>Ga0265293_10007314_pt1 | contig 17093 bp, 10 predicted proteins | sample Munlanlewell138R_FD_192505 | JGI IMG/M metagenome (GOLD analysis project Ga0265293, IMG submission 192505) | Leachate microbial communities from a municipal landfill in Southern Ontario, Canada - Leachate well 138R | ecosystem: Engineered > Solid waste > Landfill > Unclassified | place: Canada...
TGGACCGGCACTTGCGGAGCTTGAATTGAGGCTTTCTGAGGCTCTGGCCAGAGCAACCGCGCTGGAATGGCCAAGTGCCATCTTGGACTATGCAGAAGCTGAACATCTCTTGGCATGACGGTGGAGCTTCCTCCCCCTGCGAAGACCTCAGACCGAGTTCGTTATCAGTGTTCAGGTTGTGGCGTCAAAGCCTGGGCAGGGACCGATGTTGCACTGCTGTGTGGGACTTGTTCGGTGCCAATGCTGAAAGCCGAATGACAAAAACATGATATGGGGTCCCGATTCATTGGATGGTTTGCTTTGCCGTTTGCGCACTTTTCAGAGTGCAATGGGGTGAGCAAGTTACGCTAAGCTAGCGCTTCGCTAGTGTTTTACTTCTAGCGTCTGCACATGACCACTTTTAAGAATCAGCTTGTCAGCGTCCGACTTCAACCTTCCATCAAGGCTGCGTTTCAGGTCGCTGCATATATGGAGATGCGTAGCTTGGCCAACATGTTTGAGGTTATGGATGTGAGTTACCGCCTCACACCGGGTTACCCCTTGGATGGCGTGGCCGCTCAAGTGCTCTCCAAAGTGGTCCAGCAGCGAGGCGCCCAGTGACGGAGGCCCAGCAAGGCTTACTCTCTCAACTAGGATTTCGGTTCGGCATCAATGGTCCGCACGCAGCTCGGACCATGATGCTGGAAGACTTGCGGGTGCTTTTCTCGCACACCTCACCGGGTGCTGCGCGTGACGACTACGCCCGTGCAGTAGTCTCTGAGAACGTTCTCGGCAAACCCACCAAGAAGGCTCGGGAACTTGCCTTGCAGCACTTGGGCGCCCTTTACGCACTCAGCGCTGAGAACCCGATTTTTCGTGCACTCCGAAGGTTGTGGGACGCCAATGTCAACGCCCAACCGATGTTGGCTTTTGCTGTTGCTCTGGCACGTGACCCCTTGCTCAGAGGCACGATGCAGTTCTACTTGTCCAAGCAGCCAGGTGAGCCGGTCAGCCGCGAATCGGTAGAGGTTCTTTTGTCAGAGTCTCATCCCGAGCGCTTCAGTCCGGCATCCCTGCGCTCGTTTGCTCAGAATGTGTCGGGTTCCTGGACCTCTGCAGGGTTCTTGCACGGCCGTGTCCGCAAGACGCGAGTGACTGCGGACGTCCATCCAGAGGCCGTTGCAATGCTGCTTTTTCTGGGGTTCCTGGAGGGCAGAACAGGGCAGCGGCTGTTCTCTTCAGATTGGACAGGGCTCACAGGTCTACCAGCAGAAGAGGTGGAGGCATTGGCCAGTTCTGCGTCACACAGGGGCCTTCTCGTGTTCATGAATGCGGGCGGCGTCAAAGAGGTTCGATTCCCTGGGTATCTCTCGCCCGAGGAAGAACGCATTCGTCAGGAGGTCTCACATGTCGTCTAGGGTCACCAAGCTGGCTGCTGCCTATCGGCAGCACCTGTCGGTGCCATGGCAGGCCGGGCTGGCCGCTATTCAGCGCGTCATCTTTGCGGTGTACGACAAGGCCGACGAGCTTCGTCTGCGCGCCAACGTTGGCGAGTTCGAGCTCGCCACCCAGCAGGCCGGCAAGCAGTGGCTGCTGCTGGACGTGACCAATGCCTTCCCCCTGTGGATGGCAGCCCAGGAGTACCGCGACGCGTACTTCGAGTCACCCGAAGACCTGGCCGGCTACCAGACCGGAGAACTCACGGAGTTCGTCGCCGACCTGACGGCGAAGCTGAAGGCCAGGATTGCCGCGGAGGCCGGGCCTGACACGGTCGTCGCCCTGCTGGGGGTTGGCGCGCTGTTCGGCCTCGCTCGGGTGTCTTCGGTTGTCGAGGGCATCAAGGAGAGCGTCCAGGGCCGGCTGCTCGTCTTCTTCCCGGGCGAACACCACCCGGAGAACCACACCTACCGCCTGCTGGATGCGCGCGACGGCTGGAACTACCTGGCCGTGCCCTTGATGGCCAAGGACGTCGCCCAGGAATGACGCAACGCACCACCTGAAGAATCAAAGCAAGGACCACCATGCTGAACAGGGATATCTACAACAAACCCCCGAAGGAAAACCGCCTCGTCAACAACGGCGTGGCCGAGGTCTCTGAAGACCACTCCGAGGCCGCGCAGGCCATCCTGCGCTACGAGCTCGAGACCTTTGTCTGCGACGGCCAGTACGAGAAGGGTCTGGAGACCATCCTCGACAAGTTCCTGCTCAACCTCGACTCCAAGACCGAGCAGCCGGGAGTGTGGATTTCCGGCTTCTACGGCAGCGGCAAGTCGCACCTGGCCAAGATGCTGCGCACGCTGTGGACCGACTACCAGTTCGCCGACGGAGCCACCGCCCGCAGCATCGCCAAGCTGCCCACGGGCGTGTTCGAGCACTTGAAGGAACTCTCCACCCAGGGCAAGCGCCACGGTGGCCTGCACGCCGCAGCCGGCAAGCTGGGTGCCGGTGCCGGCGACAAGGTCCGGCTCGCGCTGCTCGGCATCGTGTTCAAGTCCAAGGGGCTGCCCGAGCAGTACAACCAGGCGCAGCTCGTGCTGTGGATGAAGCGCGAGGGCATCCTGGACGCCGTCGAGGCGGAGCTGAAGTCCGCTGGCCGCTCGCTGGCCCAGGAGCTGCCCCACATGTACGTCTCGGGCCACCTGGCCAAAGCGCTGCTGAAGGTTCGTCCGGACCTGGCGCATACCGAGGCAGATGCCCGGAAGCTGCTCAAGGAGCAGTTCCCGCAGGTGACCGACGTCACCAGCGAGCAGATGACCACGGCCATCGAAGCCGCCCTGGCGCACGACGGCAAGTTCCCGCTGACCCTGGTCGTGCTGGACGAGGTTCAGCAGTACATCGGCGCTGATGCCGAGAAGGCGTTCCAGGTTCAAGAGGTCACTGAGACGCTCAGCAAGCACTTCAACGGCAAGCTGCTCTTCGTGGGCACGGGCCAGTCGGCGCTCTCTGGCATGCCCAACCTGCAGCGCCTGATGGGCCGGTTCCCGGTGCAGGTGATGCTGGGCGACTGGGACGTCGAGAACGTCACCCGCCAAATCATCCTGGCCAAGAAGCCTTCGGTGCAGCCCGAGGTCGAGAAGGTCTGGCGCAACAACCTGGGTGAAATCTCCCGCCACCTGCGCGGCACCAAGCTCGAGCATGTCACAGACGACGAGAGCGTCATGACGTCCGACTACCCGCTGCTGCCGGTACGCCGCCGCTTCTGGGAACGCGTTCTCCGCACCATCGACACCACCGGCACGGTCTCGCAGCTGCGCAGCCAGTTGCGCGTGGTGCACGAGGCCGTGCTGGCTACCGCTGAGGCACCGCTGGGGCACGTCGTCTCCGGCGACTTCCTCTACGACCAGATTGCGGCCAACCTGGTCTCCACGGCGCAGCTGCCCAAGGAGGTGTTCGAGAACGTCCAGCGCTTCGCTGCTGGGGATGCGAACGCCCAGCTGAAGGCCAAGCTGCTCAAGCTCATCTACCTCATCAACAAGCTGCCGGCCGATGCAGCGATGGACCTGGGCCTGAAGGCCACCGAAGAGGCCCTGGCCGACCTGCTGGTCACCGACCTGTCCGCGGGCTCGTCTGAGCTGCGCAAGTCGCTGCCGGCCCTGCTGGAAGAGCTGCAGAACAAAGACCGCTTGGTCATGGCCCTGGCCGGCGGCAACGGCACCGAGTACCGGCTGCAGACCCGCGAGTCCAGCGCCTGGTACGACGAGTTCCGTGCCCAGGAGGCCGAGCTCAAGGCCGCGCCGCAGCGTGTAGAACAGAAGCGAGCCGACCTGCTCAAGACCCGCTTTGCCGAGGTGCTGAAGAAGGTGCGCGTCACCCAGGGCAAGGGCAACGAGGTGCGCACGCTCAGCCCGACCTACGACGACACCCTGCCCAAGGACAACGACAAGAGCCTGTATCTGTGGATTCAGGACGGCTGGCAGACCGAAGAGAAGTCGGTCATTGCCGAGTCCAAGGCCAAGAGCTCCGACAACCCCACGCTCTTCGCCTTCCTGCCGGCCCAGCACAAGACCGAGCTGACGAACGCCATCGTGGCACTGGAGGCCGCGCGCACCACACTGCAGAAGAAGGGCAACCCGTCCACCGAAGAGGGCCGCGACGCCCAGCGCTCGATGGAGAGCCGCCAGCGCAACGCCGAGAAGGAACTGGCCGAGCTGGTGGACAAGCTGATGGCCGGCGTCCGCGTGTTCCAGGCAGGAGGGCAGGAGGCCACCGACGGCAATGACCTGGCCGACCGCATCAACCGCGCGGCCAAGTCTTCGGCCATCCGCCTCTACAGCCAGTTCGATGCGGCCGACCACGAGCAGTGGGGCAAGGTGCTGGACGAAGCCCGGAAGGGCAACCTGGAGGCCCTCAAGGCCGTTGGCCACGCGCAGGAAGCCGACAAGCACCCGGTCTGCCAGAAGTTGCTGGGCTTCATCGGCCCCGGCAAGAAGGGCTCGGAGATTCGCGAAAACTTCGAGGCGCCGCCCTACGGCTGGCCGCGTGACGCCATCGACGGCGCGCTGTACGCGCTGCTGGCGTCGGGTCATGTCAACGCCACCGATGCAGCGTCCAAACCTGTCGATGCCAAGAGCCTGGACCGCGCGAAGCTCACACAGACGAGCTTCCGGCGTGAGAGCATCAACATCACGCCGATTCAGCTCATCAAGATTCGTAAGCTGTTCGACGCCGTGGGCGTGCCCTGCCAGCCCAAGGAAGAGCTGAACCGGATGCCAGCTCTGCTGGCCAAGCTGCGCGAACAGGCATCCAAGGCCGGCGGCCCGGCCCCCGCGCCCGAGACGCCGAAGCTCACTGTCATCGAAGCCATCGAGGCGCAAAGCGGCAACGCACAGCTGCTGGAACTGTTCACCCGGCACGACGAGGTGCTGGCCCTCTCGCAAGGCTGGACCAAGACCGCGGCCGAGATTGCGAAGCGCATGCCTGCGTGGCACAAGCTGGGCGACCTGCTTCGCCATGCAAAAGCCCTCGGCCCCTACGCCAAGCTGAAGGCCGAGGCCGATGCCATCGAAGCCCAGCGCAGCCTGCTGGCGGACCCAGACCCCGTTCGCCCTCTGTTGGACGAGACGGTCGACCTGCTGCGTCAGGCCTTGAAGGCCAAGCTGGACGCCTTCCAACAAGGCTTCGCACAGCAGCAGGCCCTGCTGCAGCAAGACGCCGACTGGAACAAGCTCGGTAACACCCAGCGCGATGAACTGACGGCCAAGCACCACCTGACGCCGCCGCCGGCCGTGGCCACCGGCACGCCCGAGCAGCTGCAGGACGCCCTGGACGACTGCGACCTGGACCACTGGGTCTCCAAGACCCAGGCCTTGCCCAGCCGGTTCGAGGCCGCACGGCATGCCGCGGTGCAGTTGCTCAAGCCCAACGTCGTGCACGTGTCGTTGCCCAAGCGCACGCTGAACGACGAAGCCGAGCTGAAGGCCTGGTTGGCCGAGGTGGAGGCCCTGCTCAGCGCCAAGCTCCAGAAGGGGCCCGTGGCGCTGTAACGACCCAAGACGTCCAAAGGCGAGACCGGGGAACTACAGCCGTTACCTGCGTTACCCCCTTCAGGGAAGACAAAGAACACCATGCCGACAGCAAGCATCAGCAACCAGCCCCTGGCCAAGCCCCTGCGCAGCCAGCTCGAGAACACCGTCAAGTCCGCCCGCGACGTGGCCGAGAAGGCCGCGCTGGCCGCGCTTCGGCAACTGGCCGTGAGTGAGGCGAAGGCGCCGGACTACTTGAGCGACGAGTTCAAGGCCCTACGCCGTCGCCTGCGCGCCCATGGCCGTGCGCTAGGAGATGTGAAAGCCAAGGATGACACCCAGGGTCTGCAGCACCTGGTGTGGGAGGTGGCCTACGAACACTGGCACCGCATGCTATTCGCCCGCTTCCTGGCCGAGAACGGGCTGCTCATGTGGGAGCTGGGCGCCCCGGTGTCGCTGGAGGACTGCCAGAACCTGGTCGACCACGAACAGGCCATGTTGGAGGGCGAGAAGCTCGCCTCCAAGACCCAGTGGGAGCTGGCGGGCAAGCTGGCCGCCCGCATGCTGCCGCAGGTGTTCAAGCCGCAGAGCCCCGTCTTTGAGCTGGCCTTCGCGCCCGAGCACCAGCGCGAACTGGAGCGCCTTCTGGCCGCGCTGCCGCCCGAAGTGTTCAAGGCCAGCGACAGCCTGGGCTGGGTCTACCAGTTCTGGCAGGCCAAGCGCAAGGACGAGGTCAACGCCTCGGAGGTGAAGATTGGGGCCGACGAGCTGCCCGCCGTCACCCAGCTCTTCACCGAGCCCTACATGGTGGACTTCCTGCTCCACAACTCGCTGGGCGCCTGGTGGGTGACGCGCCACCCCGGCCAGACCTGCCCCGTGCCGCTGACCTACCTGCGCACGCTGGACGATGGCAGCCCGGCGGCCGGCAAGTTCGAGGGCTGGCCCGACCGGCTGGAAGACTTCAAGCTGTTGGACCCCTGCTGCGGCTCGGGCCACTTCCTGGTGGCGGCCTTCCTGCTGCTGGTGCCCATGCGCATGGCGGCCGAGGGCCTGAGCGCGGTGGACGCTGTGGACGCCGTGCTGGCCGACAACCTGCACGGCCTGGAGCTGGACGCCCGTTGCGTGGAAATCGCCGTCTTCGCGCTGGCCCTGGCGGCCTGGCGCTTCCCGGACGAGAACGGCGACCCGCTGGGGGTGCGCGCCGACATGCCCGCGCCGCAAGTGGCCTGCTGCGGCCTGAAGGTGGCGGCCAAGCCCGAGGACTGGATGGCCCTGGTACCGGATGATGCGTCCAACGCTTCCTACCTGCGGCAGGAGCTGCGCCTGCTGCACGCCAGCTTCGCTCAGGCACCGCTGCTGGGCAGCCTGCTGGACCCGGCGCGCAGCCTGAAGAACGACCTGGCCACTTCCAGCTTCGACACCCTGCGCGACCTGCTGGGGCGCGCGTTGGCCACCGAGCGCCCGGCCTCGCCGTGGGGGCAAGCCAGCGAGTTGCAGGACGATAGCTGGGACCTGGCGCTCACCGCCAAGGGCCTGCTGGATGCGGCGCGGCTGCTGGAGGGGCGCTACCACCTGGTGGTGACCAACGTTCCATATGTTGGTCAGAAGAAAATGGCGCAAGGATTGCGCGACTATTGCGAGGAGAGATATTTTGCTGGTCGCGCAGATTTGGCTGCAGTATTCATGCTGCGCGCGCTGGAGCTATGTAGTGCCAATGGATATTCTGCGATTGTCGCCCCGCAGTCCCTTTCCTTTTTGACTTCATACGCTGACCTGCGGCGTCAGATGCTGCACGATTCAAGCCCTCGGGTACTGGTAAAGCTGGGTGCCAAGGCGTTTCAAAGCCAGCTCTATGACTTCTCGGTTGGTCTTTGGATAACCTCCGCCTCCAAGTCGGATAGTCACCAAAGCCTTGCGCTCTATGATGTTTCAGGCGCTGCTGATGCATTAGCCAAGTCCGATAGTTTGGTCGACTGCGAATGGAGTGGTGTACAACACTCCCGGATTCCATCAATACCAGATGCGCGCTTCACAGACGCAGAGATTGATGTATCAAATCTATTAGCCGCGCACGCCATATCCCCTCGAGGAATAGTTGCCGGGGATTTGGGGAAGTGGGTCTGCAATTTTTGGGAGCACCCTGAGTTGCTGCAGGGGTGGCGATATTTGCAAGGCGTATCGGATGGAGCCTTTCTATACGGTGGCAGAAATCAGGTTATTGATTGGCGGACGCAAGGAGATGGAATGCTGCGTCCCGGCCTTGGAAATTCCGCATATGGTAAGAAGGGTGTGGCCATAAGTCGAATGGCATCAATGCCCTCTTGCTATTATGCAGGTGAGCTTTATGACCAGAATGTCTCCGTCATTGTTCCTCGTGACGAAAATCTGGTGCCGGCTCTTTTGGCATTCTCAAAGTCGGCGGAGTTCAAAGAAAAGATTCGGGAAATTGACCAAAAGGTAGGTGTTACACCGGGCACTTTGCTGAAGATTTCAGTTGACCTCAATGTCTGGAGTTCGGAGGCAGCTCGGATGTTTCCTGACGGCCTACCGAAACCTTACTCCGTCGACCCCACTCAATGGCTGTTCCACGGCCACCCGCAGCCCGCCACCGACCCGCTGCAAGTCGCCGTCGCCCGCCTGGCCGGCTACCGCTGGCCGGCCGAAACCGACACGGCGATGGAACTGGCCGACGAGGCTCGCACCTGGATTGCCCAATGCGAGAAGCTGGCCGAACACATTGACGACGACGGCATCGTGTGCCTGCCCTCGGTGCGCGGCGAGGCGCCCGCGCATGACCGGCTGCTCAAGCTGCTGATTGCCGCCTGGGAGACCGTGCAGCCCGGCAGCTGGAAGCCCGCCGTGCTTGACAAGCTGCTGGCCGATGCCGAGTGCGCTGGCAAGGGTCTGGACGTCTGGCTGCGCGAGAAGTTCTTCGAGCAGCACGCCAAGCGCTTCCACCACCGCCCCTTCATCTGGCACGTGTGGGACGGCCTGAAGGATGGTTTTTCAGCGCTGGTGAACTACCACCAGCTCGACCACAAGAAGCTGGAGCGCCTCATCCACACCTACCTGGGCGACTGGATTCGCCAGCAGGAGGCCGGCGTTCGCTCGGGCGTGGACGGTGCCCCCACCCGCCTGGCCGCCGCGCAGGACCTGAAGCGCCGGCTGGAGCTCATCCTGGAAGGCGAGCCGCCCTACGACATTTTTGTCCGCTGGAAGAAGCTCTCCGAACAGCCCATCGGCTGGAACCCAGACCTCAACGACGGCGTGCGCCTGAACATCCGCCCCTTCATGACCGCCGAGGTCCTGCGCCACAACAAGAAGCCCAAGCTCAACATCACCTGGGACAAGGACCGGGGCAAGGACGTCGAGAGCGCACCGTGGTTCAAGGTCTTCAAGGGCGACCGTATCAATGACCACCATCTAACTGTGGCGGAGAAAATCACCGCACGTAAGGCAAGTGAGGCATGACATGAATTTGAACGCATCCATCATCGACCAGCGCTTGACCGGCGTTCAAGCCGAGATTGCGCAGTGGGCTCAGGACGAATTGAACATCAGCGCTCCCGAGCGGCTGAAGCCATTGGCTTTCGTCTACCTCTGCGCCAAGACTATGCTGGACCTAGATGCCCAGGAGGCCTTCGACTGCATTACCGACGGTGGCGGTGATTTTGGCGTGGATGCCATGCAGGTCACCGAAGAAGTGGATGGCGAGTTCAACGTCACGCTGTTTCAAGCCAAGTACAAGACCAAGTTGGACGCGGACTCAAATTTCCCTGAGGAAGGCATCCATGCACTGGTCAACGCTATTCGCCACATCTTCGACCCAACGGCGGAGCTTGGTACCATCAATGAGCGTCTGCGGGTGAAGGTGGAAGAGGCTCGCGCGATGGTGCGCGATGGCTTCATTCCGCGAGTTCGTGCTATTGCCTGTAACAACGGAATCAAGTGGAACGACCAGGCTCAAGCCATCATCGAACGCGCCAACTTTGGCGACCAGGTGACCTGGGAATACGTCAACCACGACGTGCTGATTGGAATCCTGCAGCGCTCCAAGCAGGTGGACGACACCTTGCGCTTGATTGGCAAGGCCACGATTGAGGATATGAACTTCAGCCGAGTGTGCATCGGCCGCATCCCAGTAACGGAAGTGGCAGCCCTAATGCGGGCCCACGGCGACCGATTGCTGGAGCGCAACATACGCCGTTATCTTGGTCTGCACGGCAACCGCGTAAATGAGGGCATCCGGGCCACGCTGCAGTCTCAGCAGCCTTCAAACTTCTATTTCTTCAATAATGGCCTGACACTGGTCTGCAACGACTTTTCGTACAACGCATTGCAGAATAGTGATTATCAAGTCCGCGTGGAGAATCTACAGATTGTCAACGGGGGTCAGACCTGTATGACTATTCTGAAGACCTGTGAGGCTATGACGGCTGCCGGAAAGGTTTTGCCCGCGGATGCCAGTGTGCTGGTGCGGCTGTACAAGCTCCCGAAGGATAACGACGATATCGTCCTTCAAATTACACATGCCACCAACAGTCAGAATCCGGTAGATTTGAAAGACTTGCGCTCGAACGACGAGATTCAGCGGCAACTTGAGGCGAGTATCCAGGAGCTTGGATTCGTTTATCGCCGCAAGAGGATGGACGGCTCGCCAAAGTCAACCGACATTACTGCCGGGGCTGCAGCCGAGGCGCTGCTTGCGGTTTGGAGGTGCGCACCTCACCAGGCAAAGTTCCTAACCAGGGAGCATTTCGGAAAGCTGTACTCGCAAATATTCCCGGCAGAGGTCAATGGGGCGCAGGTGGTTCTGGCTGTGCTGCTGTATCGGATTGCAGAGAATCACAGGAGGCGGCCCACCGAGGCCGACCCGACAGTCGTGCGCTACGCGTCGTGCTTCATCGCCATGCGCATGGGCCAACGCATGCTTCATGAACTGGGCAAGTCGTTGGACGCCTTGAACCATCAAACATTCGACGCAGCCAAGAAGCTCGTCGAGGAAAAGGGGGAGGACTATTTCCGTGCTTCTGTTGCAGATGTGGAGCTGGCCCTGAAGGACCTGTATGGACAGAAAGAGGTTTCCACGCTGCAGCTTTCTGCGACTTTCAGGCGTGGTGACCTGATTCAAAAGCTCCGAGAGCTTCCGTTGGCGGCGGCAACATGAGTCTCGCCAAACACCTGGCGGAGTCACTGCTGGCTGCCTCCAAGGGCAACGCTCACACTGCAGCGCCAGCGGCGGCCGTTCTGTGGCCGGATAAGGACAGCCAGTGGGAGCCCACGCTCGGCCGGTTGCGCCAGTCGATGCCGAACCTGTTGACACTTGGCCCGTACGACGCGCACGGCCGGACGGGCCCAGCTGTCTGGCTCAAGTGCGCGATTGCCGGTGTGTTGCCAGAGGTTCAGTTTCAGGACGTGCCCATTGTCTACCTCCCCGGGGTGAGCCGAGCAGAGCTGCGGGCCATCGAGAGCTGCCCGCGAGACCTGCAGCCGCTGGCTGAGCTTCAGTACCGGGGCGTGTTCTGGAGCCAGGTCAACACCAAGGACTGGACGGTCAGCGCTTTCCTGTCTTCCAAGAACGGCGGCCTTGGGCTGGACGTGGCACAGGACAAGGCAACCCAGGAGGCCCTTGACCAGGTGTTGTCCGCTGGCGTGTTGCTCGACAGGCCGCTGGACGAGCTGAAGGGCCGGCAAATCAACGCCGAGTGGCTGCTGAGCCTGCTGGCACCGAACCCGACCCGAGACTTGCTGGTGTGGATGAACGCGCCGCAGTCCACGCAGAAGGACTGGGCCGGCGTGAGGTGGGACGTGTTCTGCAAGCGGGCCAAGTCCGACTTCAGCTTCGACCCGGTCAGCGACGGGCCCCTGGTGGCCGCTGAGAAGCTGGCTCGGCGCGAGGGCAAGTGGGCGGCCGTGGCTGAGCTCTATCGGGACTCGTACACGAGCTTCCCGGAGGTGCTGACGCTGCTCCGCACCGTGCAGCCACCGCAATTGGGGCTGTTCCCGGACATGGACCCCCATGGACCTTTGGCCGGCTACCCGCAAGCCAATGAGCAAGGCGAGGCAAGTCTGCGCTACGCGCTGACTGCCTGTGCAGCCATGGATGCCGCGCAGGCTCGCACCGCGATTGCCACCGCGGAGAAGGAGCACGGCGCGCGCCGGGGTTGGTTGTGGTCCCGCATGGGGCAATCGCCCTTGGCTCAAGCGCTGGAGCACCTGGCTCGATTGGCCGAGCTGAGCGCAGCGGCGCCCATCGGCGCCACGCCTGCGGAGCTGGCTGTGAGCTACCAGCAGGCCGGGTGGCGAGTGGACGAGGCAGCGACGCTGGCCATGGGCGCCTTGCAAACCAAGGCAGACACCGATGCCGTGGGTGCCGCTGTGCGCGCCGTCTACCTGCCCTGGCTGGAAGAAGCAGCCAAGCGCCTGCAGGAGGCCGTGAAGATGACGGGGGGCATGGCGGCGCTGCAGGCGGTATCGGACGCGGAAGCTGATTCGGGCACCTGCACGGTGTTCGTGGACGGCCTGCGGTACGACGTGGCCCAGCGGTTGCGTGCCAAGCTGGATGGACTTGGTACCACGACGTTGGCAGCCCGTTGGACCAGCATGCCGTCGGTCACGGCATCCGGCAAGGCTTGGTGCTCGCCGGTTGCGGGGCTGGTGGCCGGCACTGCTGAAGACGTTGAGTTTGAGCCTCGCGTAGCCGCAGACGGCAAACCGCTCTCTGGCCACAACTTCAGAAAGCTGTTGACCGACAACGGGTTTCAGCCGTTGGACAAGCACGAGACAGGTGACCCGAGCGGACGCGCCTGGACCGAGTCAGGCGACCTGGACCACTACGGCCACGAGCATGGCGTTCGCCTCGCCCGTGACATTGATGCCCAGCTGGCTGCGGTGGTCGAACGGGTGCAGGAACTTCGCGATGCGGGGTGGCGCCGGGTGCGCATCGTCACCGACCATGGCTGGCTGCTGGTTCCCGGTGGCTTGCCGAAGACGGAACTGCCCAAACACCAGGCCGAGACCCGTTGGGGGCGCTGTGCTGTTCTCAAGGACACAGCACACGGCACACCGCTGACCTTCGGCTGGGATTGGTGTAAAGATGTCCAGGTGGCGTATGCGCCAGGTGTGTCGTCCTTCATTGCTGGAGCCGACTACGCGCACGGTGGCCTGAGCCTGCAAGAGTGCCTGGTGCCGGTGCTGGACCTGGTGGTGGTTTCACCTGCGGCAGCGGCACAGGTCACCATCAAGGCAGTGACCTGGAAAGGCCTGCGCTGCGTCGTCGAGGTGGACAGCCCGTCGGCCGGCCTGACGGTGGACGTGCGGACGAAGCCCGCGCTGGCAAAGTCCAGCCTGGTGGCCAGCGTGAAGCCTCTCGAGGCAGGCAAGGCCAGCGTGGCGGTGGCCGACGACGACAACCTGGGCGCGGCGGCGGTGGTCGTCATCCTGGGGGCCGATGGCCAGGTGCTGCAGAAGCAGGCGACGACGGTGGGTGGCTGAATGAAGCCGAGCCAGGGACGGAGCTGTTACCTCGTTACCTGGCACAGAGATAGAGAACAGCAAGGCGGGCGACCGGCTACAGACAGGTCGCAGATGGGTGATTGACGATGCAACTCGACGACTTGGACAGGAAGGCAACCGCTGCCTTCGAAGGCTACGTGGTACGCAAGGACCTGGTGCGGACGTTCAGCCGCCAGTTCCCGGTGCCGACGTACGTGGTCGAGTTCCTGCTGGGCCGCTACTGCGCCACCACTGACGAGGCGGAAATCCAGGAAGGTCTGGATATCGTCCAGCGGCAGCTGGCGTCGCGGACGGTCAAAGCCGGTGAAGAAGAGCTCTTCAAGGCCCGCGCACGCGAGGCCGGCTCCGTGAAGATTATCGATATCGTCACGGCGCGCCTAGACTCCAAGACCGACTCCTACATCGCCACCTTACCCAGTCTGCGCCTCACAGACGTGCGGCTCACCCCCGAGATGGTCAAGGAGAACGAGCGCATGCTCACCGGCGGCTTCTATGCCGAGGTGACCCTGGGTTACGACGCATCCATCGCACAAGAGAAGGGCGGGCGGCCCTTCGGTGTCGAGGCGCTGAGGGCCATCCAGCTCTCAAAGCGCGAGACGCTGGACGTTCTGGCCAAGGGGCGGGAGCAGTTCTCCACCGCCGAGTGGCGCGACCTGCTGCTGCGCAGCGTCGGCTTCGAACCCGTGACCCTGTCGGAGCGCGCCAAGGACGCGCTGCTGCTGCGCATGGTGCCGTTCGTGGAGCGCAACTACAACCTGGTGGAGCTCGGCCCTCGGGGCACGGGTAAGTCGCACCTGTTCCAGCAGGTGTCACCTTACGCCCACCTCATCTCCGGTGGAAAGGCGACTGTGGCCCGCATGTTCGTCAACAACGCCAGCGGCCAGCGCGGTCTGGTCTGCCAGTACGACGTGGTGTGCTTTGACGAGGTGTCGGGTGTGTCCTTCGACCAGAAGGACGGCGTCAACATCATGAAGGGCTACATGGAGAGCGGTGAGTTCTCCCGGGGCAAGGAGAGTATCCGGGCGGACGGCTCCATTGTGCTGGTGGGCAACTTCGACGTCGACGTGGAGCATCAGCAGCGCATCGGTCACCTGTTCGGGCCGCTGCCGCCGGAGATGCGCGATGACACGGCGTTCATGGACCGCATCCACTGCTTCCTGCCGGGCTGGGATGTTCCGAAGCTGAACCCCACGCTGTTCACCGCCCACTTCGGCCTGGTAAGCGACTTCCTGTCGGAGTGCTTCACCCAGCTTCGCAACCAGAGCCGGGTGTCCACTTTGCAAGGGCGTGTGCGCTGGGGCGGTGCGCTGTCGGGCCGAGACCTCAACGGCGTCAACAAGACCGTGAGCGGCCTGCTGAAGCTGATGTACCCCGGCTCGGACATGGCGGTCGGCGAAGAAGACCTCGAGTGGGCCGTGCGCCTGGCGCTCGAAGTGCGCCGCCGGGTCAAGGAACAGCAGAAGCGCATCGGCGCGGCCGAGTTCCGCAACACCCACTTCAGCTACACCCTGGGTGCCGAGGGCGTCGAGAAGTTCGTCAGTACGCCTGAGCTGCAAAGCCAGGGTGGCATTGGCGACGAGCCGCTGGAGTGCGGCCAAGTCTGGGTGCTGAGCCCTGGCGGTGACGAAGAGCACCCGGGCCTCTTCCGGCTCGAGGTCAACGAGGGACCTGGAAGCGGCGTGAGGGTGCTGAACAACCCGGTGCCGGCCGCGTTCAAGGAGTCCATCCGCTGTGCGGAGCAGAACCTGTATGCCCGGGCCCAGCAACTTGTGGGTGACCGTGACCCGCGGTCCCATGAGTTCTCGGTGCAGCTCCGCGGCTTCGACGCCGCCAAGGCCGGCGCCAAGACTGGCGTCGGAGCGCTCATCGCGCTGTCCAGCGCGCTGCTGAAGAAGTCAGTCCGCGGTGGCCTGGTGGTGGTCGGTGAGGTGACGCTTGGCGGCACCATCGAGCCGATTCACAACGCGGTGACCTTAGCTGAAATCGCAGTCGAGAAGGGAGCCAAGGCTCTTTTGCTTCCCGTGTCCTGCCGGCGCCAGTTGTTCGACCTGTCGGACGAGATGGCGACGAAGCTGGACATTGAGTTCTACCAGGACGGGCGTGATGCGCTGTTGAAAGCATTGGCCGAATAGTCCGTGACCCTTGCGGATGAACAATCAACGTTCGCGGCACGATGACAGATAGCCCCCGCCTACTTGCAATCGTTGAGGTAGATAAGTCCGAGAAGGTCTTCTGCGCCCAGCCCGGTTGCCATCACACGGTCTACAAAGCCATCCACGTCGTCAAAGAGGGCGAAATGCTTCTGGTGCTGGGCTCGACCTGCTTCGAAAAACGTTACGGCAACCTCAAGGCGCTGGGCAAGGCCCAGCATTGGGGCGGCAACGGCAAGGTACTGACATCAGAAGAGCGTGCGCTGCTGGCACAAAACACCCAGGCATTACTGGCCCGCTTCGAGGCGGAAGAGGCCCAGATACGCCAAGAAGCCGAGCTCAAACTACAACGGCTGCGTGAGGCTTCGAGCAAGTCCATGCCTATGACAAGGGTGCCGCCCACTCTTCGAGTGCAGAGGTCAGCAGCGGTGGGAAGCATGGCTCCCCGTGGTGCGTTCCCTTGGCCCTGGATGAAACCAGGCACCTCGGTGGCGGCGTTCAAATTTCAAGACGGCAGTGGCTGGGTCCGTGTTCAGCACAAAGACACCAGACAGTTCATCGTGCCATGGCCCAGCTTTGATGGCTGGGACGAGGCATTGCCACCAGTCGTTGGCCGTCCCAACATGGAAATAGGAGGCTATGAAGTCATAGGCCCTGTTCCTGCTGCTATCGCGTTTCTTCGTGACCATGCTGAGGCCGAGAAGGTGACAGGCGTTTGGGCCGAGATGGTGGCGGTATTGGGCAGCAAGGCCAACTGGACGTGAACTCACCCAATATGGCAACAGAACACTTCCAACGCTACATCGGCATCGACTATTCCGGTGCCGAAACACCTTCAAGCAGCCTGAAGGGCCTGCGCGTGTACATGGCCAGCGACGCAGACGACGCCACCGAAGTGCCGCCCCCGCCCAGCCCCAGGCGCTACTGGACGCGCAAGGAAGTGGCGCATTGGTTGCTCGAAAAACTCAGCGAGCCCGTACCAACGATTGTAGGCATTGACCACGGCTTCTCATTTCCACTCCGGTACTTCGAGACCCACCAGATACCGCCCGACTGGGACACATTCCTTCGGGATTTTCACCATCACTGGCCTACCGACCAGCCCTACATGTACGTGGACTTTGTCCGCGATGGTTCTGTCGGCAATGGTACCGCTCGCTCCGGCAGTGCCAAATGGCGCCGCGAGACAGAGCTGCGTTGCAAGGGTAAATCGGTTTTTCACTTTGATTGCCAAGGCTCCGTCGCCAAGTCCACCCACTCCGGCATTCCCTGGTTGTTGTTCCTGAGAGAGCGGTTAGGACAGAAAGTCCACTTCTGGCCGTTCGATGGGTTCACCGTCCCTCAGAAGACATCCGCCATCGTCGAGGCTTACCCTGCACTCTACAAACATCGATTTCCACCCTCACCAGGCATGACCGGCGACCAGCACGATGCTTACGCGATTACGAGTTGGCTGAAGCAGGCCGATACGACCTGTGAGCTACAGACTGCGCTCCATCCCCATCTGGACCCTGGCATGCAATTGGTGGCCAAAGCCGAGGGCTGGATTTTGGGCGTGGCTTGACCGATAAAGCAAGAATTTTTGTTGTCTCGGTGCGCATCATTTCATATTTTGTAATGCAAAAAATTGAGTGGTGTTAGCTAACCTACGTGATGCGCATTCCCTTCCAACTACTCGATTGGCTCGTGAGTATGCGAAGCGGGAGCAGCGGCTTTCTTTGGCGGTGGCGTGGGGGCAGTCTTCAAGAAGAAAGCCCTGCAATTCGTTGAACTTGCAGGGTCTTGTGCCAATGCCTAGCAGGCCGTTGAAAAAATGCTCATCGAACGCGCCAGGGTCGAGGATTTCGAAGAAGCGAGTCGCCCAGACGTGCGTATTCCACGCGATGGCGGACACGATTCCACGCTGATGGCGGACAGTGTTCCACCATGATGGCGGACACCGTTCCACGCTGAAGGCGGACAGCATTCCAAACTGATGGCGGACACC
>Ga0265293_10007315_pt1 | contig 17093 bp, 37 predicted proteins | sample Munlanlewell138R_FD_192505 | JGI IMG/M metagenome (GOLD analysis project Ga0265293, IMG submission 192505) | Leachate microbial communities from a municipal landfill in Southern Ontario, Canada - Leachate well 138R | ecosystem: Engineered > Solid waste > Landfill > Unclassified | place: Canada...
ATAGTGTCCGCCTTCTACTAGTTGTATTAATCGTGTAGTGGTGATTAGCAAGTATATAGATGATATTATAATGCTTATATATATTGATATGCTCCTTCTTAGTCTTAGTCGTTTATTAGTTTGTGTCTTCATGGTTATAACCTCTTCTTTCTTTCTTTATTATATATATATTATATCATTGATAGGTTGCTGTTGTCAATAGTTTTATCAATTATTGTTTACATTTTACACTAAAAATTACAAGGAAAAAATAAAAGGGCTCAATGATTTTAATGAATTAGAACCAGAAGTTCAAGACATACATTTGTTCGCTTTTTTTAATATCGAACAGTTGTTCGTGTAGGGGTGGTATAACTATAATTATACAACATGGGGGCTATGTTTTGAAAAAAGGCATACATTTGTTCGCTTTTTTAGTATTGTAGGTAAATATCCACCCACTCAGTATTTTAACTTTCCCTTATATTACCTACCCTCAAACCCCATAGCTGTAAAATTTCTTTCCACCCTCCACTAAACATTCTTTACACCAACACTCACTAAACCCACCCATCAATCCCAATCCCTAATTCACTCATAAACACCCTTATAACCACTATTATCCCATTCCCATCCACTTACACCAACTATTCCCAAATCACTCTTAAATCGCCTTAAAACACCCCAAAAATGTCATGCTTTTGTCATGCTATTCCCCATAATACAAGGGTTAAACCACCATCCATCCCTAAAAATGATGTCATGCTAAAAACCACACTAGGAGCATAACATTTCAAATCACTCACCCAAATCTAAAACAAACCCTTATAATGCCTAGTCTAACCCCATATTTAAGCAAAATAAAAAACCCTATAATACAAGGGTTTTAGACAACAATTCTCTGTCAATAATTTTTATTAACTAATTTAATTAATTCTATTAACATATTTAACAATTTCTATTAATTTATTTAATAGTTTTTATTAACACTATCCTTTATATTCAAGCCTTAGTTACTTTCTTCTACTTGAACTTCTCTTGCTTCGATTACTGGCATAGCACCCATAGTACCGAAGTGATTTTGTTGTAGTTCTTGGTTTGTGTAGATAACAAATGCCATAACATTGCCTTCATGAGTTTCAGTATAGAAACTTAATACATTTACTTCATCTAAATATTTATTTAATTCAACTAGATTTTTATCATCTTCTACATTTTTAAATATCTTTAATTGTGTTTTGTATCCCATCATAATTATACACCACCTTTCTTTAATTCTAATCCTTCTGGAAATTCTATATCTTCTAGCACTTCCACTTTTTCTAATTCTTCTTCTACCATCTCTTCAATCGTATCTACAATTGCACTTACATGACCATCATGAACATTAGTAGAAATATTAACTACCTTATTACTTCGCAAGAAACCATTAAGCATAGCTTCTCCACTAGGAGTTTCAATTAGACTAAAAACTTTTACTTGTGTAATTTTTTTCTTAATTTCTTTTTTTATTGTTTTCACTTAGACCACCTCTTTATAATTTAAAATTTCTTTATTAACTAAATCATCTAGTTCTTCATCTTCTAAATAATTATCAAGACTTTCTCCATACCATTCCCAATTATCTACTCCATAACTTTCTAGTGCATTTAAAGTATGGTATGCTAATAGAAATTCTCTTAATTGTCTTTCGGTAATTATATATTTTTTTTGATTATCCATCTTTCTTTTCCTCCTTAATAATCTCTTCTCCACACTCATACATAAGTGCCTCATTTAAAGAGTATCCACTATCTAATACCCATTCACATGGTTCAGGATAGCTTAAATATTCTTCTACTACTATTCCTTTATTTCCTAAATTAGTTTCTATATAATGACCCATTTTAGATAGATTAGAAAAGTTTACATTATTTATCCCACTATTATTATATATGTGTGTATTACTCATGTATATTTCCTATTTTTTCTAAGGTTGACATATCATAATTACTTTGAAGTTCAAAATCATATTTTAAATCAAATGTTATTACAATTTCGTCCTCAATTTCATCAGGGTGGTCAACTCCCCAACTGTCCTCATAATAATTATCCCAATCATATCTAATAACCTTGCACTTATCACCTTCATATAATTCAACCTTATTTTTATCATTAGTCCCTATATATTGCCCTATTGTTTCTGGAATTACTTTTATTCTATTAATGATTTCAGTTGCTTCATAACCATATTTTGTAAACCTATTTAATATTGCAACTTCTCCACTATCATATTGAATTAGGTCTCCATATATCCATCTTTTAGTTTCCTCTGCCAATCCTTTGAACTTTATTTTTCTATTCATTGGTTTCTCCTTTGAAATCTGATTTTGTAAACTCTTTATAAATAATAATTCCAACAAAACACCATTCATTTCCACCATCAAAAGCATCTATCTTTATATCTCTGATTGTAATATTTCTATTGTCTTCGTGTTGTTCTATGAAGTAATTTATACATTTTTCTAAATCTTGAACAGATTTATTATTAAACATTTTAACTTTCGTTCTAGTCATTTAAATCACCTTTATTTTCTAAATATCTTCTAAATCACAAAAATTATTTTCTATATAACTTAATAACTGTGTTAATGTGCTTATTTCTTTTAAATTTTTTCCCATTTCATCATCTAGGTATTCATTATCAACTAACTCTTTAATTTTACTTTCAATGTGGTCTTCTAAAACATATATATCATTGCACAAATCCCTATAAGCCTTTTTATATTGTTGAAACCTATTATGTGCTATATTTGAATAAGTTAGTTCTTTTTTTAATTTAGAATTTTCATTTTTTAAATCATTATTATCTCTTTGTAAATGATTTATGTGACATTCTTGATTTTCATTCCTAAATTTCAATGCTTCATTTTTTTCTATCAATTCTTCAACTATATAAGTTCGACCATTTATAACCACACAATGAACTATTCTATTTCCTTCAATATTATAATCTTTCATTCTTTCTGTTCCTTTCATCCATTGCCATAACTAAATCAAACCATCTTTGTGCATCTAAATTAAGTCTGTGTAAGTACTTATCATATTTCTCTATTGCATCAATTATATTCTTAAAATCATTACCACTTTTAGAAAGACTATATTTGTTTATTAATGCTGTTAATTCTTCTTTCATATTCATATTAATTTTCCCTACTTTCTTTAATCAGTATTGCCTGATAACTTTCACAAAAGTCATAAACTTCACTATTAACAAATCCGCAACTAGTACTTAATATATCCCATCCTAAATTTAGATAAATATTTACTAGTTCTTCAAATTTGACACTATCACTTTGACTTATAACCTTTATTTTTTTAGTAATCATTTAACATCTCCCCTTCTTTTTTAACATATCTTTTAAGACTTCGGCTAAGGCTAATACATCTTGAACTTCTATTGCACCACTTAATGAAACACCATTATCTAAATCCATATCAATTTGATAAATATTAATTTCAGAATATTCCTTATAATATCTTAAATAACTAGTATTGTCATCATCTTTGAACCAACCTAGTTTTTCTAAATCATCCATATATTTACACTCCTAAATCTTCTAAAAATTGTTCCAATATATTCAACTCTAAACCATTTTCTCTAAATCCTTGGGTTGTAATCCCTGTATCATACTTATCATGTTCTTCCTCATACTTATCTATTATCTTATCTAACTCTTGTTTTATAGATTGCCATTGCAATAATTGGTCTTTCATAACATTTACTCTGCACCAATCGCCTCTATGTTCACCAATTTCGATATTTAGTTCCAATTCTTTTATATTTTTCTCTATTTGCTTATACATTATAATTTCCTCCCACACATTGGACAGTAATTTATATCTATAAAAATATTTCCACCCTTAATAACTTCTATTCCTATAAATCTTTCATATTCATAGTTTTCATGAATTAATATTTCTCTTATATTATCATTTTTATAATCCTTACCACTACAATCACTTAAATATCCTAGTTTAAAATTTAATTCTTTATTTCCAAAGTATTCATTTTCTTCAAAATCACAATAGGGGCAATATTTTTTTTCTTTTTCATTCATATTATTTCACCTTTTTTGGATTTTCTATCCATATCTCTTTATATTGTTTCACTAATATAATTGTTCCATTTTCTAGTGAACAATTTGGAGATGACCTGAATGTACTACAGCTTCTTGCTATACCAATATTGTTGTCTATATCTATATATTCATATTTTTTTATTGTATCTGGTTGATAGGTTATTAAACCTATAAGTACCATTATTGATAATTTAAGAAAAAAGTAAATAGTTGATAAAGATACAACTATAAAAGAAATCATCATTGATATATTTATAAATACATCGAACATACTTTTAATTTTTTTCATAGTTATTTCCATCCTTTGCTTTTCTTATAACAATCATAACACATGTATTTAGTGCTTTCTGTTTTATCATACCAGGTATCATTATATAAACTTAATACTTCTTTATCGCATAACTTACAAAACTTAATATCATTAGGGAGGGATAATCCATGCTTAGTAAGTATCTTTTGCATAGACCCTGTTTGCCAAGCAAGCAGCATATTCCAAACTAATGATGTATTGCAATTATCAATAGTATAAAGATTATTTGCCAAGTATTCACGATTAGATGATTTTTTAACTACTCTTAACATTTTACTATTGGAATAATAAACTATAACACCAATATCTTCCCTGTTATTTTTTTTAAAATCATCTAAACTTAATTTATCATATAGTTCTTTTGGAATTACATAATAATTAAAATTACCTACAAAGTTGTGACCATGAATACTCTTAAAATCTGACTTACTTATTTTTATTTCATAACAAGTGCTTATTATTTCATATTTTTTATTTATCCATTTTCTATCTAGATGTACGAAATCAACTTGCCCACTAGGACATCCAACTTCAACACCACATCTTCCGCCTTTATTAAGATATTTTGTTAATAAAGCAAATTCAATATCTCTTGTTAATTCTGACTTAGCCACTATCTTACTTTAAGACCAAATCTTTTAGCAAGTATCCTCGTTCTTATTTTTGAATTTGCTTCATGAAATAACTTTAAAACTTTCTCATAGTCTTTATCTCTATTATCTTCTTTATTATAGACTAACTGTGCTCCATTACTACTTGTAATAAAAAATCTTTTTTCCTTAGTTTTATAATCTACTTTGCTGCCCTTACTTAACCAAGTAAGACCAAATTCTTTTCCTTTAAATTTCATTTTAATCCTCTTTCTCATCAATACAACAACTCATATTTAACCATAGGTTGTGTTTATGTTTTAATTTATTTATTTTTTGCTCTAATTGACACCACGAGTTATCATTTAACATTTTCTCGCTAGGATAATAATTTATAGTATGAAAGTATCTATTATTTGGAACAAAACTTAAAATCATTTTATTTCCCTCTATTTTTGAATATTCAAACTTATAAATATCATCATTTTTTATAAAATATTTTAATAATATTTTTTCCATAATTTTATCTTTTTTCATGATTTTCTTTCCTTTTTTTAATATTTTCTCTATATTCTCTATTAAATATCTCTAAAAATTTAGTTATATCATTTAGACACTCTTTATTAAAAACTGTGTCATCAATTGGGAAAAAACAATATTGTCTCCACGAACTATGCCACTTAATCTGACCTAATTTTATTAACTCATTTTGTGCATTACATAATTCAAGTATTTGAGTTTTTCTCCCTTGTGGTGTATCATCAAATGCTCTAATATATTTTCCAATATTATAATAAGATATTGAAATTTCGCCTTTTATTTCCATATTACCACCATAGACTAGGAAATATTAATTTAAATATATCCAATAGCTCATTAGTTTTATTTAATATTTCTTCTTCATATGGATAATCATCACTTGAAATTATCCAATCACTTAACTCAATTATCTTGCTTATTAATTCTAATTGATTGTATTCTTTATTATTATAAGTAAACTTATGAAATTCTAAATCAACAATTTCATTTGCTTGTCTTAAATAAACCTTTGCTCTTGAATTTATCCACAATATAAAACTATAATTTAAGTTCCAGCATTCACTATCATCCCAACCACGAATATGTCTTTGAAAGAAATGCTTAATTTCTCTTTTAATTTTCCACATCTTGTTTCACCTCTAATATAGTATCTTTGACCTTAACAATTTCATAATCAAAGTTTATATTATTCCAACTCTTTTCAAAACTTGTTTTAGCCATATTATAACTTTGATAAGTTCTTATTTGAACATTCCCAATTTTATCTATTTCTCTAAATTCAAAGTTTCTATTTGTTCCACAAAAGATTTCTGTTCTATTATTCCTAACAATAACATATCTTTCTCTTGTTATTTCTAGTATATTTTCATTCATTAAATACACCACTTTTCTATTTCTTTTAATTCTTTTTTTGATAACCATAATAATTCTAATTTATTTGTTCCAGTGTATTTATTATCGCTATATTCTACTTTTTCCAATTCCATATTATTATAATTAAAATTAATATCTTGAAATTGTAAATAATAATTAATATCTAGTGTTTCTTTATCTATATTATAAAGTATTCTAAATGTATGATTATTCTCTTTAACATAAATATCATTATATACTTCTAGTTCTAAATATTTTTTATTTCCTAAATCAAGATTAGAATAAATATCTTTTAAGAATGAACTTACTTTAAAAAATTTTTTATTATGTTCTATATTAGCATTATCTCTATCTGTTTCTTCTAAAAAGACAAACTGATAGCCCTTAGTTATTGATTTGTTTTCAAAAATAGAGTTTAGACTATTTAGTGCTTTTATTTCACCTTGTAGTCTTTTTGTTAATTCATTCATATTTTCACCTTAGCCTTTGCCCACAATTTCTACAATATTTATCATTATTTGAAACGAACTCTTCACATGTTTGGCAACTCCAAACTTTTCTTTTTAATTCTGGATTTAATATATTATCAAGGTCAATTGGTGGCTTTACATTATCTCTTGTTAGATGTTCTTCTGTTAATTCTTTTTCACAATAAATTATTAACTTGCCACTATCCCAGTCAAAACCATTGTATATACCTTTAACTGGTTCACAGGATGTCCCACCCCACATATGTAGTTGGTCTTTTGTTTTAATATAAACTTCTAATCTCCCTAAACCATTTATATTTTTATGAATATCCATTATTTGTGATAATTGTTTAATAAAATTATCTAGCTTCATGACCAACCATCATCTTTTTTAATTTCTTTTTTAATCATAAAATTATCATAACATTCTTTAGAACAGAAATCATACCATTTACCACTTATGTTTTTTATAATCCATCCCATATCTTTTAATTCATTATTGATTTCGATATAATCACATCCATCAATTAATTCATAACTTCTACATTTAGGATTATCACAATCGCAATCGCAATTTTCAAAATCATAATTCATATTTTTAGCCATTATCATCACCTCTTAAAATATAGTTATTCATATTCCACATATACTCTATCTGCAAGAATATGGTCATTTAAATTTACCACAACAGGATAGATATCAAAGATAACAATCATATCATTATTTTTATGTTTTAATTCACTATTATAAGTTTCTAAATAATATTTTAATTTTTCATTTAAATTATCAAAATCATTAATTATATATTCAATTTCATCATTTGGCATAAGAATTTCCACACATATACCATAACTATTATCTTTTGCTATTTGGAATTGTCTTTTTAAATATTCTTTATTCATAGTTTTCCTCTTTTTCCTTCTTTTTAAATTACAGATTATGCTCTGCCCACTTTTTTGCTAAAATTTCTAGTTCTTCTAGACTACCATCATTATGAAACACAATATCATAATCTTCAAACTCATCTAATGCAGTTTCACTTTCATGCTTTAATTGCTCTTCTGTTAATTTTGAAATATGATTTTTTCTATAAACTTTTAAAAATATAACTTCATTTGGAAACTTTGCTTTCAGATAATAATATTCATTTGGAAATCTACAATCATCTATCACTACATAGTCAAATTCATCCCATAGCACTTCTATATCTTCTGCTAATCTTTGAGCATGGAATAATGGTTTTCCAAGTTTCTTTCTTATGACATCAGTTCCTAGTCTTTGTAAAATCTCTCTTGGCTTAGTTTCATTTGAACCATCCCATCCAAAATATCTTTTTACATAATCTTTGATAGTTGTAGCATAAGACATATTTGTAACTCTTTCACTTGGATTATTTGTTAAAATTTGCTCTTTAAACATATTTGCAACAGTTGTTTTACCATGTTCGGCTTTACCGCTAATTAAAATTATTTTTTTCATATTTATTTCCCTGCTTTATTATTTTGATTGGCATATTTCTTTTTATAGAAATCTGGGTCAAAATTCTTTCCTTGATAATTACTATTTGGATATTTTCTTTCAGTAGTATTATTTTTATTATCACTAATGGTTTTATTAAAACTAGGTTTTTCATAATTTTTATTATTAGACTTCACTCTCGTTAATGTGTTATTGTATTCCTTCTTAACACCAAAGCATTTATCACAAACACATAATTCTCCACATATTTCAGTTCCATGAGTAATTTTTTCTAAAATATTTCCAAATCTATCCTTTACTAGTTTTCCATCTTTCCCCAAGATTGGATTTGTATATATTTTCTCTCTCGTTGCCGTAACTATTTTATTTAATTTTTCACCTGGGTTAGTTACCTTCCCACATTTTTGACACTTATACATTTTTTTCCTTCTTTCCTATTTTATTTTATTCTATCCATGAGCCATAAGCCCAATATCCAATTTTTTTATTGCATCGAACACAATATTGTTCAAACTCTATTGTTCCATGAGGTGCTTGAAAAATCTCATTTCGAGTATCAAACTCTTTGCTCCCACAGTAAGGGCATTTAAGAGGCTGACCATTGCCATCTATCTCTCCATTGTTAATTCTTTTTTGTATGTATTTTTCATACTCAATATTTGCTTGTTTTTGTTTCTTTTGTTCTTCTTCAGAAAAATTAAAATCACAACAATTATTAAATAAGTCATTAAGCATATTATTCGCCGCCTAATGATTGAAATATATTCATTTGATTTGGGTCTACATTTTCTTCATAAAGAACTTTATTATCTTTATTAACTATGAAATCTTTTTTTAGTTTTTCGTCTATTTCAATTAACAAATTCCCACCAAGAGAGACCATATAATAATTTTGTAAATAACTTAACAAAAAACTTTTTGAATATTGTTGATTTTTAATTATTATATATTTACATAAATAATAAATTTCTTGTGTAAAAATGTTTTTAATTATCATTTGATTATTCTTCACTATTTTCTATCCAATCTACACTTTTATATTCTGGAAATAATACTGCATTGTAGAAGTCACTTGTAACATAAATATTTATTTCACCATCTTTATATTTTTTCCCCACAATAAGATATCTTCCTTGTAATAAATAAAAATCATCGTTTTCAATTAAATAATTTATACATTTTAAAATATCTTTTTCAACATCTTCTTTTTTTATATCTTTTCCAATATTAAAGTTGAAATGTGTGAAATTATTATCATTTAATTTAAATTTATCAAATAGCATTGTCCCCTCCATTAATATTATTAATATTATTATTTATTATTTTTGAAACTAAGTTTTCTAAATCTGATAAATCATTAATTAATATATTTCTTTTAAAATCAATAAATTTTATATCAGTTCCTCTATCTTCATAATCAATATCTGTCATAAGCATAGCTGAATTAATTATGTCCTGACAATCTTTTAATATTTCGCAGGCATCCTCTTTTTCATTATGATTAATTGCTATGTTGGTTATTTTTAATTGGTTATATAAGAAATTAAGTGTTCTTTGATATAGCTCTATAATTTCTATTAAAGTATCCATATTTTTTATATTATCTTTTTCAAATTCTTCTTTTATATTTTTATATTCATTTAATGATTTTGAAATACTTTTATATTTTAATAAATCTTCAATTTCTATTTTTTTCATTCTCTCTCTCCTCATGTGATTATTCCTTACAATAATTAAGTTTATTTTGTGCCTTTAATTCAGCATTTTTATAAATTTCATCTTCAAGAGCCCTAATATTCTTATTGGCACTCTCTTTTGTCATTTCTAATTTTGTTTCTAATATTGCTATCTTTTTGTTATTATAAACACAAATAACTATTAAAGAAATAATTAAAACTGTAATTACGACAACATAGATGTTATTTATATCTTCAACTTTCATTTTCTTCTTTTTATTTTTCATTATTTGCCTCTCTTGATTTATATTCTTCTTCTTTTTCTTTAATGATTTTAAGTTTCTCCAAATACTCATCATGTTTTTTAACAACTCTTATACAATCAGCTAGATATTCATCAAACAATAAGTAATCTTTTTCTACTTTATAAGAAAATTCTTGCTTGTCTGTTTCTTTATTTCTATTGCAACAAATTATATTTAGACTATTGCCTTTTTCTTTATTTTGAATATAGTCTATAAAATATATTTTATTCTTTGTATGTAATGCTAAAGAAACTAAAATTCCATTCCCTAAATCCATATGCACCTTCCTTTTTTCATGTTCTACTAATATTATACAACATCCCCCCACTAAACATACCGCTTTTTATTAATTAATTTAAAGTACTTATTATAATAATCAACTAAGTATATTTGAAAAAAAAATCAAGGAGAAAAAACGAACATTTTTTGAATGAAATGAAAAAAATTTCGTGTTTACTTTTTTATATATATACGAATGTAATGAGTATATATATAAAAAATAAACTCTATATAACAAATAATATATATAATATAAGTAATAAGCTATCGCTAAAAAGGTTCTTTATTATTGTGTAAAGATTCTTTACAGCTACCCTGTGGAAAACTACTTTAAAAACGGTATGTTTTAATCTCACTTGTTGTATAATATTGGTGTAGAGATAAAAACTAAGGAAGATGGGGAAATAATATGAAAGAGAAAGGTAATGTAGAAAAATATGGTTTTTACAATGTGAACTATGGTATATATAAAAAAATATTTGAAGAGACACAATCAAACAATAGTTTTGAAATAGGCAACATTCTTTGTGTTTTGAATAATCTTAGTGTTCCTTTTCATAAACATAAAGAATACGGAACAAAAATTGACATTACCTTCTTATCTGACCTTTTATGTAAAAGTAGACCAACAATAAATAATTACATAAAGCAAGCAGAAAATTATGGGTACATTGAAACAACCTTACTAAAAAACAATACAAAATATTACAAGATTACCAGTAAAGGTAAAAATATTTTAAAAATAAGAAAAAAATAAATAACCAAATAAGAGAGAGAGATTTAAGATGGTGAAAGGATTAACAACCAAAGACGAATTATTTTATGTGGAGATTTCTGATAATGAAATTTCTGATATAAGATATCTAAAAGTTATGAACTCAAAAAAATGCCTTACGGCCAAATTTACCAATTATTCTTCTTTCAAATATTTTTTCACTGTAGAAGAAAATGAATTAATAGATATTGATTTCATTTCAATAAAAGAATTTCAAGAAAAGTTTAAGAATTATGATTTAGAAATAATTAGATACAAAAAAGAAAATGAAGACTACTGGAAAGACTATGAAAGAACAAAAAGGGATTATAATTGGAAATATGAAATTGCAAAGGGGATAAACCCCAATTGGGTAAAAATGAAAAAGAAATTCCTAGATGAGTTTCTTGAAGAAATAAAAGATGTGCAGCAAAAACAAAAAGACAATATTGATAAAAGTGAGACTTTAAAAATGCTAAATAAGAATTGTGATGAAATGTTAGAGTGTATGACACAAAAAATGTCATGCCATAGTGAATTTATTAGACCAGGTGCTAGTGGGACAATGAATATTAGTTTACATAGGTCAACAGCATTTTTTGATACTATGTTAAAAGAATATTATAAATTATTTAATAAATATAGCAAGAAACCAGACCACAATGTGTATTTAGTATTATTGGATTTCCAAAAAATAATTAAGAAAAATAAAAATCTTAATTATATGGAAAGAAAAATAGTAAATCAAATTATGGAAAACGGTTTTAGTTATGAGGGTATTGAAACATTTTTAAATATTAACTTTAAAAGAAAAAATAAACCATACAACATAAGTAATGTTAAACAATTGGTAGATTATATAATTCCAAATAAAATTTTTAAAGAATATGATAATATGTGTAGGGAAAAGGCAAAAAATGAATAAAGATGAGTTAATAAGACAAAATGGTCTTGAATTAAGTTATCTTGAATATAGGCCAATATTATACAAATTATCACACAAATATAAAAATGTTTTTAATAATGAATTAGAAGAAGCATTGGCTGAGGCAAACATATGGTTTATTGAATGTTATGATAGTTATGATAAAAACAAAGCACATTTCTCTACTTACCTTTATGGTGTTGTAGAAAATAAGTTTATTGATATTGCAAGAAGAAAAAAAAGAGAAAAGGCAACATTTATTGATATTGATGAATTAAATGAAGATGAATTAGGATTTTATGATAGTTTTATGTTAAATGATACATCAACAAATATAGATGACTTAACAAAGGGACAAATCCTAAGACTTGACACATATATGTATTATCAAGACTTTGTAGATGTGTTAGATACGAGAGAGCAAGATATTTTTAAACTATACTATTATAACAATTGGTCAATAAGTGAAATTTCTAAATTTATGAATTTAAGTGAAGTTAGAGTTAAACAATTAAAGAATAATTCACTTATTTTATTAGAAAAAGAGAGAAAAGACTACTAATAATTGAAAAAAGTATAAAAAGTTTACAAAAGTTGATAAAAAGTGCCTAAAAACTATACTTTTTGATTTTCTCGTTCGTATAACATTATAGAGAGATAAATACACGATAAGTGTTTGGAAAAGAATAAGGACAAGGATAAATAAATGAGTAAAAAGAGATTAGTAATAACAGAAGAAATGACCCCATTTATTATTGACAAATATACAGAATATTATAACGGTAATCCAGGTAATAAAACAACAAAAGATATAGGAAAAGAATTAAATGATTTATTTAGAAATAAATTTAATATAGATTATAATTTTGATGAAAGTGCATATCGTAAGATTTATAATAATTACAAAAATGGATTTGATGATGGTTTGCAAGATAATTCTAGCAATGAAGAAATTGAAAGATTGGCAAAAGCAAGAAATAAAACAAAAATTGAAAGAAGTATTTTACAAACAGAAAAGTTAGAATTAAATAAAACTGTAAGAGAATTTGCCAGAGAGCAAGTTATAATAAATAAAATTATTGAAGCAATAGAGAAATTAGAACCGATAAATTTTCCTAAAAAAATTAAAGAAACAAAAATAAATAAATTTGGAATATTATGTTTTGGTGATGAACACTATGGTGCTGAATTTGAAATAAAAGGCTTATTTAATGAAACCATAAATAAGTATAATTCCGATATATTTGAAAAAAGAATGGAAGAGCTTTTAAATAAAGCAATAGAAATTATAAAAAAAGAAAATTTAAAAAAAATAAAAGTATTTTCTATGGGAGACTTTTGCGATGGAATATTGAGAACAAGTCAATTAATGAAATTACAATATGGAATTTTAGAAAGCACAATAAGATATACAGAGTATATGTGTAATTGGCTTAATGAATTAAGTAACCATGTTATTGTTGAATTTCAAATGACCAATGGAAATCATAGTGAACTTAGAATGTTAGGTCAACCAAAAGGAACTTTTACAGACGAAAATATGGGTGTTATAGTTTCTGAAATGATTAAAACAAGATTAGAAAAAAATAAAAACTTTATTTTTAAAGAGAGCTCAACTGAAATGATTTATGCAAACGAACTAGGATATAATATTATAGGTATTCATGGTGAAGTTAGAGATATGGAAAGAGCATTAAAAGACCTTTCTCATATATATAACCTAGATATTGATATTTTAATTGGTGGACATATACATCATAACAAGGTTGAAACTATAGGATATCATAAAGATGTTATTAGTGTTCCTAGTATTATGGGAACCGATAAATATGCTTTATCAATAAATAAAATGGCAAATCCAGGAGCAACATTTTTAATTATAAGTGAAAATGAAGGGATTTCTTGTCAATATAATATTAAATTAAAAAACTATATATAATAAAGGGCAAAGTGTAGGTTAAATCATTTTAACTGAAGGGTTGGTTAGAGGTAAGTGCCCTTTATTATTTTTTTGAATATAAGGTGATTAAATGGATAATGATAATGTTTTTACATGTAATAGATGTAAAAAGACAATGAAAATAGATAGAAATTACTATCAAAGTAAAGATAATTTTATGTGTGCCTTTGAAATAGTTCCAGTTTGTAAAACATGTTTGCAAGATGTTTTTGAAATTCAGAGAACTAAAATTGGTGACAGAAGTGCACTTAGAAACATATTAAGACGAGTTGACCTACCATATATAATATCGGTGGTTGAAAGGTCTCTTAAAGCTAAAAACCCAGTCGGTGCGATGTTTAAAGAATATAATAGTTATAATAAATACAATAGTTTATCATATGATAATAGTGATTTATTTCCTAATTTTTCTAGTGACGAAGCAGTTGATGAAAATGGAATAGCATTAGATACAAGAGATTTCACTAATGAAGATAAAACAAGATGGTCTGGTTATGGTTTAACATTAGAACAAATGTTATATTGTAAAAACATGTATGAAGAAATGATTGAAAAATACGAATTAGAAAGTATTAATGATTTATTGAGTGCAGAACAATATGCGGCAACAGCTGTAAAAATGCAAGAAGCATTTAAAAAAGGTTCGGCATCTGATATTGAAAGATATAGAAAAACAATATCTAGTATTGAAAATGATTTGGCTATTCAGTCAAAACAATTAAAAAATGATGCTGATAAAGATACATGGGGTTTATTCATTAAACATATAGAAAATGATGAACCAATAGATGAGTGCGAACCAAGAGATGAATTTAAAGATGTTGATGGTATAGGAAAATTAATTAAAAGATATATAGTTGGCTATCTACCAGTTATGTTAGGTAAACAAAAACCACAAGATATATTAGAAGAAGATTTTAATATACTTGATAAGGAATAAAAAATGTTAGATGGAAAGATGAGAAAGAAGGTCAAAGAATGGACTTCTTTTTATCGTGAAAATCCACATAGATTTGCAAAAGACTATCTTAATTTAAGATTAAAGACTTTTCAAAAAATATTATTATATCTTATTTTCAAATATCCAATGTTTACATTTTTAGCAAGTCGTGGACTTGGTAAGTCTTGGCTTATTGCAGTTGTATCTATTATAAAATGTATATTATATCCAGGAACACTAGTTACATTGGCTAGTGGTACTAGGGGGCAAGCAGAAAAAATAATTATTAGCAAAATTCAAACAGAGTTGTATTTGAATTTTCCAAATATAAATAGAGAAATTTTAAAATTTGTAACAGGTTCAAAAGAAACAGCTGTTTATTTTAAAAACGGTTCAAAAATAACAGCAATTACTGCTAATGACAATGCTCGTGGTGAAAGATGTTCTTTATTGATTGTAGACGAACATAGACTTATGAAAAAATCAATTTATGATAGTGTCTTAAAACCGTTTTTAACATATACTAGACAACCTGGATTTTTAAGTAATCCTAAGTATTCCAATTATAAAGAATTAGATAACCAAATTGTGTTTATGAGTTCTGCATGGTATAAAAACCATTGGATATATGAATTTGCTGAACAATCAGTAGAAAAAATGATTAATGGTCAAGATGATGAATTTATAACTGCAATACCTTATCAACTAGGTATTAAAGAAAAAATTATAAATCCAACTCAGATAAAACTAACAATGAGCGAGGCTAACTTTGATAGAGTTAGTTTTGGTATGGAATATATGTGTCAGTTTTTTGGTGAAACAACTGGTGCATTATTGAAATTAAATGACTTTGAAAAAAACAGAAGATTATTTAATGCCTATGTTCCAAGGGATATTATAAAATTATTTGAGGATGTTCAAAAATTAGGAAAATATAAAAATAAAGAATTTATCAAATCGACAAGCGAAGAGATAAGACTAATAAGTATAGATGTCAGCATCATGGCTGGTGCTCAGAATGACAATACTATCTTATCATTTTTAAGATTAATTCCGAATAAAAGTGGAGCATATTATGATATTCAATTATCAAACTCAGTTGCTATACATGGATTACATAGCGATATTCAAGCAATGATGATAAAAAGATATTTTTATGATTTTGATGCAGATTACATAGTTATGGATGTTAATGGTAATGGTGTTTCAGTATATGATAGTTTAGCAAAAGTAAGCTATGATACAGAAACTACAATAGAATATCCAGCATTTGGTTCTTTTAATAAAGAACAGTATGAAGAAAGAATGCTTTTAAATGCTGAGGACGAAGATGCAAAAAGTTTAGTTATTTTTGCAATAAACCCAAATTCAGAAGTAAACCACTTAATGGCAATGAGATTAAAGAGTCAACTTGAAAGAGGAAGGTTGTCTTTATTAGTAGACCCAAATGTGGCACTAACTGAAATATACAAAAAAGATTATAAGTTAATTTCTGTGGAAGAAGAAGCAGAAATGATAAAACCTTTTGTTTCCACAACAATGCTAGTAAATGAAAGTATTGGTCTTGAAAAGAAAATAACACAAAGCCGATTTATAAGTTTAGTAGAAGTTGGGATGGCACGAAAAGATAGATATTCAAGTCTTGCTTATGGTATTTATTATGCAAGTTTACTTGAAACAGAATTAGAAGTTGAAGAGGAAAAGTACCAAGTTCAACTTAAATCAACAAATATTGGTAGATAAGGGTGGTGATGAAAAGCTATGGATAATAAAGAATTTAAAACATCATTAAAAAAGAATAACAAAAAAGGTTATGCAACAAAAAATGTTAAAATTGTTAATGATAAATACTTTTCAGTTAATTCCTCAATGTTAAGTTCATTTAATGATAA
>Ga0265293_10007316_pt1 | contig 17091 bp, 8 predicted proteins | sample Munlanlewell138R_FD_192505 | JGI IMG/M metagenome (GOLD analysis project Ga0265293, IMG submission 192505) | Leachate microbial communities from a municipal landfill in Southern Ontario, Canada - Leachate well 138R | ecosystem: Engineered > Solid waste > Landfill > Unclassified | place: Canada...
TTTTAAATTTATTGGTAATTTATAATGTGTTAAATCTTGATCAAATAAACTAGTATTATAAGATGTCTGAATATACATATCAAACTCTTGTAAATTTTTAAATAAATTTAAAAATTCTTTAATATCTCCTCTATATGGTCTATTTGAATAATTATAATATATTCTTAATTTTTTAACCGAATCTACATTACCAAATACATATATATTTTTATTTACATCAGCGTAACTATTATATGATATTAATTGATTATATAATATATCAGTGGTAAATATCTTTTTATCCAAAATATCACCATCATCAACATATATTTTTAATGGGTTATTTTCACTTAAACCTTCAGTTTCTATATAATATCTGACTCTGTCATTAGTTTCTATATAAGAATTAACAACTAATGATTTTGTAATATTATTACCGTTTTTAATTACTGCATTACCATTTTTTAACATAATAAATTAAATATTTTTAATAAATAAATCCTTCTATTAATATATCAGATGTTAATTCAACTCCCGGTGTTGATGTTACTCTTAGAGTTAAATTACCTGATGTTAATACAATTGATTTTCTAGCTTCTGTTTGGTAAATATTTAAATCATAAATATCATTAATATTAACATTACTATATGTTTCTCCATTTAATATATTATTATATTGAGATGAATTACTACCTATATTTATAGTAAATGAACCTGATATAGTATTATTAGTTATCAATTTGATACTATTAATTACTAATTTTTTACCAGATGGTATTGTTAATAAAGTATTATTAGATGTATTATTTAAATTAATATCACGAATGAATATATAATTAGGTATAGTAGTTATAGTTGGTCCTAAATCGGTTACAAATAATGTCTGTGTATCATAGGAAAATTTTTGTCCAATATATTGTAATGCAGTTTCATTACTAACCCATTCATCAATAACATTAATTTCTTCTATTTCATTGTTAGCATTACCTACCCATGTTTTTGAATCACCAATTGGTTTATTAAATCCTTCTTTTACCCAATAACCAGGATCTCCACTAACATATCTTAATTTAACATCTTCTAAACTTAAATTCACGTTTATACCTAATCCATTAATATCTTTGAAATTCGTAAAGGTATAATTATACGTACTATCAGGATTAGGCTTAGGTTGTACCCAATCATAATCCTTTAAATTAGTTGGTTGTGTAGATGACTGTGTAACAGTACCTCTAAACCCACCTGTATCTAACTGTTTATCATTTGACCATTCGGTTCCATTATAAACCAATACTTGTCCACTAGATAAATCGATAATATTGGTATCTTTTAATTGTTGTAATGTAGTTACCGCAGAACCATTTACCCATGTACCGCCAGAATATGTCAATACTTGTTCTTCTTGTGGACTTGTTATTGATGTGTCTGATAGTTCGTTTAATGTTGTTATAGGTGATCCATTAACCCAATTAGAACCATTATATGTTAATACTTGATTTATTTGTGGGTTTGTTATTGATGTATCTGTTAATTCGATTAAAGATACAACTGGGTCATCTATTGAAATTTTTCCTTCACTATCGATATTAATATTATTACCTATTTTTACTCCACCTAATCTATCTGGTGCAGCAATTGGTAATGAAGATGGATCAATTTGATTTGATTGGTTTTTATATGTTATTTCTGCCCATTGTACTATTAATTCAACATTAGTCCAATCAGTTGAACTAACATATAATTGTGTTGTTTCTGTATTACTTAATCTTCTATTTACTGTTATTGATAATGTTTCACCAGATTGGACAATAATATCATTATATGGGTTTATTTCGTTTCCAATTGTTGTTGTACCTACATTTAAATATGCTGTTGATGTACCAGTGTTTTCAATATATATCATACCTAATGTTAAACCAGATGATATAGTACCTAAAAATGTATTTTCAGTTATACCAGACACTGTTGTTAATCCTGGTATGGTTGATTCCATAACAACATTTGGATCAATTTTAAATTTATTTTCACCTGTTACATATATACCACTATCTTGATCAACAAATGTTGTTGCATCAAACCTATGATAATGTGTTGTTCCAGATACTTCATTTATACTAGTGTTTGTTATATTAGATGGTGTACCTAATGTTATTGTACCACTTGTACTTGTTATATTACTAAAGTTCATACCCAAACCAGATTCAATACTAAGATTTTGCCATGAACCTTTACCGTTAGCATCAGATACTAAAAATTTACCATTTGCTAAATCACCTTGTTGTAAAGTTATACTATCTGTTATTAAATTAACGGTACCTGTTGTAGCCTTTATGAAAAATTTTCTATCAGATACAGATGCATTAATTAAAAATCCTGTTTCTAGATAATGTGTTGCACCTGGTATATTTAATCCTTGTGCACTGCCAAATTTTACAGTGCTAGTTAATTGTCCACTTGAATTTTTACCCACAAAATTAAATAATGGTGCAGAATTATCAGGTCTAGAAAAAATTTCACCATTAATTTTTAATTTTTTATCTTCCCATTTTAAATCATTATCATAAGATAATTCATTATCATCAGACCAAAATGATACAGTATTTGTAATGCCGCTACCTACCACATTATTTTCAGGAAATTCATTATCATTTATAGATACCCATCTAGATGTACCACCATCTCCTGTATTTATTACAGATATACCATCTGGTACTACATCATAATTTGATTTATAACTAAAAAATTTATTAAGCTCTTGACAAAATGTTATAATTTTATCATGTCCAGACGATAATTCTAAATCAGCTATAGTAGCATGATATAGCTTTCTAATTTGTTTTTGGTTTATTCCCATTTTCCCATATTCTATTTTTTAGAACTAAAACAACTTGTTTATAAGGAAGGTCGGTAAACCTTACTATTATGTTATTGTTTTTAATCTTTTATAATATTTCATATTTATTTTTATTTATATATTAAAAAAATAAAACCAAAACATATACAAATAAAAAAACCTGATTAAAAAATCAGGTTTTTAAAAATTATTTTAATTGTTCTTTATTCTACTTGTCCTGATGATAATAAAATATAATTATATTTAACTACAATTAAATCTTCTGTATCTAACCCAAATCCTGCTTCAGTAGCATCATAATATAAAGTTGCTCCTTCTGTACTTATTGGGTATGTTTGGAAATAAAATGGTGAACCTGTAATCGATGTATTTGATTGATCAGATACCATATATTCTATACCATTTACCGTTACTGTTATATCACCAACTGGTATATAAGTTAATGATAGATTGGTTGCTGAACCGGTATCACCAGATGATATAATAGTAGTACTATCCTTTTCTGTAATAAATTTAGTAGATCTTAATTCATTACTAACTATTTTTACAGTATCATCGTCAACAACTACATTTAATTGTTCATTTTCGTAAGTTAAACCCGAACCAGCTGCATCTTCTATATCACCACTGATATCAATAGTTTCAAATCTTAAACTAGTTGTTCCTGAATCCCACATTGCAACTTGTCCATCTGTTATTAATTCTGATTCTGGTCTTGTAACAAGTGGTTTTTCATCACCAATATCACCAACTCTAGCAGTACCAGTATTATCAAATACTAATCTACCATCATTTACACCGTCATAATTTTTAGCTACAAAACCAGCATATTCGCCATTTGATAAACCAGCAGTCGCTCCACTTCTTAATATAATATAATCTTTTGTTGTGTATATTTGTTCTGCGTGTGTTTCGTATGTTGAACCATTTTGATAAATATCACCATCAATTTGTAGATTTCCTGCATTATCTATATAAACAACTGGTTGTCCTTCTAAATTAGATGGGTTATATAATTCAGTATGTTTATGCCCTAAAATATATGTCGCATAATTATTTATAACATTTTCTAATGAATCATCTGCACTTTCTCTATTTGATATTTCAGTTGAAATTTCATCTGTAATTAATGTCTCTAATGAAGAATCATTAGTCGTAATCAAAGTTTCTAAAGATGTTATATCACCACTTAAATCACTATCAATTTGACCAATTGCTGTCTCTAATGAATCATCTGCACTTTCTCTATTTGATATTTCATCAATAATTATGGATTCTAATGAAGAATCATTAGTCGTAATCAATGTCTCCAATGATGATATATTATCTAATATACCACCGGCATCAACATTTCTTATAGCCTGTGCTAAAGAATCTTCAACAGATGTTAAATCCAATAATCTAATAGCATCATTATCTGTTTCAGGAACACCTAAATTAATAAGTTTATACCCATTAAAATCAAAATCACTATTAACTAAAATTTGTTTATTCTTAATTTTACTCATATTTTTTTATTTTTTTTCCCTAATTTTATTTTATATATTAAATAAAAAATATGATTTTTTGATAAACTTATATTTATTTAGATAATAAAAAAGAAAAAAGAAAAAAGAAAAAAATTATGATAGTAGAAAAATTTATGTGTATTGGGATAAATTCGGAAAAAAAATTAGTTGAAGATGTATTATTACAAAATAATAGTAATAGTTATAGTTATAATAATAATTTTAATATAAGTTTTAGTATTGATAAAATTACAAATTTTTATACAACAATAGAAACTGATCATAAAAAATTTATAAATAAACAAAATGCAATAAACCACATTAGGTATTTAAGAACACATTATACTGATGTATTATCATGGACCATAATAACAGTATATGATGAAATTTATGATATATCGGAACAACGAATGTATAAATTGAATAAGTTAAGAACTAAATTCAATATTAGATAATAATTTAATTATATTATCATTATAATTTTTAATATATTCTATTGATTTTTCATTATTAATATTATATTTAGTAGATATTTTATCTATTAAATCATCATTATATTCTATAGAAGACATTATTTTAATATTTGGTAAATGATTTATTATATATTTTAAAGTATATAACAAATTATCGGAATATATACATAATGTATCATAGTCATTGTTTATAGTATCATTAATTAACTTACTTATACTTATTTTAATATTATCCTTAGTTAATTGTGTTATTTTATTATAATTTTTCAAATCAAATAATATTTTATTATTTAATAATTTAACTTTATCATTATCTGTATATGTATTATTAATTTCGTTATATGATAAACCTAAATATATAATTGTTTTTATACTATCATCATTAAAATTCTTAAATGTTGGTAAAATTTCATTATAATCATTATAATGTGGTAAATATTGTGTCAATCCAATTTTATTAAAAAATACTTCTTCATCTTTAAAATTAATTGGAGAATACTTAGCTGATTTTTCTGCATAATGTATAATTGGTGAACTTAAACAAATTGCAACATTATATCCTTTTTCATAACAGTTATGGAATAGCCAATCATCACCGAAATAGAATTTCAAATCACTTGGTATTTTTTCATAAATATTTCTTCTTATTGTAAAATCCCAACCTTGTTTAATTTTTTTATCATATATAACATAATCTAATTCGTCTATTTTATGATTATATTTAAAACTGTTTGTACTATGGATAACAATACCTGTTTTATCTTCCTTTTCAAAAATATCTATTGTATCTTGAATAAAATTATTCGTTAATCTAACATCATTATTCAAATAACATAGATATTCTTCATTATTTTCGATTGCAAAATCATTCCATAATTTATTTAAACTCACATTATACCCATTTCTAATAATAGTTATATTATCATTATCTGATAAACTATCTAAATAATCTGATGTACCTTCTTCAATTGATCCCTGATCTATTAATGTTATATTAAAATCATTATTAGTCTGATTTAATAGATCATTAATACAATTTTTTGTATAATTTAAATTATTTATATTTACTACAAGTACTCTTATTTTATTCATATTTAATTTTTCTTTTTTAATATTATTAACCCATTATTATTTTTAAATGATTCTTTAATTATCCACGTTTTATTCTTTTTTGTAAAATCTAATATAGCATTATAAACGCCTTGTTTTTTGGTATTGGTATTATTTTGTTCATTTTGATTATTATCGAATATTATTTCATCAACATTTTTGTATATTTCTGTTTGGTCTATAATTATATATTTACTAACATAGTTCTTATATTTATTTAAATTATTTAATGTGTCATTGTATGTGTGGTTATTACTAATAAACAATAAATCTGTATTACACATATCGAATTTATTAATATCATAATGTTTATAATTAATATTATTTTTATCTGTCCATTTTTTTATAACATCAATATCAGAAAAATTACTATTATAGTAAACTGATGTCATTTTTTTAGGATTAGATGATAAAAAAGAATATGTTGTTTCTGTATTATGACTATTAACAATTTCCACTATCGTATTACACTTACTACCATATCTTTTTAATGATGGTAAATGTTCATATATATCAGATACTTGATTTATATAATATTCATATTTTTCTTTAATTAAATCATATTTTTCTTCATTTATATTTTTCTTAAACAAATTATCAATTAATATATCATATTCTTCTATAATTAATTTATTATTAACTGAATATCTATCTAATATTTTTTTAGTTTTTAGTTCATACTCTTCTATATTTTTATCATGATGTTTTATAACATATTCTAATATATTAGTTGCCATATCAACATTAGAATTTTCATAATAATATCCTGCATCTTTTATCATTTTTGCGTTATGAATTAATGGATAACCTAAGTATAATGTATCTAAATATGCATAATTTAATGGGTTTTCCCATTGGTGTGATATTATGATATCTGTAAACTTACTTAAAAAAACAGGAGTTATATACCTTCCTTCAAATGTTGCCTTTTTATCTTTTACTATATCCAAATGTTTCATTAATTTAATAAAATATTTATTTGATTTTATTTTTTCACTATTAGTTACATATAAATGTTTGAATGAATCTTTACTTTTTCTATATAAATTTTCAGCAATTAATAATGGATACATACAAAATTTAACAACATTTATATTTGGTTCTAATATGGATATTCTTTTATCAACACTTGGTTTATATCTACCGTTATTTTCTAATTTACCAGATTCAATTATTTTATCAATAAAATAAGAACTCCATACAAAAGGTATAATTTTTACATTATCTACTCTTTCCATTACTTTGTAATAATAATAATTCATATTTTCATTTTGTGGAATCATCCAAGTTTCGTCATAATAATTAAAATATGATGGATTTGGATTTTCTTCATTTCCAAATAACGATTTTTCCATATCAACTATATAATTTGACCCACAATGGTATGATATTATTTTACACCCTCGTTTTTTAATGTAATCAGCCCAATTTGTATAAATTTGAGAACCAATCATTATCATTAAATCAATATCATCTTTTATTTCATCAAATTTGTAACATTTTAGAAATGTATCATTACCCCATGGTAATTCTTTTATATCCACATTTGCAATATTAACAGCATATACATTATAATTATTTTTACTATTATTAAGGACTGTTGCTAGATTAAATACATTTTGTAATATGCCATTACTCCACATACTTTTATTGTCTTCCTTTATAGAAACACTAAGTCCAATATTGATATTTTTCATTAAAAAATTATTTTTAATAATATATATCAAAAAAATTGGGTTTAGTTAAAAGTAAAATGTAAAATTTTTATATCTTTTTAAACCAGTTTCTCCATTTTTTGCATTCTCCATCCACCATGCCATTTGACCACTTGTCCAAGGTGTATTATTCCCATTACCATCATAATCTAATCCATTAGATAAATTATTAACTTGTGCTTCGGTTAATTCAAAAATATGTAGTTGAAATGTTCCTTTAGATGGTTCTTCTTTGATCCACTGATTTGGATTATTTTGTATTTCTATGATATTCTGTAAAAAAATATTAATACTTGTTACAGATGATTTATATAATTGTCTTTTTTCAAAAGCGTTTAACATAAATCCTATTGTACCTGTAATATTCAAACTACTAAAATTAACTAAAGAAATATAATCATTTAATACAAAATTAGATATATTTCCTGTTAAATTATTTGAATTTATACTACAATATCTTAATTCTGATATTGACCAACCAGATATATCACCAGATATATTATTATTAAATAAGTATAAACTATTCAAATTACTAAAATTATATGTACCATTAAGTAAATTAGTTATATCACCAGATATATTATTATTAGATATATTTATATTGGATATTGATAAATTAAACATACTTGGTGATATAATACCATTTACATTACTACTTTGGATATTTAAACTTGTTATATTAGATATATCACAGTTTTCAATATAACCTATACTATCACAATAACTAATATCTAAATAACTAACATTATTAAAAATAATATTATCAAAATCAATTATTATGTTAGTATTTTGTGATCTTAAACGGATTAATGAAGAAGGTAATATCATATTTATTATTCCACTAATATTAGTAATTGCTATATCTATTTCTTCAATATATGGTAAAGATATTAATGAGTATATATCTCCACTTATATTAGTATTACCTTCGATATTTATAATTTTAATATTTTTAAAATTAAAATTTGTTATATTAAAAATAAAATTATCATTATTTAAATCAATAAAAGATAATCTATCTAATGATTCTGGTATAGTAACTGTACTAAAATCCCCATATATATTTGTTCTATTTAAAGATAATACTGATAAAGAATCAGGTAATACTAAATTAGTAATATTTCCAGTTACATTAATTTTATTTGATAAAATTAATTCTTTTAAATTAATTTTATTTGATAAATTTAAATCATTTAAATCTAATATGAAGTAATTATCAACATAATTACTATATAAATTATAAATTTTAAATATTTCTATAGAAACTGGTAAATTCATATTATATTCACCAATTACTTCAACATTAACAATTTCAATTTTTTTAATATTAGTATTTGATGTATCCCAATTAGTTATATCTATTTTATATGTGTTAGAATTTCTGGTAAGTTCATCAAAAATTATACTATTTACTGTACTTGGGAACACCCCCCAATTAGTTAATGTGCCAACAAAATTTGAATTATCTATAAACGTTAAATCAGTTAAATTTGGTGGTATATTAAAATAATTTAAGTTTAATAAAAAATCAGTATAATAAAGTTCAATTTGTTCAATATTATTTAATATCCAAGTATTTATGTTCCCATTATTATTAATATAATAAAAAATAATATTTTTAATAGTTGATAAATTTACATTACTTATATCATTACCAATATCTACATTATAATATTTTATATTTATAGTTTCTAAATTTTTAAATTCTATTAATATTTTTCTTATATCTATTCTAATAGAAGAATCAAAAATTATTTCTTTTATATTATTATAATTACACTCTAATATAATAGGATAATCACCTGTTGTATTATATGTTTTGGATATTGTTAAATTAGAAAAAGGACCATTGTAAGTAGATAATGTTTCGTCACCCCAATATACATTAACATTATCATTGCCATCATAAGACATGATGAAATTTGTAGAATTTGTTGATAAATTAGAAAAAATAATAGCATTATACTTTTTCCCCATCATTATACTAGAATTGCCATTATTAACATTATACAGTACCTTATCATTATATAACATAATTTATATTTTTAATTTTATATCCACACAGCATCATAAATAATATCTACAAACATATCATTTGTTGTTGGTTGAGTTATTTTAAAATAAACATCACCTGTTGTAATTTTTAATTCATTTGAAGGTAGACCAATCTGTGATATTGTAATTGGTAAAATTAATGGATATATTTGATTATTATTGGAATTTGATATTGATGTTGTGTTAACTATATTATCATAACTTGATGAATAACTACCAATACTAAATGTAAATTGTTCATTTATATCTTGTTTTATCCTTAATAATATATTTGTAGTAAGTAATGATTTACCACTGACATTATTTAATATTTTAATATTAGATACATCTTTTAAATTTATTGTTTTGGTAATTATATTTTTACCTATTCTAATTGTATCATGTGCAACAACATAATAATTTTGTGTTTCTAAGCTATATTTTTGTCCAATTCCTGTTAATTCACTTTCAGTACCTACCCATTCTAATAAAGTATCATATTCCTCTGCTTGATTAAATGAATTACCTATCCATGTTTTTCCTTCTGTTAATGGTTTTATAAATGATACTTTTTCCCAATATCCTCCGTTATCTTCTATGTATCTAAGTTTAACATCTTCTGTTGATAAATTTACATAAATACTTGCATTTGATTGATCTTTAAAATTATCAAATGTATATTCAATATCATATGTATTTGTAGGTAATGGTTGAACCCATTGATTTTGTTTTAATTCAATTGGTTGACTTGTTGATTGTGTTACACCACCTAAGAATCCTCCACTAGAACCATTATCTTCCGGAAAATTTACATAATAATGGGTGTTATCTATACTACTCCAAACTAAAGCTTTACCATCATCATTTGATCCATCTGGACTAACATCATCCAAATTCCTTAAAGTTGTTGTTCCAATTGTTGTTCCACTTATTGTTTGCCATGATGCTAAACCACTATTGTCACATGTTAAAACTCTACCTTCAGCTGCACCTTGTCTAATTCTTATATTTCCATTAATATCTAATGTCGCAGTAGCAACTGATGTATTTATACCAACTTTTCCATTATTATAATATATATCATCCGTACCTGTAACACCACTCCAATAACTATCTGATAAACCACTGTTTGTAGAATTAATTGACCATTCATTGTCTATCCATCTATATTCAGTATCACCCGATATTGTATATACTAACATACCTTCGGTTTTTTCGTTATATAAAATATTATCTCTTTCTGTTATATCATTGACTATTCGATAATGTATATATTCACTTTCAAAGGTTTCTGAACCATCATATTGAATACTAAAGTTTTTAGATGGATCTACCAATTTAGGTGGTGGAGTGCCTTCGAAAACACCTAAATTAAAATCACCTGAAGCAATCCTACCTCTTAAATCAATATTGATATTATTATACGATAAATTATTTAAATTTACAGCATAATTTACGTTATTTAAGTAAATTTCAGAATTAAAAAAGTCTAATTTAAAATTATTAGAAAAAACATTAAAAATAGTGCCTATATTTTTAAACAATATGGATCTAGTAACTGAATCTCCCCAAGACGGAATAACTTGTGATGTGCTCGATATTAAAAATGCGGTATTATAATTTGTAATTTCAGAATTAAAAAACAATATCCTTTTTGACTGGATATGTATGGCTGTATTACCATTAGAACCTCCTATATCTATTAATTGAGTATTTCTAAATTCAAATAAATCCGTATCCTTTATTCGTATTGCATACATAGTATTTTCTGATGTTACTAACGAATCCAATATCTCAATTGTACCATAACCTTGTAATAATTTATTATCTAATTTAATTTCACAAGACATCAACCTTAATCTGGCATTACCACTATATAACTCTAATCTTGATGCTATGGTGTTAACATTTAAATTTCTAAATTGTAATGCTGTAGTACCAACCAGTGTATTAAAAATAACACCAGTTTCTAATATAATAGTAGATAATTTATCATACAAGTGAGTAAAATTTGTACCTTCTTTTATTCTAGGTGTTGATAGCGAATTAGTTGAATGATAACTACAAGTAGATAAATTATCTAAACTAGTACCACCTATTAATTTTCCAAAATACTCATCCTCATTCCAAGTAGCACCTACTACTGTTTTTTCAAATGCATTATTGGGATTAACTACTCCACCAACAGTGGTAAAATCACTTCTGATTAATTCAGTTTTACCATATATTCGTAATTGTCCATTTAGTATGAAATTTTGGAGTAATGAATTACATTTAGCAGTCCAGTCATAAATACCTTCACCTAATTGGATATTAGTTCTATGTACTAAATTAGAAGGGATTGTGCTTAAACATTTTTCAATAGTTTTCAAAGGATTTAATTCAGTTCCATCACCTGTTTCATCTGAACCAGTATTATCCACATAATATGTTTTTGATTCTATCGTTGTGGTTTTATTGTATATTAGGTCATTTGTAATCCAAGTAACCAAATCACTTTCAAGTCTATACTCAGATCGATCTTCTGATACATAAACAACTAAACCTTCAACTCTTTCATTCACAGGAATAGCATCCCTATCCTCAATTGTATTCACTATTCTGTAATGGATGTATTCACTTTCAAATGTTTCAGAACCATCATACTGAATGCTGAAATTTTTAGATGGATCAACTAATTTAGGAGGTATTGTACCCTGAAAAGGTTGACCAAGTAAATCTTCAGGATTATGAACATTATTTTTAATATCTATTGATATGTTACCAAGACCAGAAACAATATTAAAATAACTTGTTACGTTATTTATGAAAATTTGTAAACTTCCACGTTTATTTAAAACAAATCCACCATTAAATATACCAAAAATTCTATTAATATTATTTAATGTTAAATTATTTTCAATAATTACTGAAGAATTACCCTCACCCCTAAATATTTCATCAAATCCTTCAAAATAACACCCATTTAGTAATTCAATATCTGAATCAGTTAAATTAAAACATGTGCCAGTATTTGCTTCATTATAAATCAATGTTCTATACATGATAAAAAAATTATTTTTATCGGCAAGTATATAAGGATTAATAGTTGAATTAGATTTAAATAGGCATCCATGCATGTATGTTTTCGATTTAAAATTAAATCTCATGCTAACTGCAGTGAATGGTTCAAACACACAATTTACGAATCTTAATTCTATTGGTGATTCTGTTGCAAACCAATTAGTACCGTTCCAATTAATTATTAAATTATCAAATCTAACTCTATTAGAACCAACAGTTATATAAGGTGATCTGTTTAATTCAAATCTTAATGTTGTACGATACTCTTCAACTGATGTTATATCTAAATTATCAGCAATTAATCCTGACACTAAATCATTATCACCATGTTTTCCAATAGGTGTCCTTATATTGGTTGAGTTTACACCGCAATAACCATAATATTGATTAGCTTCAATTGTTTTATTAATTGTTTTTTTATTGGGATTTTTTAAGTCCTTAGTGCCTCCAACTGTTGTTATATCCTCATCAACTAAATTTAATTTACCTTGAAATATTAATGGTTGATGTACAATAAAATTTGTTAATACCATATTGGCTTTTGATGTAATCAGATATTCACCATCCAATAATTGTATATTAGTTCTATGATATAAGATTGATGGAATAGATGATATACATTTTTCTAATGATTGCCAAGGATTTAATTCTGTACCATCACCGGTTTCATCAGAACCATTTATAGAATCAACATAATATGTTCTTATCTCAGTAGTTACATCCTTATTATAAACTATATCATTTATTGTCCATTGTCCATTTTCTAATTTATATTCAATCTTTTCATTAATAACATAAACTAATATACCGTCATTTAAATTATCAATAGATATATTATCTCTATCTTCAATGGTATCTACTATTTTATAATTTTCGTTTCCTCCTATAAAATTAACATTTATACCATCCCAATAGTATTCTGTAGGTTTATTATTATTATTTTCATCAGATACAATAAAATATCTACCTATTGTGGCATTTCCTTGTATATAATTATCAAATTCTGTTTTTGTATTAAATTGTTTTATAAACATATTATTAAAATAATTTTTAACTTATATTATAAGTTTTTAATATACCATTTTCAAATACTAATGTGTGAACATTACTATTTTTATCTTCGATTACAATTGATTCAGATGCCCCACTTATATTTAATACAGGTGAAAACTTTCTAACTACTATAATCCAATCAACTGGTATATCATATGTAAATTGAATTATATTAGATTCGCCAGTGCCAATTTCAACCCAATCTATACCATATATTAACATATTATTATTTATTTGTATATCTAATTGGTTTTTACCTACTATATATGTAAATGGAATAGAATAATTAGTGTTACCAGATATAGTATATGGTCTATTTTCACTAACAAACCTATTTAATTCACCTTGTTCATTTGTTATTATATTACCTTTTCCATCAGTTCCATATGTTGAAAATTTTAAATCTATGATATCATCCAATTCTATTTTCATATTAGAATAATTACAATCAAAATATAATGTACATCCACTTGTAGGTATACCATCAGTATAGAAAACTGAATTTCCTTGTGTTATACCATACGAATATAATGTACCGTTCATATGTATTTCTATAGTGTTTATATCAATTGTCTTCCCACTTGCAAAAATAAATGAGTTGTCGTTTATAATCACATTATTAATGGATGTACCACTGTTTTGTGGGTTAAAATTTTCATGATAATTTTCTGGTAACTCTAAATTATTATCAATTGTTATTCCTGTTAGTCCAATATACTTATAAAAAGATATTCTAGGTGGATATATATCATTAACACCAGTTGGCAAAGGGTTATCAATTCTTGGGTAAAATGTTAATACACCGGCATCTGTATCAACTAACCACTCACCTTCACCTGGATTTATCACATCAATTCCGTTATTCTTAAATAATTTGTAATTATATGTTCCATCACCGAAATTAAAAGGAATTGCATTTTTTAAGTTTTCATGATAATATGACTGGTTAAGTGATCCTGGTATATGTGATAATTCTAATTTATCAAAATATTTTATAACTCCTTCTTCTTGCCCATTAGATAAAACAGGAGCACTATTTGGTATTTTATCCTCATCTGACCATATTTGTGAAGGTAATACAACGGATCTACCTTTATATGGTTCATTAAAGAATTCTTTAGATACCAAAGTTTCTGCGTTACCAAATAACTTTTTATATAATCTACTCGCTTGTTGTTCTGTTGTTAATGCCATTTAAATAATATTATTTTTTGGTGGTGTAAATTTTTACACCACCAAATTAACATAATTATGTTCTACTACTTGGATTTATATTTAACCCTGTAAATGATATATTACTTCCTTCTGAAATTCCTATTCTAACTACTATTGTTCCTGTATAAACAGGAGTACCAAATGTTATTCTTCTAGAAGTTGCAGTAGATGCACCGAACACAAGTGCTGGTGTACCATCCTCAACACTACCAGGATTAGATACATTATCATATGATGCATTACCATTTACCCAATAAGTAGTTCCACTTATTTTTATTTCAATATATAATCCACTTTGTAATATATTAGTTATATTTTGTGATCCTATTATATCTAATGTAAATGACGAATGATCTTGTAATGAACCTAAATGTGTAAATGTTACCCATCTTATACCACTTGCGGTTGAATAATCAGGTCCACCTTGTGTTGTATAATCAGTTGTTGGGTATATATATTTACCGTTTAATAATTGTAATTCTTGATTTAATAATAATGATTCACTAGAGTCATATGTACCACCCCAATTAGTTGATGGGTATTGTCCTGTGCCTGATGTTTTTCTTATAGATTCATTTGAAACAGTATCTACTCTTCTATCACTAACACTATATGTGGTCCAACCACCTGATGTGCTTGTAGAATTTCTTCCTCTAATTCTAAAACTAAATGATGTATCACTAAAAACACCATTTCTTATATTAAGTGTTTCATTAGTTACAACTCCTGTTTCACCGTATGATGTTGGTATATCATCAGGATTACCATTTTTAGAAGAAATCAAATTTTGTTCAGCTTCCCATACATAACTAGGTGCGTAAAAATAACTAGAAACATTATTTATATTAAATCCTACACTAGTTATAGTATCTGTCGATGTCAATGTAGGTACACCACTAATATAACTTGACATATTAGGAATAGTTGCACTTATAGTACCAATTGTTACTGATAATGGAGAATCAACATAATAATTAAATAATTCTGGTGAATCAATAGCAGTATGTTCTAATCTCAATTCTCTTTGATTAGATGATGCGGTTATTGATGGTAAATTACTTGTTAATGAAAATGATGTAACACCTTTCCAAAAACCTGCTTTACCAGATACACCATCATATGGATCACCTATATTATATCTAATATATCCACTAGTTTTACTTATACTACTATTATCTATTGTATTAGTTTCGATTGTAACACCACTGTCTATTAAAGTAAAGGTAGCATTTGTTTCTCTTGCGTTTTCAGCTAATCCTACAGTACTTGATATTGTAAGTGTTGGTGTAGTTGACGTAATAACATTATTTACTACAGTACCTGTTGATAATTGTCTTGGTGAATATTTTGTTTGTGTAACATTTAAATTACTTAATGTATTATCCCAACTTCTAGGTGGTGAAGGTGCTAATAATAATAATATCTCATTAAATGAATCAATCGCATTTGCTACCGTAGTACCACTTGTAAAATCAGTAAATAACCCATCAGAATAATCACCATCATCAGGTGTACCAATAAGACCAATACCTTCTGAATCTAATGTTTTAAAATCTAACCTTTTATTAATAGCATCCCAATAAGCAAATTTACCATCATCAGGATTTTCTATTCTTGTCGCTAACGGTTGTATATCATTTAAATCAATTGGATCTGTTCCGTCCCAGTGACCAACTCTAGCAGTACCACCACTATCAAAAACTAATAACCCTTTATCACCACTTCCATCAAAATTATCGGCAATCAAACCAGTTAATCCACTTATATTTGTTGGATCTCCTAATGGAGAAACTGAATCCTCTCTAAGTATTATATGATCCTTCTTAGTATACAACTGTTCTATATGTGTTTCATAAGTACTACCACTTTGAATTATATCAGCATCTATATGTAATCTACCTTCATTATCAGTATATACTATAACATCTTGACCATCAGGTGTATATAATTTATCATGTGTATGTTCATTAAAATCTGATTTTAATGAAGTTATAGAATCTTCTAATGACGTATCTCCACTAATGATAGCGTTTTCGATAGAAGACATATCAATATTTTCAACTAAATGTTCTATTGACGTAAATCCA
>Ga0265293_10007317_pt1 | contig 17091 bp, 15 predicted proteins | sample Munlanlewell138R_FD_192505 | JGI IMG/M metagenome (GOLD analysis project Ga0265293, IMG submission 192505) | Leachate microbial communities from a municipal landfill in Southern Ontario, Canada - Leachate well 138R | ecosystem: Engineered > Solid waste > Landfill > Unclassified | place: Canada...
TGGGCATAATTGATAGTGCAATTGGAAAAGCAACAAACTTTGCTATCGGAACAGCTGCAAAAACAGTAGGCAAAACAGCTCTCGGTGTATTCGATGCTTTTGGAGGAAGAAGTTTAACTAGTAAGTTTCTTGAGCGGTCAAGATCTGGACTTAGATATTCTACTGCTAGACTTGGCACTGAGACAGCAAAAGTTGCAGGCTTAGCGGCTGGCAAGGGAGCTGTTAATCTTCTCAGAGACGCGCCTGCGACAGTGAGGTTTGCGGATAGATTTGCTTTCAACAAACCTAAAGATGCGGGGTTCTTAGAGAGAACTCCCAAACCATGGCTTAGCGGCTCTGTTGCTTTAATTGCTTTATTGTCTGGTCTTAATATGGGCAACCAAGTAGCGGCGGCTTCCCGAACTGAATATAACCCAAGGACTGACCCCACTATGCTTCCCGACAATGAAATGCCTTATCATAAAATGAGGCCACGAAAAGAAGAGAACCCTATTATGATGCAGGATGCTACCCATAACCGGAAAAACATGGGGGCTACCGGGGACCTTACTATAGCATTACACAAAAATAGACATGGGTGATAGTTATGCCAAATCCAACTGAACAAAAAATAATACCACCTGGGCTTGGAGGCTTTGCTTTTAATGCTGCTATTGGCACTGCTTTTAACAAATGGGGTGGAGCATCTTGGCCTGCTGCAATTGCTAAAGGTGCTGCCAACACCGCTCTCTATTCTGTGGTTGGCGGATCTGCTGGCCTTACTCTTACCTTAGGATCGGCTGCCATATCAGGCACAACCGCTTTGTATAACGCTGGCAGAACTAACTGGAGCAGGAAGAAAGATAGATTCTATTCTCCTGGTCATACTTTTATCGGCGGCGGGTATAGAGATACCTCGCAGGCCTTAACGATGAGACAGGCAGCTGTTAATGCGCTTGACAAGTCTCGGATGAATGGTCGACTAGTGCTTGGCAATGAAGCTAGCTACCTTCATAAATAATGAGGTGACAAACAATGTTTATCGATACTGTTGGGAAAACTTTAGGTGGCGTAATGAATAAAATAGATGGTATTTTACTTTCTCCTAGGCTACAAAGCCGAATAGGTGAGGCGTCAACGTATGCTGCTAAGCTTGCTACTACAAGCAGCACGAAGCGCCTTGGGGCTGCAGCTACTTCTTATTTGAGGCACTCAGGAGAGGCTGCTCTTCGTGGCGCTGTTGGGGGCGCAGTAATTGGAGGGGTTCACGGAGTCATGACCAACAGAGATGTGTTTAGTGGAGGACTTAGAGGAGCCGCCAAAGGAGCTGTTCTTGGAGGCTTAGGTGGCGGGGGATATGCCTTATTTAGAGGTAGAGATATTCCCGGTTCAATTATGGCTAATCCTCGATATTCACCCGATCGAGTGCAAATGTATAGGAAAGGCAGGTGAAGGTAAATGGCCACCCCTGTTGGCGGTAGTTTAAAAAAAGTAATTAATGGAATAAAGAGCGTTGCTATGAATGAAGCTACCCAAAAAAACGTAGCTAATGCAGCAGGTATTGCTGCCAGTATTGCAAATTCAGTTTCAGGCGAGGCTATTAGTGCTACAAAAGAAGTATTGTGGGGAAATATTTGGGACTCTGCCCTTCGTGGTGCAGGAGCTGGAGCAATTGCCGGAGGTGTTTATGGAGCCTTTAGTGAGGAAGAGAGTTTTTTTGGCGGAGCTGTAAAGGGTGCTATTCTTGGTGGAAGTATTGCGGGGGGCTATGCAGGTTACAAACTTAGCCCAGCGCTGAGTGAGATAGGCAAGAGTCCCCATATGGCTGCCCACATTGCTGCTCAAAAAAAGGCAGTTGCTGCTGCTTCTGGAGCCGTTTCTGGAGCCAGCGCTGGAGCCAGTGCTGGAGCCAGTGCTGAGACTGCTGCTAAAAATGTCGCTGCAGCTGCTGTTGCAGAAACCAAGGTCGCTACTCCTTCTGGGGGTTCCATTTCTCCTTCTGGAACCAAGCCTGGGGCGAGAGAAAGAATTTTTAATAAAATTATAGAAAATGAAGAAAAAAGAAAAGCATTTGAGAGAGGAAGTGGCGAATATAACAAAATAACAGAAGCCACAGAAGACCTCAAAGACCTTCTTAAAAAAACTCCCAGAGTAATAGAGGCTACAGAAAAACCCAAAGGCCCTCCTAAAAAAACTCCCAAAAAAGTACCGAAAGGGAGGTAGGTTTGAAACGAACTCTTCAATAGAGCTCACTCCCGAGCTTTTAGAATTTGCGCAGATACTTTCTGATCCTGTGGACTTTGCTCGGCATTACTTTGGATGGAAGGCTTATCCCTATCAGGCCGATCCGCTAAGAGACTCAATGCAAAATATTGCACTAAGATGGGCAAGGCGTCAAGGAAAATCAGACTTTTTTGCTGTTAAGGCGATCCATCATACGTATACAAATGGAGATAATCCAAACAACCCTGAAGGCAGACCCGGCGCTGTTTTAATAACCGCTCCTTTTGAAAACCAAGTAAAACTAATTTTTAAAAGGATTAGAGAATTTATAAAAAAAAGCCCTGAGCTTGCTCAGTCTGTTGCAAAAGATGTACAGAGTCCTGAGACTATTATTTGGAAAAATGGCGCTTCTATTATGGGCATTACAGCAGCCTCCAGAGCTGGCCAGGGCGCGGCTGGCGCAAGGGGTCAGGGAGCCGACTGGATTTTAGTTGACGAGATAGATTATATGACAGATGACGATATTATAGCTATCTTTGCTATTGCTGCTGATGCTAACAGAGATAATGAGCCAGGGATTATTATTTCATCCACCCCGACAGGAAGAAGATCTAAATTTTTTGATATTTGTGTTCAGGCGCAGGGAGGACTTGTTAAAGTTCCTCCGGGAAGGTATGCTAACGAAGACTGGGCAACTTACTACTCTCCTTTTTACGAACATCCGAAGCGCAAAAACAACCGAAAAGCTATCGAAAACTATGAGCGCCGCTGGCGTCGTGACCTGGGAGAGCTTGGCTTTGCCCACGAGTGCTTAGCAGAGTTCGGAGAAGAGGCCGTTGGGGTTTTCCCTCACAGATGTATTGAAAGGGCAAAGAAAGATTATCTTTATCCTGAAAAAGTGAAAAAAGGCCCTAGAAGGTTTATGGGGGTTGACTGGGACAAGTTTCAGGCGACTCCTACTTTATGTTGTATTGAGTACGATCCTAAAGCCAAGAATGAATATGGCGAAGAAGGTATGTTTAGAGTTATAAATAGGGAATCGATTCCTGAAGATGAGTTTGTGCTTGACGCTGGTGTTAACTTGGTTGTTGAATGGAACAAAAAGTATCAGCCAGAATATATTTATGTAGACAGAGGTTATGGAGATTATCAAATAGAGGTTCTTCACAAAAAAGGGAAGCAAGCGGAAAAGGACGACGCTGAATGGAAGCTTGATGAAAGAGTGGTAGGTGTTTCTTTTTCCGAAACACGTGACGTTAAGGATCCGGGAACTGGAGAAATGGTATCTAAACCCATTAAGCCTTGGATGGTGAATAACACTCAAATTCTTTTAGAAAGAGACCGTTTGATAATTAGCAAGCACGACGAAGTAGTCTGGCGACAACTGGGCAATTATCGTGTTGAAAAAGTTTCAACTACTGGAGTTCCGAGGTTTACTTCAACCAACGAACATGCTGTTGATGCGTTAATGCTTTGTGTTTTAGCTGTTGTAGACAAGGCTCCAGATTTAACAAAGGTTGTTACAAAGTTTGAGCCGACAAGACATATGGCAATAGCTCCTCCTTTAAACACACCAAAGCTTATTTTAAATAGGCCTAATACAAATATCGACCAAGATGAAGGGGAAGTTTTCGCCAACAAAAGAAATCCTGACAAACAGACTTGGTTTCGAGTAGATGATATCAGAGAAACGACCAGGCAGAGAAATTCCAATATAAATAAAACTACCTATGAAATGTTTAAGAAGTCTCCTTTCTTACCAAGGGGGTCTGGAAGTAGACGCAAAGTAAAAAGGAATAATTTTTAGGCAGGATCATTTCCTGCTTAATTAAGACAAGGTGAGAATTATGTCGAACTTTGTCAATAAAGCCTCCCTTTATAATCCTCTCTCTTTCTGATTTGTAGTTGGGCAGGAGGCCCCCTTCTTCCTGCCTCTTTTTTAGGAGATTGTTATGAGCGAAGAAATTTTAAGAAATTATGGCCATAGAGGAATTGACACCAAGGAAGAGCGGGACTTAATCAATTACAGTCCTATTCTTACTTATATTAAAAAGATTGCTGGAGAAGAGAAGGAAAGTTTTCTAGATAACTTTGAGCCATCCGAGGATTTAGCTTATATTGTAAAATACAATATACCAAACGCTACAAGGGCAGTTCAGGAGGCTAGAACCTCTTTTGAAAGGTGTATCGCTCTTCTAAAAGAGAGACTTTTTGATGTTGTAGTGGAAGTAGACCAAACTTCAATTTATAAAGATTTAATAACTGAGTATGCTGGTGGAGGATTAATTACCTTTGACGTTTTTGACAAAGCTTGCAGAGAGTCTTTTAGCTTTTCGGTCTCTGAGGGCTCAAAAGCAACCATGAAGCATTTTATGGAGAGAGCTGACTCTATAGAGGCTCTTTCTTACCCTGACATGGTTAGTCTTGAAGAAGACCTTGAAGAGTGTGAGGGTTTTGTTAATGGTGAACTGATAGATCTTGCGATTGCAGCTGGGTATATTCATAATAGCGACGGCGATATTGGCAGAGCAACTGAAGAAAAAATAAAAGTTTGGGTAGACTTTGAAACCCTGGCTTTTTTAAAGCCAAACCTTAGCCCAGAGCAATATATATCGGAGCTAGGTAATACTCTAGAAGTTTCAAATAAGCTCTACCACTTAAATAACGACCCTGTTCCAACTATTAGCAGGCTTGCTATATCAAAAGCCTACGATATTTCTAGCGCCTCTGATAGTTTTTTTAATCTTTTGATTTTGGATATTTCAGACATTATTGCTGATGAGATAGATGATATTATTCTAGGGATTTTTTCTGGCTTCGACCTTGATAGCCTTGAGAGCTATCAAGAAAAATACGACCAAGCCAAGAGTTATATTCGAATATTAAGAACAGTGCTCACTATGACGAATGCTACTTTAAACATTAAATCTATCGGTCTTACAGAGATCTTAATGACTCTTTTGTCTCCTTTTATTCGGAGTATCACGAGCAGTTTATTGAGTACAATATCTAGATTGAAGTTACATATTACCACACCTGCTTTGGAATATTTAGCTAACATTGAGAAGAATGCTGGAAGAAACCTCAGGACGATTGATAAAATTGCCAACGCTGTTATGGACGTTGCTGATGAAACAGAAGCAAAATATAAAGATATTGTTCTTGATTATTACAGGTCAACAAAACAGAGGACGCATCGTATTTCAGAGAAAATTGGTGGTCTAGATAGAAAAAAATGGACACAAACCATCATTGAACTTTTAAATGCTATAGAGTGGGGACTTGATAGAATAAGCCCTGAGCAGATTGAAGCAATTTTAAGACCAGCTGTGGATACAAGAGGATTTGTCTATGATGTGGCCTCTCATCTTGGATGGGATTTTAACAAAGGGGGTATATAATTGGCTGATGCTTTAGAGCAAAAATTACAAAAACTTCTTGGTGACCTTGAGTTATATGAGCTTTATATAAAGAAGGATAAAGCGCTTGAAGACTACCTATTTATTTCTGCGGAGACTAACGATTCAAAGAAAGTAGTGTCTTATAAGTTTAATCCGATAACTGGTTCTATTAAAATTATTCCTTTTTTTGATTTACATTATGGCCTAAAGGGATGTAATGTTCCTAAACTAGAATCCTATACCGACCTCATCTTAAGAAATGATAATTTTTATACTTTTTTAGGAGGGGATACATGCGAGACGGCGACAAAAGACTCTGTTGGTCTTGCTATGCAAGAAGAGGAGTTACACACTGGAGACCAAAGAAGAAAACTGACAGACCTTTTGCGGCCACTGGCGGAAGAAGGTAAGATTTTATGTGGCTTTCCAGGCAACCATGAAATGCGAGGACATCAATTTAACGGAGATAATCCGCTTATTGAAATTTGTTATGACTTGGAAGTACCTTACTGCGGCTACCAGGCTTATTTAAATATCGACGTTAATGATGTTAATTATCATATTGTGGGCTGGCATGGCAAAGGCGGAGGAACAACAATGGGAGGCAAGATTAACTCTGCCTCTAAAATGAAAAATGTGGCAGTTGCTGACCTATATGTCTCTGGACATAGCCATACAAGAGCCACATGGGATGAGTCTATTTTTGAGATTGTAGGAGATACAGTAGAAAAGAGACGGACAGTTTTTGTTATAGGTGGTTCTCTTGTTAATTATTTTGATCTCTACTCTGAACAGAAAGCGCTATCCCCCGGTGTTACGGGGCTTGTGTTAATTTCCCTTAATGGTGAGAAAAAATATGTCTCTGTAACACTATAAGGAGTCGGTTTTAATGGGATTAAAAAAGTGGCTAATTGATACATTTACAATAGAAGCAACACCCCGGTCTCCAGAGAAGACAAAAACAAAAAGAGTTGGTTACGCTTTTGTTCGTAGTTCGAGTGGCGGAAGCGCCCGGAAGAACCTTGAGTCTCCAACTTTTGATCTTGAGGAGATATCTTCTGCTTATAATACTGAGTCTTATGTAAGGCAGGCTGTCGATAAGTATGTAGACCTTATTTTAAAAGCAGGTTGGATAATTAAAAGCAAAAATGAAAAAGCTTCATCTTATGTTCGAACCAGACTTTCTTTTATGGCAGAGGCCACCGACATAGAAACTGACATTTTAATCGCGGAGATTGTAGAGTCGGTGGTTAAATATTCGAATGCGTTTATTATTAAAGCCAGACAAAAAGAGACTCCTAATATGCCTGGAATAAAAATTTCAGGAGTTGAACAAGGCACCCCTCCGGTAGCAGGATATTTTGTTTTGCCACCAAGTACCATTCGAATTGCACGAGACAAAAACGGGACAGTAGTTGGCTATGAGCAAAAAGTCCCTGGGCAAGATAAACCTCTTTCAATTAAGCCCCAAGACATGATTCATATCTCGTGGAAGAAGCCGATAGGTTATGCTTTTGGGATTCCCTTTGTACTTCCTGTACTTGACGACATAAGGCTTCTCAGGGAGATTGAGGACAATGTTTCTAATCTTTTATATAAGCACCTTCATCCTTTGTATAAATTCATTGTCGGCCTGCAAACAGACGGCAAAGAATCTACCCCAGAGGAAATTGAGCTTGTAAAGCAAATGATTGAAGAGATGCCAATGGATGGCACTTTAGTTTTGCCTGAGCGCTATGACGTAGAAGTGGTCGGGGCAGAAGGCTTAGCAATTAACGCTGACTGGGCTCTTGACTACTTTGAAAAGAGAGTGTTTACTGGACTCGGTATTCCCGAGACAGTTTTTGGTCGAGCGCAAACCGCCAACAAAGCTACCGCTGATAACCTTACTATTGAAATGCATGATAGGATTAAAGCTATCCAAAAAACAATTGCCAAGCAATTTACTTTTAGGATAGTAAAGGAGCTTTGCTTGGAAGGCGGCTTTGATTTTCTCTTAAGGCAAGAGGATACAGTAGAGTTTGAGTTTAAAGAAATTGCGTATGATGAACGAATAAAACAAGAAAATCATATGGTACAAATGTTTATGCAAAACGCGATTACTTTTGAAGAAATGAGAATGGAGTTTGGTCGAGAATCAGAAGTTGACGAGAGTCGCTTGTATTATAATATGTTCGGCTCCCAGAAAGAAGACAAAACAGTATCGAACAAAGATCGGCCAGAAAACCAACACGGCAAGAAGCTTAGTCCAAAGAAAACGGCCTCAATGGTTGAAAGCTACGACTCAAGCGGATACGGCTCTTTTCTTAACACGATTTTAAACAGCCTTAAAAATGAAGTTATAGACGCTATAGATTCTGGCCTATTAGATCAAGTCCCGATGTATCTTTCTATGTCACAAGATCGGGCGCTTGATTCTTATGGGTTCTATTCGCCCAAGGTCTTTTTTACAGGAGCAAACGCAGCCAAGAAAGACTGCCGAGTAACCAGGGATCCAGATATAAAGAGTAGTGTTGCAATAAGTCAATTGCAGTCTAATGCAGCAGAAGACCTTAAGCGATTTTTTGGAGACCTTCAAAAACTGATAAATAAAGCTATTTCCAAAGAGGGTAAAGCAGAACAAAAAGCAATGGTCTCCGCTGCTTTTAGCTCTGTGTCATACAGGCTTGGATTTTGCGGCAGGACTCAACTAGCTTCTGCTTTTAACTATGGATATACTCTAATGGCAAAGGGTCTAGGGAGAAAAGAGCTTGTTGTAGTTGCTGAAAATCCTTGTGAAAAATGTAAAGAAATGTCTAAGGGGGTAATTAAGTTAAATAAAAAAGATATTCTTTTAAGAGCTATTCCTCCCTGGCACACAAATTGTATGTGCCAAGTTAGAATAAGAGGTGATTCTCGGTGAAGTTTTTAAGATTAGCGGAGAGTGTTGAGGTAGACCTTGGCCCGAAGGCAGAGGAGATCAAAGATCGAGTCCTTAGCCTTGTTGAGTCTGAGAGTCATGTTGTTATTCCTAAAATAGAAGCCATTCATGCCCACATGACAAAGAACTATGTTTCCTATCCACAAAGCAAACTACGAGGCAATTCTAGCTTTAAGGATAAAGAGTCAGGAAAAATAAGGCCTACTGGAGTTCATTCTTGGACCTCTCCGTACTTAAAGCCAATGTTAAAAAATCACAATATCTATGAAGAGCCTTTAGGTAGAATAATTAAAGCCGAATATAAAGCAAAAACTTCTATTGGTATTCCTGGAATTATTTGCTACCCAAGGGTCACTGATCCTGAGGCTATTGCTAGAATTGTTGACGGTAGGTATTCAACAGTTTCTATTGGTGCCGATACAGACGCTGCTATTTGTAGTATTTGTGGCCAAGATATATTAAAAGACTGGTGTAGCCACCGAAGAGGCCAGACTTATGAGGGTAAAATGTGTTACTGGCAAACTGGGAATTTGTGGTTTATTGAGCTTTCGTATGTAAACGCCCCTGCTGATGAGTATGCTAACACACTTGAAGTGCCTGAGGTAACAACTCAAGAGTTTCTTCAACAAAACATCTTCCTCCAGGACCTTAAGGAGCATAAGTTGTACGATTTAACTAATGACCAGGTATTTGCCATTAAAAATAATGAGCTTTTCCTGATTCCTCAGTCCGAGTTTATCCAAGAATATTATTATATTCCTTTTAATTTTAAGCTAAATGAAAAAAATGGTTCTAACACAGTGCATCAAGAAGATGACAAGAATATAATATATATAGAGACCAATCCCAAAGGAAAAGACGATAAACCTATCAACAAAATGCAAACTGGCACCCAAAAGCAAGCATATTACGGTCATAATTTGCTTCATGGATGGTGGAAGCAGCCATCTAAAACTAATTGGACAAAGGAACAAATAAAAAAAGAACATGCTCGTGTTGTAAGGATTATTTTAAATAAAGGCTGGAAACATAGCATGATTGATGGTCTTGACAATACATTGCCTTCTGATTTAAAGAGCAGAAGTAAAAATAAAGATGGCAGCAAGAAGTAGAAAGGAGGATTCCTTAGTGGAATTATCTAAGTTTAAGTTTGATATTCAGTTTCATGGAGAAGATGACGGAGGAAGCGAAGAAGAGGTAGTTGATATTCCTGCCGAAACCCCAGAGCAGCAGGCTATGAACGAAACAATAGACCAGTTTCAGCAAGAGCTTGAAGAGTCGAAGGCAGAGACCGAAGAGTTAAAAACTACACTAGAATCTGTTGTAGAGATGGTTAAAGGCATTGCTAAAGCCTTAAACATTGTTGAAAGCGACTCTGAAGATCCTGCCTTGCCAGAGGAACTGACCGATCTTCAAAAAACGATAGAAGGCCTGGAAAGATCTTTGGCGTCAATTACTGAAGAGAGAGACTTACTTTTAGGTCAGGTAACTGAGTTTAAGGCACAGGCTGTAATAGCCTTGGCCGAGAAAATTGCTGACAAGAAGGTTTCTCTGGGGGATATTCTTGAAGAGGCGAAGCAGGCGGAAGTAGATAAATTAGTGTCTAAGGATGAAGAAACTCTTAATTTTTATTATGAGGAACTCAAGTCCCGCGTTACGCCTGTTAAAATTACTAAAGTAGTCAACCCTGGTTTTGTGGACAATAGCCAACCAGGAGTAATTGATAAAATTACTCTTGGAGAAGAAAGCCAGGAAGATCAAAAAGAAAAAATAAAAGACCCCAGTAAGGTATTTAGCAACCTATTAACTGGGAAAAGAACATTGTAACAATTATTAAGGAGGAAGTTTTAAATGGCTTTAATTGGACAAGGTGCTTCTCTGCGGCCTAACAGCAGGTCGCATACTAGCTTAGTAGCGAGCCCTGGCGATGCGCCTAACGTAGAATATATTGTTGACCCTTCTCTGCCGGGGCTGTTTGAATATCCGTACGCTGCTAACCGTCGGTTTTCTAAAGTAGTTATTCCTAAGGGTACCATTGTAGCAACAGGTCCTGCGGTTAGGGACTACCTTACATTAAAATATCGAAACATTGTTACTTTTGCGGACGAGACAAAGAACCCCGTAGGTGTTGCTTTTACTAGCTATTTTCGGCGATTTAAAAAAGACGAGAACGGTGTAGAGGTCATCGCTCACGATGAATTTGGAGGAGACGATTTTCAGCCGACCTTTATTACCCGTGACTTAGTTGAAGTTCCATATCTTCCCAACCCTGCCGACGTTTGGACTCAAGAGGTGGACGCCACTCCGTCTCCTTTCAGCTACAATGCGGTTAACGGGATGAAGTTTATGTGGGGTTGTGCTACCAATAGCAACTACGATGACATCGGGACCGCAAACGAACTTAAAGCTGGCGACTATGTAAAAGCCGGTAAATATGGGAAATTTATTAAGTGGGTCAAAGGGACTGATGATCCTGTAGACAGGGTGGGCCAAGTGCTTGAGCTCAAAACTGATCTGCCTCCTTTAGGGTGGTTAAAAATGGTTGAGCCTGTTTACGAAGGAAAAGATTCTATAAGGGAAGAATTTACTCCCGAACCTGCTCCTGCTGATGGCTCAATGGTTTATGATCCAAACTTTAAGTGGCCTCTTACTAGAGACTACAAAAGTCCCGGTGCTTGGAAAACTATTGGTGGCGGCTTTAAAGGGTTTACTGACGCTGCTCAAATTTCTTTGACTACCAGGATTCAAAGGTTCTCTCCTGGCGCGGGGAAAACTGAAATCAAATGCGCTCTTGATCCGGTGGTAAAAGTAGACGGTACGACTTTGTCTATTTATATTGACGGCAGCGAAATTAGTTCTGACACAGAGGATGCGACGCATTATGTGTACAGTCCCGTAACACAGATTGCGACTATTACTTTGGAAAACGCTGCGGTAGGCACTGAAGTTATTGAAATCACCTACAAAGTCGACGTGGATAGTCTAATTGGCACTCCGCCTGCCTGGGATTATGTTGGATCTGTGGGTGCTGTAAGTATTTTATTACAACGGTAACTATTTACAAGTTTAGAAGGAGGAAATAAACAATGTCATTAAGCCTCGTTGAGCGTTACGTTAAGCAAATTGAGGCTGAAAGCAAGGGCGAAAAGCCTTCTAATAAGATTACTCTTAAAGAAGCGCTTGCCTCCCCTGATCTTTCGGTTTTCTTGCATAAAACTATTATAGATGTAATGAAAGATTCTGCTGAGCCTTTTTATGTTGTGTCTAAATTTTTTAAGACGGTCAGAATAACGGAAGGCCGCAGTATCGTTTTTCCGGCTATGAGCGATGTTATTGTCGGAGAAGTCGGGGAGGGCATGAGCTATAGGCGTCAGACCCCCGAAGTCGAAATCTTCGAAGGCGCTGCCGAGATTAGTGTGAAGAAGATTGGGGCCATAGTTGAAGTTACTGATGAGATGATTTCCGACTCCCAGTGGGATGTTGTTGGAATTATGCTTGATAAAGTGGGCCGTGGTCTTGCCAGGTATAAAGAGGAGTGGATTTTTCGGGAGTTTATAAATCATGGCCATGTGATCTTTGATCCAGACCACGAAGACGGTGCTACTTATGGAACACACGGTCTCGATGTTAATCGTAATAAAAATAAAACTCTTAGTGTTGAAGACTTTATTGACCTGATGATTGGCAACTTGGCTCATGGATACCAAACAACCGATATTTTATTGCATCCCCTGGTATGGCCAATTTTTGCTAAGAATCCGCTGCTTGACAAGATGAGCGTTGCGGCTTTCGGAGGCCCTGGAAACAAAATAACTATCACCCCTGACCAGGTTCAAGGCAAACTTCCAATGGCTGTTCAAATTACTTTGACCCCGTTTGCTCCTTTCAACTACTTAGATAAAAAGTTCGACATGTTTGTTGTAGACCGAAATGAAGTTGGTGTCTTAGTAGTGAAAGACGATATTTCGATTGAACAGTGGGACAACCCAGAAAGAGACATTAGAGCTCTAAAGGTTAAAGAGAGATACTCTCCTGGCATTTTGAATAACGGGCATGGTATTTCTTGTGCTAAGAATATTGCTTATGCTCAAACCTATCCTGAACCGGAAGTTATCAGAACGATTAGTTAAGTTATAGGGGAGGGGTAATCCCTCCCCCCCCCTTACCAGGAGGTGTTTAAGCTGGCTTATCTAACTGGTTTTGCAAATATTATTCGAGCTGTTTCCCCGGTTAGTGGAACCAAAGGATTTCCTATTGACGGAAAGGTTTTGATTTACTTTACGTTTGATATGGTTCCAGATACCATAAATACCTCGACGATACTTCTTTTAGACGAAGGATCAAATAAGGTTTCTTGTCAGGTTTCGTATGATAAAAAAGTAGCAACGATTGTTTCACAGTCCAGTTTGGACTTTGGTGCCAGGTATCAAGTTTTGATCAAAGGCGGCTCCGGTGGAGTAAAGACTATTACCGGAAAGATACTCGGGTCTGATTATGTCTCAAACTTTGAGGCGAGTACTGACTCACCGCTAGAGACCGTAGTGATGGTGTTCCCCCCTGATAAGTCAGTAGTGAGAGCCCCTGCTATTTTTTCTTGGGGCTCAGTCCCAGGAGCTGACGCCTACGAGTTTCAGATAAGTAAAGAGTCCAAATTCGGTTCTGTTTCTTTCTCCTCTAATGTTGTGGGAGAAGGTATTACTCCAGATTTTGTATTTGAGCATGATACTATATATTATTGGAGAGTAATGGCTTTTGGAGGCCAAGGAGCAGGAAGGTGGAGCGAGCCTTGGCAGTTTAGGTTTTCTGTGTTTTCTGAAGAAGAAGAAGCAAGACAGGGAGTTATTGATGGCCCTGTTACTACTTTTTTTGATATTGTCTCTGTCACTCCGTCTCCTGACAGCTTGTTCGCTGATGAAAACTCTCTTATTACAGTAAAATTTAATAATGGAGTAATCGACTACACAACTGACATTTCTGTCTGTGTAGAAAATATGACAGGTGTAGGAGAGCCCACTCAGGTTTCAGGTGAGATTGCTGGACAAGGAGATACAATTCAGTTTATTCCTGACTCGCCGCTCTTGCAAAATGCTATTTACACGATAGTAGTGGGAAAGAGCACTTCCTCTATTGAGGGAGTCAGTCTTGACGATGATGTCTCTTGGTCGTTCTCTACGGTATTTTCTCCATACTACTCAAACATTAATAATGTTCGCGCCAGAATAGGAATGTTTCTTGGAGACATTTCAGACCTTGAAATAGCAAGAGAGATACTGGCTGTTAGTTTGTGGGCTAACCAAATTGCCGCTAAGCCATATGGATCAATAAACGATGACTATTTAGGCGAAACTCAATCCAAAACTACAAATGAAATTTTTTACCGAAACTATACGGAATTTGAGACTTGCGTGCGCCTTTTAAATAGAAAAATAACAGACCATATTCAATTTCATGGGCAAAGAAGAAAGATCGGAGATTTGGAGATTAAATCTTCAGGCTCAATGGTTCCCGATCTTAATATTGCTTTGAAGAGATTAGAGCTTTTGAGGAATAGGTCTGAGATGTACTTAACTATGGGCAAGCATACCTACTCTCTTCCAAAGCCTGCGATAAAGGGCGATAGAAATTATCCTTATCCTTTTAATAAGAGAAACTCATTTTAAATAAGGAGGTTGGGCTTTGAGAAGGCTTACAAAGAAAAACCATCTTGGATCCTTTAACCTTCAACAAGAAGTGAGAGATTTTTTTTCTACCTTCCCTTTCGCTTTAATTGTTAAAAATAGTCAGTTAATTAGGTGTTATTGTTATAACCCAATGACCAGGTCGATTGACACAAAATGTAAAACTTGCCTGGGTACTGGGTGGATACCAACAATCGAAAAGCACAGGTGCTGGCATAATATTGCGCTTAGAGGTGAGTCTCTGCCACATCTGATTAAAAATATAGATCCTGCCAATGTGGTAGTTGATGAAAGAGCTTTTTATTTTCTGCCTGAAGCCAGTCCCCGGATTGGGGACTATATAGTGGTTGCTGATTTTGGAAGTGATGGTCTTCCCAGTTACCACACACAGCAGTTTTACAGGGTTAACTATGCAGACCCCAAGGTTGACGAGAAAAATATTTTGACTTACTACAAAGCATCAACAGAAAATGACCCGATTGACGCCGAGATTAAATCTTTTAATCTTTATAACATGAAAAGCTCAATAAAAATAGTCCCTGTTTATTAAGGAGTGTCTTTGGTGGCTGTTATTAATACTGTTTATGAAAATCCTATCATTTTGCCTCCAAAAGTAGCATATGGAAAAAATATTGCTATCGTTGGCACTTCTACAAAAGGTTTGCTTTATAATCCTGTTTATGTTAGCACACTACAAGAGGCTAAAAGGTTTTTTGGTGAAGGAGACCTTGTTGACGCTTATGAAGAGGTATCCCTTGGTGGAGGGAAATATATTTACTTTGTGAGAATGGAAGATCTTAGTAGCGACAGCTTTACAAAAGCTCTAGAGGTTATTCAGGATTATCCTATTCATATTGTTGTCCCTGTGGGCATTTTCTTTGACGATGAAGGCTATGCCAAAATACTTAGTGCCCATTGCGCCAACAAAAACCCTTATGGTGAATGTATTGGCGTAATGGGAGTCACCCCCTTTCCTTCAATCGTTAAATTCGACAGGGAAGAAGAAGAGTCTGTGTTAGACTATTGTCAAAGAGTAGACCCTTTAATAGAAGAAAAAGTAAACAACCTCTATTTTAACAACTTGGCTAACTCGGGCTTTGGTGATAGCGGAGTTTATCTTAACGTGGTGTTTGCTGAAGTTTTAGCTGACGTTAGTAGTAGTATTAGGTTTGTGTCTGGCCATACGATTTATGCTGGTCTCTTAGCTAGTCTTAATCCTGGAGTTAGTCCAGTGAACAAATCCCTTCCAGGAGCAGAACGGCTAAGATTTAAATTAAAAGAGGGGTTGAGGAAGACTGAAAAAGTATCTTTAACGGCTGTTCCTTTTAAACTTAACAGAAGACCAGTATCAAAGTTGCAAGTGGTTAGTCAAGATGTTACTCCTGTAGTTTACAAAGAGGGCTTTGACTATATCGTAGGTTACGAGGAAGGGACAATTGCCCTAGCAGCTGGAAGTAATATTTCTGAAGAAGTTAATATAACATATGTTTATGACGACCACGTTGCTCTTTCTTCGGTTGGTTTTGTTACTTTTAGAGAATTTGTTAAAAATGGCATTTCTCCTGCTTCGTCTGTTACTATGTCTAAAAGTGACTTAAGGCACGTGCAAGACCTCAGGATAATGCAGGATATCGGTTGGTTTATTAGAGAGTTGTCTAATAATTTGGTTGGTAGTTCTAGCGTTGGTGCAAGGACTATTAGCACCTTAGAGACAGAAATTAAAAAGTATCTTGATTTAAAAAGAAAAGCGTCGAAGATTGTTTTTTACGACCTGTATATTAGACAAACGGATAATTTTCGTAATCTTGAAGTCCATTTAGATATTGAGTTAAGAGATTCTCTTCGTCTCCATGATGTTGTAGTTAGAATGTTGCTAGCTAGGTGATAAAGATGTCGAAAGTAAAAACCCTTCAAGAAATTCTGCGGCCTTCCCCGAGAAAAAGAGAGATATTTTATTTTAAAGATTTTATTAATATTGTCAGGGACACGTACAATATGATTAATGGAGACAAGTGGGGGAGTTTTGTTCACGCCTTTCCCATTCAAGACAACAAGCAACCACTTAACCCTCCCATTATTACCTATCAAGTGATTGAAAAAACTCCGTCTCAGCTTGGTAGTTGTCGACAAATTAAGCCTGGCATAAGAACCTCTGGTCTTGACTACGACTCTCAACAGATGAGCACTACGTACACTCAAAGATTTCTTTATTTGGTTGAGTTTGGAATTTGGGAGTCTAGCTGGGATAAGGCAATAGAGCATGGAGAAAAATTTGAAGATTTTATGCTAACTTATACTGGTCTTTTTAAAGAGCTTGGAGTGACAGAGATTCTTTACGGAAGCGCAACCGAAGATGTTGCTCGAGCCTCCTGGAGGGCCGATTTGATGGCATATCATGTTGTGTATCAGGTATACATTGAGAGGCACATAACTGTGCTAAATAAAATAATTGAATCGATAAAGGTTCATTTTTTAGGAGGAGAAATAAAAAATGGCGAATTATAATCTCCCTGGCGTATACACGTTTTACAGAGAGCGCGGTCTTATGATGGCTCCTGCTGCGGCCATTCGAGCTACTGATTCGATTTTGTTTTTGGGGACGGCTACTGATGGACCAAAAAATGCAATTGTTAAAGTGGAAAGGCCGCAGGACGCCTTGGGTATTTTTGGCTCTTATTCTACCCCTAAGGGTGGAAACGCTATTTTGCCCCTAGCTTTTTGTGAGGCTTATTATGCTGGGGCAAGAAACATTTATTTGATGAGGGTTACGGGAAAAGACGCTTCCCTGGTTTTGTCTGACGCAGAAGGAGAAGTTATTCGTCTCTTAGGAAAATATCCTGGCTCCAAATACAATGACATTGAAGCTAAAATCAAGACCGACGCAGGAGAC
>Ga0265293_10007320_pt1 | contig 17084 bp, 17 predicted proteins | sample Munlanlewell138R_FD_192505 | JGI IMG/M metagenome (GOLD analysis project Ga0265293, IMG submission 192505) | Leachate microbial communities from a municipal landfill in Southern Ontario, Canada - Leachate well 138R | ecosystem: Engineered > Solid waste > Landfill > Unclassified | place: Canada...
CTGGAGGTGTGCGGGAATACTGGGTGGTTGATCCGAAGAACAAACAGCTTTCCATCTACACCTTTGAAGATCAAGATCTTCAGGAACACCTTGTCTTTAAGGCTCCAGAGAAAGCCTGCTCGGTTACGTTCCCAGACCTCGTCATTGATCTAAAGCGGGTGTTTCGGACCATTCCCGTAACCCGATCTCGGGCGTGAGGTAACTTGACTGACTGAATAAGGAGAGGCAGCTTGGTGCGGGAACTTCCCGCCCCAAGCTGCCTCTCATCTTTCTTATGCACTCTATCTTAATTTCCTAGACAAAACTCTAACCATCTGGCATATTATCCAGGCAAAAGAGCCGCAGCAAAGAGCTCTGTTTTACTTCTTCGCCACGGCTATGGTCGCCTGGGCATTCAACGTTTGAATGCGTTCTATGGTTCTACTCCCGCATCTGCTTTTGTACTGCAATTACGGTCTGAGGGAAGCCCACAAACATTTCATTGGGTTGAATCGCTAGCCCATCATCGGGTATGGGGAATCTTCCCCTGAGGGCAAACAAGTAGCCGTCTTCTGTAAAGAGGGGTTCCTTGCCTAGGTTCTTTTCATAAAAATCCGCCACTTGATCAACCGAGTCCGAACTAAAGAACACGTAATAGTGGTAGTCCTCCAACGACATTGCCTCGGAGACTTCTAGATTGAAAACCATGCCTGGGTAGAACGGGATGCCCAAGTACTCTTCTGTAGGCGGTTCTAGGGAAATTTCACCCATGCCCCAACCCCAATCATCATCCCAGTCATCATCATCCCACGACCAGTCATCGTCCCAATCGTCGTCCCAATCGTCGTCCCACATCATGCCGCCTTCGGTTACCGTGGTCTCAAAGCGAATCCTGGTTGCCTTGTAATCCACTCTGGCCCGCCAGTCATAGCCGGCATCTTCTATAAGTACTGAATGGCTAATGCGATCGCCGTCTTCGTCCACAAACACCCACTCAATCCACACTTGTGAAAGCCACTTACCCTGCTGCCACTGGGGCCTTTCTGCAAAGGCCTTTCGGGTCCACGTCCCATCTTGAATTAGGGTATCATACTCATATTGATCCTCAAAGATATAGGGCTGGTAGAAATCCAGCTCATACCAAGGTCCCATAGACTCTCCCGGATAAAGACTATAAGGATCCTCCTCTGGCCAACCCAGCTCGGGATCAAAGTGTTCCAGATAGAATCTGGCCACATCGTCAATCATCGTCTTTACCTTGTAGCTCTGCACTTCATGGAACACGACACTGTCCGTGAAGTACGTAGTGTCCAGATACTCCTGTTCCGCTTCCCTATCACGAACGGCACCAGGGTATATCGGTATATCCGCAATCCGCTCAGGTAAGGTCGCTGCCAGGACAGGAGTGGAGACTAAGACTAGCAGGAGTAGCGCCCAACAAACTCTTCGAATCCCCATGAGGATTCCTCCTTCTCTTTTAAATCGATGTATGCATGCCATCATCTACTGTTTGGAGAACCAATCATCAATCAAGTGTGGCATGGACATGAGCGATCCCTCTTTGTCCGTCTTTGCCACAGCGTTCACCCCCCCAAATTCTGATCCGGATTCCATTGAAGATAATATAGTCTTTAATGCTTGGTAAATTCTGCAAGAGCCTAAGGTTTTCCTGTACTTTTGATCCATCTTTTGACAAATATGTACGACAGAAGGAACGTTATGTAATGGTTGGAGTTCCCGACGAGCGTTTTGTCATATTCGTTACGCGTTCGACCCTTTACATTATGACAGCGTCGTGATAAACTGGAGTCAAAGGGGGAGGTAGCATGAATTCTCAAGTGGGATCAAGGTTCAAACGCATTAGAACAGCGGCTGGATTAACTCAGGCTCAGACAGCTCGTTTCCTTGGTGTGGATCAAAGTTACGTGGCCAAGTTTGAGAAGAACGAGAGGCAGTTCAGCATGGATATGCTGTCTAAGGCAATGACGCTTTTCGGATGCTCGCTCGAGGCCTTGTTCAGTAGTGATGGCATCGTCGCCCCAATACCAATAGCCATGCGTGCGACCGACTTACAGGACGAGGATCTCGATTCCATTGCTACGATCAATAAACTAGCCTTGAACTTAGAGTATATGGGAAATTTACTTGGAGGAAATAAGGGATGAAAGAAAGGATCCAGATCAATGCTGAGGCTATCAGATTAAGAGAACAGTTTGGGGAAGACCCTTTTTCGCCACTAGACATCTTCCGGCTCATTAGTGGTAACGAAGATTTGACAATCGCTTTTTATCCCATGAGCAGTAGAATCAGCGGCATAGCCGTACGATCAAAAAACGCCCGAATCATTGCTATCAACTCGACTTCTACGTACGGACGTCAGAGATTTACCGCCGCTCACGAGTTGTACCACCTGTATTATGACAACGAGTTTTCGGTCATAGTCTGCCACCAAGAGATCGGAACAGCAAGGACTGACAAAGAACGCGAGGCCGATATGTTTGCGTCATACTTCCTGGCCCCCTACGAAGCACTACGTGGATTCGTAGAAGACAGTCTACGAAAGACAGACGGGACACTGACTGTGGAAGATGTCGTGCGGATCGAGCAGCACTTCGGGTTGAGCAGACAGGCAACATTGGTACGCCTGCAAAGTGAAGGTTACCTGACATCCACCGTTGCCGACACCATGAAGACCAACATCATTGCCTCCGCTAGAAAACTGGGTTTTGACACATCACTCTACATGGTCACTCCAGAAGACAGACAGTATGCCACGTACGGAAAGTATGTAGCGCTGGCAGAGTTGCTGAGAGAAAAGGAACTCATATCTGAAGGCAAGTACGAAGAACTCTTGCTGGACGGATTTCGTGGCGACATCGTCTTTGGCACTAACCTAGAGGAAGAGAGGTATGACTGATGATCTTCTTCGACACCGATTGTATCTCATCGTTCCTCTGGGTAAACAAAGAGAACCTGTTACTGGGGTTAGAGTTGGGCGAGCTCGTCATACCCCGAGAGGTATTCATAGAACTCTCAAACCCAAGCGTCCGACAACTAGGCAAAAGAGTGAGCACTTTGCTGGAGGATCGTCACATGCAAATTATGGATATCATGACCGACACAGAGGCATCGCGACTCTTCTATCAGATGGCTTATAGTCCCATGGACGGGTACCGGCCAATCGGCAAAGGGGAGGCCGCGGTCTTAGCTCTGGCGATAGCGCATGGTGGCATTGTCGCTAGCAACAACCTCAGAGACATTAGTCCTTACGTAACCAGATACGCCTTGCGACATATCACCACCGGCTATATTCTGGCAGTAGCGAACGACAAGGGACTCATTGATGAATGCGAAGGTAATCGAATATGGGACAGTATGCTAAAACGAAGGAGAAAGCTTCCGACTACTTCGTTTACCGATTACCTAAAGAGTATTTATCCCCGAGACCAGTTGGCCGCCTCTTTTGAAGGCTAGACGGACAAATAGCCTGCCTTCAAAGGGATAGCTACAACAAGATTTCCAGAGCCATCAAACCGTTCCCCTCGTCCGAATCAAATGGTCGACGGTGCGAGCCGCGATAGGCATCACTGTTTCCGTTGGGTTGGCTGCTCCCAAGGTGACCAAGACAGAGGCGTCACAAATATAGAGATTCGGCAGATCATGGCTTTGGTCCCCCCCATCAAAGGAGCTCTATCCAGTACCACAAACGCCCTCTTCCCTCCTGCTGCTTCCAGGATCTGATTGCACGTTTCGACGGCATGGGCGCTCAACGTTTCGTCATTTTCCCCATACCCAAAACGCACTTGAGCACGGGGGATTCCGTACTCATCCTTCTCATCACTGAGTGTTACAGCGTTCTCCTGCGCAGGCAAGACTTCTCCTACCATGGTTATCCGAGCATGGTAGATGTAATCACGCATGATATCATGCAAATCCTTCTCCCATACACCAAGGCCGAGACAATCACGACCCTGGCTTAAGGTACCATCATGATAAACTCCACGCCCGTCACGTTTCCCCTCTTATTAACCACAATACGAGTGACCATGGAGTCCGAAAGAACTTCAGCACCGGGAGCCGAAGCCTCTGGACTGCAGGTGATTTATGGGAGGGAAATCCTCGAGACGAAGAGTCTCACAACTTTTGTTATTTTTTTGTCATATTCGTGAAGGAGTCCTCAAACATGACTGGAACAGACTGATAGACGATAGGATAAAGGTCGTGACAGAGTGTTTAAGATCGGGCTTCGCAACATTAAAACGGCAATCTCTGTAGCCATCTGTATTTTAGTACTGGGTCTTTTAGGAGTACGGCAACCCTTCTTCGCCTGTATGACTGCGGTGTATACCATGCAGGCCAACGTGGCAACCTCCCTTGAGGCTGGCCTGAGTCGTTTCTTAGGAACAGTAGCGGGAGCCATAACCGGTACCACCTTTGCAGCCCTATGTAAGCTGCTTCCCATGCAGTATCTGATGGTGCGAGCTGTGGTGATTCCACTTGGGACTATCTTTGTCGTTCACATCCTGCATCTCTTAGGACGCAAAGATTCTGTATTCATAGCCTGTATTGTCTACTTTGCCCTGATGATGAAGGTGGAACAAGTCTCTGTACTCGACTACGCGGTGTCTCGAACCGCCTTGACCGGCTTTGGGGCTCTGGTGGCGCTCTTGGTCAATCGCTATGTGTTTCCGTTGCCCGCGACGACAAGGCAAAAACATCCCGGGACTGCCATGGGGCAGAGAATGTCACCCAGGTAGCCATTGGACGAGGTTTCCTTTGTTCCTGGCGATGCCTTGCTTTTGGTTGAGATCGTCATTTTACATAAACCCATAGCAGAACACGTTCGCGAAGCATGCGCAGGAGAATTTGAAGACTCCTGCGTTCTTTTTGTGCACTTTTCGCTCTCCCTTGGCGCTATGAGCACTCCCATTCCTTGCTCATGAAGCTTTAGGGCGATTTTTTTCGGTGTTTTTTTACCCATTATCATAGCTTTCTATACCGCCTGCTCAAGTATAGGAAATAGCTATTAGACATGGCAAAACGCCTATGGTAACCTATGGGCGGTTAGTCAAAAAAATCACATTTGTTTCAAGACACGACTGACTCTACTTTTCCGGGAGGGGGCAGACCATGGATGGATTTTCCGCTAATGTAAAGAAGCTGCGGATTCTGTTGGACCTAAAAAGAGAGCTCGTTGGAGTGAAGCTCCTTAAGAATCAAGCCGAGTTTGATGCTTATCCTGTTGTTAATCTCATAAATCCTCTGTCGTACTGCGTTGCTGTCAAATCCGCAACGTTTGGGCATCGCATCAAATTTGACAAAGAGCGATCGGGCTGTGGAGGGAGCACAAGGGCACTGGGGTTTGAAAAGCCCACCGATAGTTTTCTAGACGGGACAGACCTTCTCAGTCTCGGTCTCTTTCGGGATCAAGGGGCCTCGAAACGAGCTGCACTTGAGACCTCCAACATCTTGTCAAACACGTACGGTGTTCTCGTTCAACCGTTACAGTACTTCACCGAGTCCGACCAGCCCGACGTTGTTCTGGTTGTTGGTAAACCCCGTGAACTCATGAGGGCCCTGCAAGGCTATGCCTATCACCATGGTATAACCAAGACAATTAGCATGTCAGGAAATCAAGGTGTCTGTGTTGAGGCCACAGTGTATCCCATGATCCACAACACAATCAACGCATCCATGTTCTGCTCAGGAACGCGTTACCTGGCCCATTGGGGTGATGACGAAGCCATCATGGGCATTCCCATTAGCCTCCTTGGCGATGTTGTGGACGGCCTTTACCATACTGTAAACGCTGTAGAAAAGGATCACAGGAAAGAAGAGATCAGCCAGGGTTTACTCAGCGAAGAGCTGGATCCGCCTGAAGTGGTGTACGGGAAGACATACTACACCGAATACGAGAGAGAAAAAAGGGAACGACGCAAGAATGAACAGGAACGATAAGCAAAGTAAACGGACGCATCTGCCACTGATCATTCGGACAGTCCTGCTCTTGGCGGGGATCCTGCTTTGGGAGTATTTTGCCACAAATGGGAGTTACAACCCCATTTTCACCAGTCATCCAAGCGGAATCATCAAAGACTCCATCGTCTTTGTGACGAGCGGGCAGCTCTACAAACACGCATCGATTACCGTCCTAGAGGTGTTTGGAGCTTTGTTCTTTGGCAGTCTCGCGGGAATTGCACTTGCCACATTCTTTGGCTACTTCTCCTTTGCCGGGGAGATCTTCACTCCGATCATTTCTGGAATCAGCTGCATTCCCCAACTGGCCTTAGCACCCATTTATGTCTTGTGGTTTGGCCTAGGCTTACAGTCAAAGATCTTTCTTGCCGGTTTAATGGTGTTCTTCAATGTGTTTTCGGCAACCTATGGGGCTATAAAGTCTATGGACAAGGGAATCTTAGAGTCCGCCAACCTTCTGGGAGCCAGTGAGTTTGTAACACTGCGAACGGTGGTCCTGCCCTCTTGCATGCCTTGGATTCTATCGGGCCTTAGAGGAGGTGTAAGTGCTGCTCTAATCGGGGCCATTATTGGCGAGTACATTGGTTCCAGAGGAGGGCTGGGCTGGATGATCACCTACTCCACTTCCTACTTCAACATTAGCAGGGTGATGTCATGTATCCTTGTTCTACTCGTTTTGGGTCTAGCCCTGAACAAAGCATTGGATCTGTTGGAGCGCAGGGTCTTGGTGTGGAGAACCGTCACCACCCTGGGTACGGAGAGGTTAAAAAAGTAGATCAATAATAGATGGAGAGATGGAAAGATGAAATCGAAAAACCTAAAGCTCGTGAGTGTACTCTTGTTGATCGTGGCACTAGCCCTCCCGCTTATGGGATGCACGGATAAGAAAGCTTCCACAAAAGCGGAAGCCACAAAGATTATTGTATCGGAGTTCAGAGGTCTAAACTACGCCGCTATACATATTGCACATGCTTTGGGGTACTATGCAGAAGAAAACCTGGATGTAGAGTTTGCCGTCTATGGCGATGGACCTATTGCTTTCCAAGGCATGCATGCAGGGGATTCTCAGTTTTGTATGTTATCTGTAGAACCTGTGTTCCGAGCCCAGGAGCAAGGCTTAGAATCAAGTATCATCATCGCTGTTGATACCACGAGAACGTACGGGTTTGCGGGTTCGAAGGACATTACGGATCCGAGCCAGTTAAAAGGTAAGGTCGTCTTTGCAGGTGCACCAGGTTCCGCTCCCTTTTCCTTCATTTGGAGTATCCTGGAGGACAGTGGCCTTGACCCGTCGCAGGATGTAACCTTTGCACAAATGCAGTATGGTGCTTCCATTGCCGCTTTAGAGCAAGGAACCATCGATGCTTCCTACATGGATGGAGCGAACAAAAACAAGTTCTTGGCGGTTGGAGCTAACATCTTAATCGACGGGGCTGATGTAGAAACCAAGCAAAGGGTCTTCGGTTCTGAACGGTTTGAAGGTTCCATTATTACCGCCACCAAGAAATATGTGGCCGACAATCCAGAGACAGTGCAAGCCTTTATCAATGCTACAATGAAGGGTATTGAGTGGTTTAACTCCCATAGTAATGAAGAGGTCGTAGAGATCCTACTTCCTTATCATGAGGGAAGCAGCAAGGAAGACCTCTTGGAGAGGCTGTCCCTTGTTCGCTTTGCCTATACCGCTGATGGCAGAATCTCGAAAGAAGGGTTCGCTGCTATGGAGAACTTCTCCATCAAGACAGGAGTGCTTAACGACAGGATCGGCTACGATAGCATCATTGACATGAGTTTTGTCGAAAAAGCACATAAGTAGGGTTTCGCATGAGTTACTTAGAGGTTCTAAACGTCTGTAAGTCATTTGACGACCAAGCGGTGCTAAAAAACATCAGTCTCTCCATAGAGAAGAATGAGTTTACGACTCTTTTGGGACCTTCAGGCTGTGGCAAGACTACGTTGTTGCGATCCATCGCCGGATTGAGCAGCCTCGATTCCGGCCGCGTCCTCTTGGATGGTGAAGACATTACCTACAAGAATCCGAGAGACAGAAACATAGGCATGATCTTCCAGTCCTATTGTCTCTTCCCCACTATGACTGTTTTTGACAACGTGGCTTACGGCTTGAGGCTACAAAAGATACCCCCTGAGCAAACCAGGGAGGAAGTCCAGGGTGTGCTAGAGTCCATGAATCTACTGGACAAGGCCAAGAGCTTTCCGGCACACCTCTCTGGCGGCGAACGGCAGAGAGTGGCGTTGGCCCGATCGTTAGTGATGAAGCCGAAGATCTTGCTTCTGGATGAACCCTTCAATGCCATCGATGCCAAAATGCGCAAGTCTCTGCAACTCACAGTGAAGGATATCCATAAGGAGTATGGCATGACGTCGATTCTTGTGACCCATGATCAAGAAGAAGCCATGAGAATGTCCGACACGATTCATCTCTTTAACGATGGAGTGATTGAGCAGTCCGGAACACCAACCGATCTCTATCTGGATCCGAAATCGAAGTACGTGGCCTCGTTCATGGGGAACTATAATGTGATCGATGCCAATAGTTTCTCCAGGGTCACCCACGGAAGATATCAAGAGGGTAAGACGGTGGTGTTGAGGCCTGAAGCCATTGAGCTTGAGAAGCTGCCGTTCGAAGAAGGAAGCCCGGGCCACACGTTTGTAGGGGCCATTACCAGCGCCGTTCCCCAGGGAAGCATAGTACGGTTTGGAGTCGATACCGAAGGGGTCGTACTGAATGTGGACGTCCTGGTTGATAAGGCAACGGCTTTTAGGGTTGGTGAACAGGTGCACTTGAGGATATTGACTGACAAAATTCTCAGCTTCTGCTAATTGTTAAGGGGGTCAGACCCCCTTAACAATTTTTTGTGTTAACGGGGACAGACCCCGTTAACAAATGTTTCGGTACTCGCTTTTCTATTCTGAAGCGAAGGGTTCACGACTAATCTGTCCCTTGAAGCTCTCGGGGAATCCTAGGTCTAGTTGCATTTGGACTTTTCCCGCTCCCAAAAGGGCCAGCTTATAGCTGGTGGGCTCGTCACTTTGTATGGGCGGCTGGTAGAGATTGATACCCACACCACTCACATCGAGGGACGATCCTCCAGCGATGGTCTGTCCGGAAAGCTCTATCTCTCCCAGAGCCATGCCCTTGAATCGGACTAGAGGAGGAATGGCAGGCTGTCCTGGCGTGGTGTTGAAATCCGTATACGTGTTTATGTCATAATCCTCCACTTCAATAGTGACATCTCCCCGATAGGTTCCTCCAATGTCCACCAGGAAACTCAGGAAGATTCCCCCTGCCTGCTTCATGATACCTTCCACCATTTCACTGGTGTCCACCCTCACCTCTAGAGTGGCACCACCATCATAGGTACCCCTCGAAGTCTTTCCACCCACTTTTACAGCGTTCAAATCGAGGGTATAAACGACTTTCATCGGAAAATCGCCGCCCTCCAAGTCCTGCGTAATCGTGTCACGAATCCGGATCCACCAAGTATACTCATCGATCCTCGGATCATGCTCAACAGGGATGTCGAGCTCTGGATCGTGTTCGACCGGTATCTCGTCATCAAAATCTTCCTCTTCTGGAGGATCAGCGGGAGGATCGGCGAGCTCGTCGCCAGGTTCCAAAGGAATATCTTTAGGATATAGCAGCACTTTTCCAGCTTCCGTGACCACAACGCGGCAAACAGCCCTCTGGCTGGGATCCTCTCCCTGAACAGCCTCAACCACCGTCTCTCCTACGGAAAGTGCTTCTACAAAACCTCCCTGAGATACAGCGGCCACGTGATCATTCGAACTCGTCCACTGCAAATCCGTGATTGCAGCGCCAGAGGCAGAACGCACCTGAAGAAACAGACCAGTCCCTACAGGAAGCTCCAAGGCAGCTGGATACACGGTAATTGTAGAGGCTCTTGCCACTCCAATACCGAAAACTCCCACATTAAGCACAACGGAAATAGTCAGTACCAGCAAACATACTATGATCGGAATTTTGATCCTTTGCACAAGACTCCCCTTCTCTCGCGAAATAGTAGCGTAATACGATGTCGTAGTAGCTCGCAGGAGCCTTTGCCATTTCCTGCCTTATTTGGGGTAAACCCCCTTTTGGAATGGTTTCTGTTGTTTTTCGTTGATTTTCCGAAAAAAGGGTGCTATACTAGGTTCGATTCCAGATCTCTAAGCGAGTCTGCTTGCGTTTAGAGATGCGAAAGGAGCTGTTTTGATGTCTGCGATCTATATGGTGATCTCATCCTAACAGAATAACTGGCACAGTTTGGATTCCGGTGGCTTCCACCATTTTTTCCTGTGCCCCCTAAAAAGTAACCTTTCGTGAATACTGTAAACAAGCACAGGCACATCGAAGTGGTGTGTCTTTGTTGTATATCGGCATAGAGCTAATACCGCAGTATGCAGAGACAAAGGCTGCTTATTGCGGTATTTTTGTGCCCATTTTTGAGCCTGCGGAAAGGAGTTGATGTTGCATGATTGTTCAAAATCGTACGCACACAAGATCAACTACATTGGAGGATGAAAATATTGAATTTAGAGGATTATGGATTACCTACCGGAGTCCTGGAGAGTTTAGAGAGTGCTATTGACTGCATTCCGGCCCGAGTTGTGGCAGTACACAGAGAACGCTACGAGCTCGTTTGCGAACATGGACAGATTTCCGGAAGATTGAAGGCCAGCACGTATTATGCCGACTACGCAGAGGATTTCCCCACCACAGGTGATTACGTCTTGATTAACTACAACCCCACAGGAGAGAGTCCCATCGTAAAGACTCTGCCCAGGACGTCGTTTTTCTCCAGGCGTGATCCTGACAAAGGTCGGGGCGAGCAGGCTGTAGCCGCCAACTTTGACTACGTGTTCATCATGCAGTCGCTGAACCAGGACTTCAATCTCAAACGTCTGGAACGCTACATTACCTCAGCTTGGCAGTCAGGGGCGACGCCCGTCCTGGTCTTTACCAAAGCGGACCTCGTTGAAGACTTCCACGAGCATATCGAGGCTGCATCGGATATTGCCTTCGGAGTTGACATTCACGCGGTCAGTGCCGTGGATGGAACGGGGATTGCGGCCCTGGCCAGCTACCTTCAGCCTCGCAAGACTGTGGTCTTTTTAGGTTCCTCAGGCGTTGGCAAGTCGAGTCTGGTCAACCGCTTGGCCGGAAAAGACATCATGGATGTCCAAGAAATCAGGGAAGATGATGACAAGGGGCGTCACACCACCACCCACCGACAGCTTGTTATGCTAGAAAACGGAGCGATGATCATCGATACGCCTGGTATGCGGCAGTTAGGGATGTGGTCGGTTAATTCCGGCCTGGGAGAGGCTTTTTCGGATGTGGAGCGCTACTTTACTTCCTGCAGATTCTCCGATTGCCAGCACCGAGCAGAACCTGGTTGTGCAGTGAAAGAGGCCCTCGAAACCGGCGAGCTGTCTTGGGAAAGATGGGAAAGCTATCTGCGGCTCCAGCGTGAGGCGAAGTACGCAGACGACAAAGAGGCCTACATGCAGCTCCAAAGACAAAGAGCCAAGAGTCTAAGTAAATGGAGTAAGCAAAGGAGCAAGAACGGCGGTGCCGCCAAGTGGTAATCAAGTTGCGTTTGGAAACACCTGCAGACTACCGCGCTGTGGAAGAGTTGACTCGCGAGGCATTTTGGGTTACCACCGATTGCCGCCCTTATGTTGACGAGCACTTCTTGGTACACAAGTTGCGGAGTCGGTCCGCTTTTATCTCGGAGCTGGATTATGTGGCGGAAGTGGATGGGCGACTTGCCGGAAACATCATGTACTCCAAATCCAAGATTCTCTCTCCAAAGGGTGCAGAACACGAGGTCCTGACCTTCGGTCCCCTTTCCGTCTTGCCCGAGTTTCAAGGAAGGGGTGTTGGAAAGGCGCTGATGCTTCGAACCTTTGAGGAAGCTAGAAAACTGGGGTTCAAGGCTATCGTTATTTTCGGGCATCCCGATTATTATCCCCGCTTCGGATTTCGGCCCGCGGGGACGTTTGGGATCACAACATCGCAAGGTCACACCTTCCCCGCCTTTATGGCTCTGGAGCTTTTCGAAGGTGCTTTGCGGGGAATTGAGGGGAAGTTTTACGAGGACTCTGTCTTTGGTGACCTGCCCGAGGAAGAGGTTCTACGCTTTGACGCAAGCTTTCCTGCGAAAGAGCCCCGCAGCAAAGTTCCCATCGAGATCTTGGTTGACCGCCTGGAACCAGTGGCCCAGACATCACTGCGATCTCTCCAGCTTACCTATTTAGGCCAGATGGGCGCCCTGGCGGAAGGTGCCGTGCGAGCACTTCCCGGAATGGACGAAAAAGCGATCGCAACCATTCGATCCACTCTGCAAGAACATGGGCGAATCTGGGGCAGCGGAATTCGTTAAGTTGTGTGGGGGTCTGTCCCCCACACAATTTGAACATAAATCGTAAAATGCCCGCGAGACTAGACGAGGTATTTGATTACCGACTGAGGGAAAAACTCCCCGAGCTTGTCACGGAAGAACTCGTCAATCTCTGCCATGGTCTCCTTTGGATAGACCCACTTTCCATAACCGAATTGACCATATTTGTACTGGCGCTCCCCTTCATCCATGGGGAGCGTGCTTTCTGGAAACACCTGCTCAATGTTGGACTTGGCCCTTTTGGTAAAGCGATGGGTAATGAGCTCAAAGCCGGGGTTCGATCCGGTGGCAAGTTGCGACGCAAGGTCCTCGATGACCTTTGCGTACTCTTCCTTCCAGTTGTCATAGATGATGATGGGCGCGATCAAAAACCCTAACGGATAGCCAGCCAGGGAGGTTTTTCGTGCAGCCTCAATGCGCTCGCTCAGCGTGTCTGTTCCTCTTTCGTACTGACCAATAATCGTCTGCGTGTTCAGGGAAAACCGAATCTCAGTGTGCCCATTGTGGGGAACCTCGAGGAGAGAATCCACGTCTCCAAATTTCGTCACAAAGCGAAAACGACCTAAATTCGTCCCCGCGAAGAACGCAATACTCCTCGCCAGCGATCCCGTCAAGTACTCCACTGGAATGGGATCAGACGTCGCGGCCCCTTCGAAAATGGTGATCTCTGGGGCACGTTCCTCGATGTACTTTTTAGCCTGGTCTAAGATTTCTTCGATGTTCACATACACTCGCACCGCTGGTTTTGGCCCCAGTGTTGTCTGCAAATAACAGTACTCACAAAATCCCGGACAGCTTGTGACAAGTGGGAGCTGGTAGTGCGCCGATGGTTTGCACGATGAAAACTTCAGCGTTCTCCTCACTCCAACGACCAAGCTCTGCTTAGCCTGAACGTACTTTTCGTGGGGAGTCTTGCCTGGAATTCCCGTAACCCGATTATGTGAAGGAGTGGTTTGCGTCTTAATGCCCGACGTTTCAAAATGCTCAAAGAGTTTCTTGCCCAAGGGATATTCCAAGGCCGATGGTTCGAACACAGCTCTTTTGGGAACGAACTTCTTCATGGGATCACCTAGCGTCTGTGGTTTTTCACTGCGGAAAAGCAAATAGAAGCCCAGGTACCTACCGAGGCTTCCATCAGAAAGTAGAATCATTCGGAGCGCACTTTGTTGTCACTAAACAAGAACGTAAGGCAATACACTCCTGATAGACCCACTAATGTGTAGACGATCCTACTTAACATCGAGGCCGTTCGCATTGTTTCTCCGCCCAGAAGAGCTGTGACGAGATCCCACTGAAAGAGACCAACCAATAACCAGTTCAAAGCCCCAATAATGACCAGGAGCAGAGCAGCTCTGGATAGCCAGTTCACGACTTCACCCCCCTTGGTAGACTATGTCCTATTATTTCCCAAAGTCTAGGGAGCATACACCAGGATCTGTTAGAAACGTTCAGGCGCCATAAGAAAAGCCGCAAGGCTCTGCGGCATGTTGGAATGCTTATCGACTTTGACCGACTCCCCACACCCCCAGAAGTACGATCGCGGCACCTACGAGTTGGACCGGAACCAGACTCTCACCTCGAAACAAAACACCGGCCAACACAGAGAACACAGGAGTCAGGTTGATGAATACGGCGGATTTCGACGGGGTAAGACGGGAAAGGGCGTAGTTCATGCAGAAGAAAGCGGCTACTGAGGAGAGGAGCCCCAGATACAGTATGGCAAACAGGGTATCCAGGCTCATGAAAGCCGAAAAATACCCGGAAAGACTCGCAGTCTGGGCGGATTTCCAGACACCTAAGGTGTTGAAGAACAGGGCCCCCACCCACATCATCATGTATGTCACTTCCACAGGAGACGAGGTTCCAGAGGCCTTTTTGGAAACGATTTGGTACAAGGCTCCTGCCAAAACGGCTCCTAAGAGGGCGAGTATGCCGGAGAATTGTCCGGATCCTACTTGAAACCGGGGAAGGCTGATTAGGGCTACTCCACCTACGGAGGCGAGAATCGACAGCCACTGCCACCAAGTCAACCGTTCTTTGAGGAGCCAAGCCGCAAAGACGGCTACAGCAACTGGTATGAGGGCAATTAGGATGCCCGACTCTGAAGCCGAGGAAAGATTAACACCGATTGTTTCGAAAATGAAGTAGAGGATGGGCTGAAAAATGGCCACCAGCAAAAGGTCCTTGACCTTACGGGTTGTGATCTCCACCTTAATGCTTTTCGTGACTTTGAGTACAGTCATAAAAACGGCTGCCACTAAGAATCTAGAGCCAAGCAGCTGGAACATATCCAGACTATCGAGTGCGGCTTTTGTGAACAGAAAAGAAAAGCCGAATATGACAGCAGACGTGGCGGATGCTATATACGGCCATCGACTTCCCCTATACTTCTCCAAAACGACCCCAACCTTTCGCTAAAGACCCCCGCCCTAGAGGCGAGGGTCTCATGTGCACTACGCTTTACTTAACACCTGTCACTTGAACCAGCCAGTCTCCCATGACTTCGAGTGCTACAGGCGACATGGTCTCTTCAATGAGGTAGTACTCGTCAGGCGAGCCCGTTTGCGCTGTCTGGAAGAGATGGTTCAAATCTGCAAGTTCCAAAACGGTGTAATTCTTGTTCCCACCCTCTTGCAGAGCCTGTTCAATCAGGGATAGATTGAGCTGCGATGGAACCTGTAAGTCTTTGCTTCCGTTGATAGCCAGCACAGGACAGGTTACGTCCTTCAGTGCAGGCATGGGATCATACGTCATGAAAAACTGATACCAGGGCGAGAGCAGTTGGCTGATTTGCACGGCGATGGCTGTTTCAACATCGCCCAGGGCCGCGAGTTCTTCCTCGGACAACGTCTCAAAGGAGGCCATTAACACATCTCGCATCGCTGCGGCTGTTTGTTCCATATCGTCAACATTTCGAGCCAGCTCGAAGAGTGCTTCGAGAAGCGTCCTCTGCTCGGCTATGTCTTCTTCGGAAGCCCCACTAGCCCGCAGAATCAAATCGGTCTGCAAGAGACTGATCTGTTCACCATTCACAGCAGGACCCGCCATGAGCACAATGAAGGCCACGTCGGATGTGGCATTGGCGGCCATGGGTGCAACCAAACCGCCCTCGCTATGGCCTATGAGACCAATGCGTGCGGGGTCAATTTCAGGCCTTGTCTTTAGGAACTCCACACCAGCTAGAACATCGTCTGTGAAATCCAAGGTCGTAGCGATGGCGAAGTTACCTGTGGATTCCCCCACGCCCCTGTCATCAAAGCGCAAAACGGCGATTCCTCGTCTTGTGAGGTAGTCGGCCAGAACATGAAAGGGCTTGTGACCCATTAACTCTTCGTCGCGGTTTTGTGCTCCCGAGCCACTGATCAAAATGACTACGGGATGCGGACCGTCACCTTCAGGAACAGTGAGGGTCCCTGCCAGTTCTATACCAGCCTTATGGTTGGGATACTTCACGTCGACTTCGCTGTATGGATACGGAGGCTTGGGTTCTTGGGGACGATTGGGTCCCGCCATCTCCTCTAAGGTCTTCTGGAGAGTCAAGGGTATCTGCATACCGCTCTGTTCCCAGATCCCTTCCAGAGCTGTGCCATCGGAGTTGAGTTGACCAGAGTAGATTCCGGCAATCAGTGCCACATCAAAAATGATGGTCTCGCCGTCCTGGCGCACCTCCGTTACCGGTATGCCTGTAGCACCCTGGGCTGGAACATCAAGGGTTGCTGACCATACACCGTCTGCTTCGGATGCAACGCGGAAGATCATTTCTAGTTCGGCTCCTGGAAGCTCCAAAGCGCCGGCCCAAATGCCAGCCAAATCGGGTGTTGGCTGTGCATTCGCTACACCAAAGGGCATGGTTACGATTGTCAGTACGAGTAATGCGAAAATCATGCTTCTTATCTCTTTCTGCATCTCGCTTCTCCTTTCTCACATCAGGATATCCTGAGCTCATTATATCAAATTAGTGAAATTCGTAACACTGGATTTTTGTGCTTTGGCCCAATCGTCAGCATACTTTGAGGGTACTGCCCGATGTGGCTTTCTCGATGACAATCTGCTTATCGATCCTCTCTTTAAGCTCTTCGACATGGGAAATGATGCCAATTAGGCGATTGCCTTGGGCGAGCCCCACCAGGGTTTGGATGGCCTGTTCGAGCGATTCTACATCTAAGGAACCGAAGCCTTCGTCTACGAACAAGGTATTGATTTCCACTCCCCCTGATGAGCTTTGAATCACATCGGAAAGACCCAAGGCCAAGGATAGGGAGGCCTTGAAAGATTCTCCGCCTGAGAGGGACTTAACCGAACGGACCCTCCCGGTGTAGTGGTCAAGAACGTCGATCTCCAGTCCCGTCTGGGAACGCAGATCAGTTGCTTCTTCTCTGCGTAGGAGCTCAAAACGACTATTGGTCATGATCTTCAGTCTCTTGTTGGCCTCATAGAGGATCTGCGTGAAGTAAAAGGCTTGAACATATTGCTCAAAGGCGAGTTTTTGCTTGCCGGCCAACTCGCCGCTGGCGGTCTTGGCCAGGTTACTGACAAGAAGATAATCCCTTTGGAGTTCGGAGAGCTGCTCCAGACCCTCGCGAACCGCCTTTTCAATGGGCTCGTTGACTACAAGGCGAGCGTGTACGCTCTGAAGTGTACGTTCCAAGCGGCTCTTCTCTTCGTCGAGTTCTTCTTTGGAGTCTTCCAGCGCCTGCAAGTCAG
>Ga0265293_10007321_pt1 | contig 17084 bp, 14 predicted proteins | sample Munlanlewell138R_FD_192505 | JGI IMG/M metagenome (GOLD analysis project Ga0265293, IMG submission 192505) | Leachate microbial communities from a municipal landfill in Southern Ontario, Canada - Leachate well 138R | ecosystem: Engineered > Solid waste > Landfill > Unclassified | place: Canada...
AAATCACCTAATAAAGCCATCAATTTCGGGGTGTAGTAAATTCCGTAGGGGTGTAGTAAAAAACACTAGGGGTGTAGTAAATTTTGATTGGGGTGTTGTAATGTATCAAAATAGGTCACCCAACACAAATATTAATGATTAAGATTGATGTTCTAATTCAATCTTTTTTTAACAAAACAGCCCCTTGATTATTGGGGTGCAAAACGATATAATTATCATAGAAAATCACCCCAAAAGGAGAGGCGCCATGAATCTTGATTACTTAAAAATTCAAAAGTTATTACAGCAACGTGCTGAATTAACGGCTAAATTAAATATCATTCCCTATGAAGGATCTCTAGAAATAAAAAAAAGAGGCAATAATAAATATCTTTACTTAAGAAAAAGAGTGTTAGGTAAATACACATCAACTTATATTGATGTTTATTCTGACGATCTTTTTGTTTCAATTTCTAATATTCTAAAAGAAGCTAGAGAATATAAAAAGCAACTACGAAAAATTAATATTAGTCTAGCTAAACTAGGTCATGTTGAGCAAGGGTTATCACCAAGAGTTTTACTAAATGTTGATTTTGCTCGTGCAAACATGAAAATTAACATCCACAATCAATCAATACTTGAAGGTATTGCTACAACTTTTACAGAGACTGAAACAATACTAGATAACGGCATTGTTTATGGCATGAAAGCGAGCGATATTCAAAAAATACTAAACCTAAAACATGCTTGGGAATTCATCATAGATAAAGATGTTATAGCATCAAAGACAAGTTATTCTATTTTATGTAATATAGCTAGATTAATTAATGAGAATTTTTATACTTTTGGTGGCAGTATTAGAAGCGTCCCTGTTAAAATAGGCGGAACTACATATTTACCTCCTATCCCAATCGAGTCTACTGTGCAAGAAAACATCAAAGAAATTTTAAGTAGAAAAGACCCTGCTATTGATATCGCAATAGACCTATGTTTATATTGTATGAAAACACAAATTTTCATTGACGGAAATAAACGTTCGTCCGTAATTTTTGCCAACCACTTTCTAATCTCAAAAGGAGAAGGTTTGCTAGTTATTCCAGAACACAAAGTTGCTGATTTTAAAAAGGTTTTAGTTTCCTACTATGAAGACAACGATATTAAAATCAAAGACTTTTTAAAGAAACATTGTTGGAAAACTTTTTAGTTTGTAGGGTGAAATTTCAAAATATATAACCTAAAAATATCCCCAATAGCAAAAAAACACCAGCTTTATAAACTGGTGTTTTATTTTTTTAAAACTATAAATTATTTTTCGTATACTGCTACTAAACGACCTTGAACTTTTCCTTCTTCTAATTCTTTAAGGCCTTTTGGAATTTCGTCTTGGCTAATTTCGTGAATTTTTGGAACAAGTCTTCCAGTTTTCATTAATGCATAAACAGCAGCGATATCTTCTTTTGTTCCACCACATGATGCAACAATTTGTTTTTGGTTAACGATAAAGTCAGTAACTTCAACGCTAAACTCTAATTTACCCATCCCTACTAATACAACTGTTCCGCCTGGCACTAAAGTTTGTATCGCATCAGTTGTTGTTTTGCCAAAACCTGCAAAGTCAACGATAAGATCTAAGTTTTTGTCCTTTAATTCTTTGATGTCTGTAACGACTTTTTTAGCACCTAACTTTTTAGCTAGTTCTAATGCTTGTGGAGTAACGTCTACAGCGTATACATTTTCAACTCCTGCAGCGATTAAAGCTTGTAAACCAAACTGCCCTAATCCACCAATACCGATTAACGCAACATTCATTCCTGGTTTTGCTTCGCCGCGTGTGAAAATAGCTTGATATGATGTCATTCCTGCATCTGTTGCAGCAGCAGCTTCAGCCATTGTTAATCCTTCTGGTACTGGAACTAAGTCTGCAGCAGCGGCTTGAATGTGTGTGCCAAAACCACCATCATAAAGATAACCTGGTGCACCTTTTCCAGATGGACCAGTAGGACAAATTGCTACGCGATCGCCCACTTTAAAATCTTTAACGCCTTTTCCAACTTCAATAATTGTGCCTGCGCACTCATGTCCCATAATAACTGGAACATTCATCAAACTCATCCAGCCCTCGTCGTTTAATGCACCAACATCTGAATGACAAATTCCGCATGCGCCTGTTCTTATTACTACTTCTCCAGGTAATGCTTTTGGAATTTCTTTTTCAACCATCTTTAATGGTTCATGTGTTTTTGTAAATTGCCAACCTTTCATCATTGTCAATACCTCCTTAATTTTCCTATTAAATGATACCATATTATCCCCCCTTATTCAATCCATTTTATAACTTTTTTCATTAAACATTATTGCTAAAATGAATAAAAGCGGTTTCATCATTTAAACACTTAAAGTTTTGCTTGTTTTTATTCTTTTCTAACACAAAAAACCTTTTTTTAATAGATTATTTTGTTGAAATAGTTTATTATGTTTATTGTAGGCATTTGAAAGGATTGATTATTTTGAAAAAATTCACTACTGGACTTACTTATTTTATAAGAGTTTTGGCAATACTATAAATTGGCGTTAATGCTTTTAGAATCTTTAAGGATTATGATTTTTTCTTTTTCCTACAAAGACCAGCGCCACTAGCTCTAATGAATTCTTTTATATTACTTTTTTATGGTTACCTAAGAGCATTATTAAGAAAGTGTAAAATTGAGATAAGCGATCTGTTATATTTACTTACATCAATTTCTATGCTACTTACATTTGGTCTTGGCATGCTCTTCGCGTTTTATCAAACAGTACCTCACTATGATTCATTTGCGCACTTTATTAATGGCGCACTATTGACATTAGTAAGTTTAATGGTTTTAAGTCTATTAGTTAAAAAAGAAACTCTTGCACAATTATCCCCATTATTTATTGTTGTTTTAGCTTTCTCCGGATTTTTATCAAAAACCTTTTTTCTGAAGATTCCGGCTGCCCCTACCCCGATAATGCCGGCACCGAACCCGGTCAAAACAAACGGTGCGGATTGCATAGCGCCTTCCGATTCTGGGATCAGGAATTTCAATAATAATCCGATTACAAAAATAATAATTCCAATATAAAACATGTAGGTCTTAGGCTGCTTTTTCATTTCTCTTCCTCCTCATAAATAAATATTTCTTCAATGCTGATATTAAAAAAACGTGCGATTTTAAAAGCCAAAATTATAGACGGATTATATCTTCCGTTTTCGAGGGAACCAATAGTTTGCCTGGATACCTCTAATTGGTCCGCGAGCTCCTCCTGTCTGATACCGTGAAGCTTTCTTAATTCTTCCAACCGATTTTTCAAATTATTATACCTCCCTTAATGTTAAGTTCACTTTCCATTATTATAGCACACAAATTTTGAAATGTAAAGTATGCTTTCCATAATAATTAATTTTGGATTTTAACTTAACGAAGAAAAAAATCGCGGGACGCTGTCCCGCACCCGCAAACAGAAGGTTTGGCAACACTGGCAGTGTTGGGGTTCGAATTCCCTATGCTCCACCATATTTAAAACAGGGGTCCATAAAACTAGTTAAGGGTGCGTAAATTTGCTCAGGGGTGCGTGATTTACCTTCAAGGGTGCGTGATTTTTGCTAGGGGTGCGTAATTGTATTAATATAGGTCAACAAACACATATTAGCACGACAGTGTTGATACAATAGTATCGACTTTAAAGAATAGGAAAATAGGGAGAAAATCCCTATTTTCTTTTTTAGATGATACCACCATAAATCACTTAATAATAGAAATATGGTAAACGTAAAATATATACACTCGTAAACGTAAAATATATACACTCACCATCAATCTATGAAAAAACCACCGACAAAGGTGGTTTTATGCTAGTGGGTTCAAACCCCATATGGGCGGAGTTAGGCGGACTTATTCAATTTTTAAACTTTCTGGTAACGTGTTTGAATAGGGTGTTAAATCCTTCATATCAATTTTATTGATGTTTTCTAAAACATATATCAAATATTTTTGAACATCTAAATGATTAATGATAGCTGTTCTAATAACACTAAAAATAATAGTAGTATATCTAGCGCCTGCATAGGAACCTGATGTCATAAATACTTTTCTGTTTATGACAAAGGGTTTAACGGCACGCTCTGCAATATTGTTAGATATTTCTAAGTAAGGGTGATTAAGATATGCTAGTACATCATCCCAGATACCTCTTACATATTTAACGGCCCCTTCAATTGGTGCGTTAGGACTTAAAGGTACATCAAAAATATGAGTCCTTAACTCATCAATAATTGGTAATTGATCAACAAGTCTTTTATTTATAATGTCATGAATAGGCACTTTATTTTCTTTATAATCCGCTTCAAATGTAAATAACTGATTAATCAACTCAAGTATTTTAAAAGAAAGGGTTTCTTTAATTTTATCTTGAGGTAATGATTTTATAATATCGGTAAATTTTCTCCTAGCATGAGCCCGACATCTTTGAAGTTTAATATGAGGGTTATCTTTCTTTAACTTATTATAACCACTATAATCATCACACAGGATATAACCATGATAGTCTTTTAGCCAGGAAGCAGTTTGATTAATGGCTCTTGATTCATGAAAATCATAGATTTGAATTTGATTTTCATAATAACTGGAAGCATAGACATACACATAGCTTTTCTTTCTGTTCACATCATATTCAGGTTTTTTACTGATAACCAATGTGGTTTCATTCAACGTGAATAACTTTAACGCTGTTATGTAACAAATCAGACTTCATTTGGTTAAAAAGTGGTGTTAGCTTAAGAGTGTGATCCCTCCTGCATATATATTAGTTTACACCAAGTACAGGTTTTTGGTATCAGTTCAAGGTAACATCAATCCCTATTAAAACAACTAGTTTTATAAACACAAAATTTAATAAAAGTCAATGGATTTGCTCAATTTTTATAATAAAAGTTGCAAAGATAATAGCTTTATTATACAATTAAGGTGAAAAATGAAAGGGGGTAAAAAAATATGAAAAAAGTACGTATAATATTCATTTTTATAACAATTCTATTTGGTATATTTACACTTACAGCTTGTGCTTTTGATGGAAGTTTAATCGATCACAAGATAAATAGTATTCCGAAAAATAACTTAATAGAATTTAAGAAAGTTGTGTTTGAAGAAACTTTTATAGAAGTCGGTAGCGAACTGCCCATGCCCGTTATAGTGCAAAGTCAAGAAATGTTAATTACTTTTTTTAGTGAAAATGACATTTTATGGGAAAGTGATACTGATATTTGGAATTCATACGATACGGATTATTTTGAAAACAAGGCACTTGTGTTTTACTTTTTTGGTGTATCTGGTACGCAAGAGCCATTTTACAGCATAGATTTTGTACAGGTTATAGACGGTGAATTAAAGTTATTTTTAACTCAACACGGCTCATCAGTTGGTCGCGCTTATTTCAAGATTATCATAGCAGTTGAGATTAGTAAGAGTTACATAGTAGATGTAGTTAGCGTAAATGCTAATATCAGAATAGTGGAGGATGTCGATATGAATGAACAATTGAAAATCCAAATCATTCAATCCGCATGGAGTGCCTTGTTTTTAGATAAACACTCAAGTGTCACCATCGATTACGTTTATATTGAACAATATTATGGTACCTTTAATGAAAGTGTAGCGGTACTGTTGTGGCTGAAAGACCATTCCTGGTTTCGTGAAGTTGTTGACATTAGTATCGCAGAATTTGAGTTTCGTTTTAATATTGGAAGGGAAATCAAAGTATGGCGAAACGGTACGTTTTATGGTTTGCAAGAAGCTGTAGATGAAGGTTTTCTCACATTAGAAAATATTAAAATCATACATGAAAAATGGTCAAATGAACAGTAGAAACATTTATGATAGAAGAAAGAAGTAGATGACTTTTAATAGGACAATTATTTAAATTATAGTAACAAAACTATATTAGGAGGGTAATTATGAAAAATGCTAAGAAAGTATCAGCACTGATTTTAGCTTTTTTTGTGTCATGTATTCTTTTTGCTATTTCAAGCAATAATGTTTACGCTTGGTCAGGTAGCACTGAGGAACAAGTTTCAGCAGATCATAAAGTCTATAGTAAAGCGACATTAGACGATAACTTTGCTGATGATACAGTTGTTATTGAGTTAAATAGAGAGGAAAGTTTCAAGTTCAAGAATTATACTTTCGCAGATTTTCCTGAAGTACACTTATCAAGTATTGAAGACGTGAATAATAATGCAACACGAATTATTCAAGAACAAATTACTGCTGAGAATATGGGAAAATCTAGTGCAATAGATAGGTTGATAGATAATGAATCTTACAGAAGAATTATCACTCTTAAATTGGTAGAGCCTGGCAAAAGGAAAGTTCTGGAAGCGATAAGATTGCTTGAAAAAAGAGATGATATTATTAGTGCTAGTCCTGATTATATTTACTATTTTAGAGCATTACCAAATGACCAAAGTTTTACTGATTCAAGTTTTATTGCTACACATGGAACGCAGTGGGGATTAAACGGAATTACTTGGAACATAGGTGCTTCTGAAGCTTGGGATATTACTACAGGATCAAGTGAAGTAATCGTTGGAATAATAGATACAGGAATTCGAGCAACACATCAAGATTTAGTAAATAGAGTTGATGTAGGATTAAGTAGAGATTTTACCCAAGGTAATCCAGTTGGTCATAATCCAGTGGATACCAATGGACATGGAACTATGGTTGCAGGAATAGTAGGTGCAGAAGGAAATAATAATCTAGGAATTACAGGTGTTGCTCAAAACATAACTCTGGTACAGTTAAGAGTTAGTATGTCATATGCTGGAGTAGGTGCTGTGCAGATTGCTGATGCAATTGATTACGCAACAGGAACATTTACAACAAGCAGACCGATTTCAATATTGAATTTCAGTGGAGGTAGTTCTAATGAGAGTACTGCTATTAGACAAGCGTTATTGTCGTACCCAGGATTATTTGTTTCAGCTGCTGATAATGCTAATTTAGATCACGACACATCGTTAGACTATCCTACTGAATATAGTAGAGATCCTAGCTTCACACGTAACAATATCATTTCTGTTAGTTCATTAAATTCGTTGGGTACAAAGCCTACTTTGGCAGCTTTTGGACAAACAAGCGTTACAATATTTGCTCCTGGAGAAGATATTTTAAGCACTCGCTCCACAAGTAATACAGCATATATAAGAGGAAGTGGAACCTCTTTTGCCACACCACATGTCGTAGGGGTAGCTGCATTAATGCTGTCAGTTAATCCGAATTTATCACCATCTCAAATTAAACAAATATTAATTAATACTGCTACATCAGTTCCTGCTTTAAGCACACTTTGTGTAGCAGGAGGACGACTTAATGCATTAGCGGCAGTTCAAGATGTTCCACTACCACATTCACATTCATATGATGTTACATGGATTAATTATAGACAACATAGATCAATTTGTTCTTGTGGTGACAAAACAAGTCTAGTAGGACATGCTGTTTCAATTAATGATAATGGTTTTCCTTATAAAACTTGTTTAGTATGTGGTGGACCAGCTGAAATGGGATTTGTAGGATTCGATAATCTACCAAATATGTTTGAGTCATTATCATCAATTTATATTCGTGAGTACTTTGGAAACGATAGTTTTATATTGTCAAATGGCGTTATCGTTTTATCTGATATAGATTTAGAAGCGTATTATGATGGGACACTTATTTTACCTGATTCATATGATTCCAGTAATCATCATAGTCATGATTGCGAAGCTTGTTATAGCGCATGTATAGATTGTGATAGTAGTTGTTATGACTGTGACGATTATAATGTTATGTATACCTACAATGATAGACGTAAAACATTGTATGTTCATCTAAATCGAAGAGAACAAGATTTCTTTAATAACTGAGTAAAGTAAACAATAAGTTGTGTAATAACAACAAATTTATAATAAAAAATGATTTTCAGCGAATTTAAATAACATAGGACTTGGTACTTCACTAAATATGTGAGGTACCTTTTCATTTTATGAATAACAAAAGTTGCCATCCCCCATCATCAAATAGTTAAATTAGCGATCCCCACCGAACGCCCCACATCTAAAATACGTGGGGCCTCTTTTTGAAAAAGTGAATTTGCTGTATCAAAATAGGTCACCCAACACATATAAGCAAAACAATCTTGATACAATTGTATCAATTTCATAAATTAGGAAAATAGGGAGATAATCCGTGAACGTCAAAAATTAACACTCTATTAAAAAAGAACGAATAAAGATAAACTCCTTAGTGTAAAAGAAAAGGAGTTTTTTTATGGAAAAAGTTAAAAAAAGAAAATTTAAAACTAACTATGAAAGATTTGAGACTGTTAAGGAGTATAAGGTAAGTAGGATGTCACTAAGAGATTTTGCTAGTAGTAAGGGGATGTCTTATGAGACTTTAAGAGGTTGGGTAAATGCTTTTAATAATATTGATGGTTCATTTATTAATTTAAATAAAGCAATTAATAGTAATGATAAATCAGTAGTGCTAAAAAATGATGATGTTGCTGTTAAGATGCTTGATACTGAATCTATTTATAAGAAAAGTCATCATTTTTCAAGGTTTGATCATTCTATCGTAGTTATTGAGTTTGAAAAAATTAAAATCACTACTTCCTTAAAACAGGCGTTAGAGATTATAGAGAAGTATTATGATCGATTTAAGTAAAATTAAAAATATTCACCTTTATTCAAAACCTATAGATATGCGCTTTGGGATAAATAAAATTGAAATGCTTTTAAGCTTAACCTTTTCACCAATAGAAATTATTTATTCGTTATTTATTTTCGTTTCTAAAAGTAGGAAACAATTAAAAATATATTATGAAGATGAATACGGGAAATGGCTATTTATTAATAAATTATCTTACACTACTTATATGATTCCTGAGTTCGAAAACTCAATAACTATTTCAAAAACTGATTTAAGCCTCTTACTTAAGGGTGTTTTAATGCTAAATATGAGAAAAAAGCTAGTTTCTGTATAAAATATTTAAATTTTAGTTATATTATATATAACTAATTATTTTTTTATGATATAATAGTCTTATGAAAATGAATGTTGAAACTAGTGAGAATACTAATCTTAAAGATTTAGTTGAAAAATTAAAACTAGAAATTTCTTCCCTTAAAACTGAAAAAGATAACTTGAGATTAGAAAACTCTAAACTTACTTTAGAAAAAGATAACCTTAAACTAGAAAATTCTAATCTTACTTTAGAAAAAGAAGAATTGCTTGCTCTTATATATGACCAAGAGAAAGCTTTTAATGACCTTTTAAAAAAGAGTCTAACTTTAAAAGAAAAATATAACCTTCATAGAACTAAACCCTTTGTTAAAAAAAATGAGCGGATTAAAGAGGTTGTTATTAACGAAGTTGAAGAGACTATTAAAAAAGATCGTAAGCCTACAGGCAGGAAAAAAGGTGGCACTAACTTTAAAAATACTAACCTAGAGGCTTTAGTTACTAAGATAAAATATGAAGATCCTATTTTTAGCGAAGATATTAATGTCTCTTCTTTAACTTTAGTAAGCCAAAAAGAACGCTATGTTGTAGAGACTATTCCCGCTAGTATTAGCATTACTAAAATTATTAAAAGAACTTATAAATGTCCTAAAACTAATAAATTTTACTATCCCCTTTCTAATGAGGTTTTTCCTGGTTCAATACTTACTCCTTCTTTCGCTTCTTATATTGCTTATCATAAATATGAGCTAGGTATTCCTTTTTATCATCTTGAATCTCATCTTTCCAATACTTTAAAAATGGATATCTCTAAACAGTTAATGTCTGTTTGGATGAAAAACATTTCTTACAAGTTAGAACCTCTCTTTCTTAAAATGAAAGCAGATCTTAAAAATAATAATGTTAAAGTTATTCACGCTGATGAAACTACTTTAGTTGTTAGTAAAAAACCTCTAGAAGAAATAAACCGTAAGTATAGCTATGTATACGTTTTTTCTACTAGTTTTTATGATAAACCAATTAACATTTATGAGTTTCATGAATCAAGAAAAATTGATCAAGTTTCTGCTTGGCTTAATGATTATGGCGGCTATTTGGTTTGTGATGACTATAAAGGTTATTCTAAACTTAAAAAGAATAACCCCAACATTAAACTTCAAAGATGTTTCGCACACGTAAGAAGAAAATTTACAGACCTTTTAAAAGCTTTGCCAGAAAAGGAGAGACCTAAAACTGTTTCTTATGAGATTGTTGGGTTAATTAATAAGTTATTTCACTTTGAAGCCCTTTATAAAAGAGAAAAACTTACAGCTTCAGTTATTAAAGAGAATAGAAATAAAGAACATTTACCCATTTTAAATAAGTTAAAAGAACTTATCTTTAATACTGCCCCTAGTCCTAATTCATTATTAGAAAAAGCCCTGAATTATACTAAAAACATTTGGAGTGAATTAATCACCTATTTAGATTACCCTTATTTAGAAATATCAAATAACTTAGCTGAAAGGGCTGTTAAACCCTTCGTAATAAATAGGAAAGTCTTTATGACTTCAGGTTCTTATGCGGGTGCCATTTATACCACTAAACTCTTTTCTATTATTAGAACCGCTCTTATTAATAATTTATGTGTAGAAAAGTATTTAACATACGTTTTAGAAAATATTGATGAATTACCTATTAATGAACTACTTCCTTACTCAGATAAATTGCCCAAAAATTTACGCGTAACTATAAAAGTTCGGTAATCTTCACCCAGCAGGATTTGGACCCTACATACAAAAACACTAGATTTTTCAGTTAAAGTCTAGTGTTTTTTTGTAGGTTTTCTTCCTAGTGCCTTTATTTGACGTTCACGATAATCCCTTTTTTCTTTATAACAATACCGATCTATTATAGGTTTCGCTTTGTGAGTTTAAACTCGCTATCGAAAATTTTAGTATAAAAACACAAAAGGTCAATATAAACACGAAAGCATAACAAAAACACAATTGATTAAAATAAACCCGAATAAATATATTGTGCCGATAACGGCATAATATTGACTCAGTAAATAAACTATGATATACTAATATTGTGCCGATAACGGCATAATAGGAAGGTGAAATAATGGAATATAAAAATATATCTTATTTTGCTACTAAATGGAATATTAAAGAAAGAAGAATTAGAATACTTTGCGCAGAAGGTAGAATTCATGGAGCGAAAAAAGTTGGTAAAACTTGGTTAATTCCAGAAGATGCACAAAAGCCTATTGATAAAAGATATCGACAAGTTAATGAATTGTTCTTTGATTCATTAGATTTTAGTATTATTGATGAAAAAAAGGATATAATTGATTCCCATCGCCCATTCACTCAAAATATGACTAGACAATTAAGGGATAAATTAATTATTGAATGGACTTATAATTCTAATGCAATTGAAGGTAACACACTTACCTTATCAGAAACAAAAGTAGTCTTAGAAAACGGCATAACAATTAAAGGGAAACCATTAAAAGATCATTTAGAGATTATTAATCATAAAGAAGCAATTGAATACATTGAAGATCTAGTCAGTAAAAACGTTAAACTTTCAGAATATGATATTAAATCTGTTCATTATTTAATTTTGAAAGAAATTGATTCTACTAATGCTGGTCAATATAGACATGAAAATGTGTTTATCAGTGGTGCTAAGCATGCGCCACCAATATACATGAATGTTCCATATGAAATGCAAAAAATGATTGAAAAATATCAAATTTGGAAAGATTTACACCCTGTAGTAAGGGCTTGTTTCTTACATGGAGAGTTTGTAAAAATTCACCCATTTATCGATGGGAATGGTAGAACAGCAAGACTTTTATTAAATTTTGAGCTCATTCAAAGTGGCTATCCACCAGTCGTAATCAAAACAGAAAATAGAGCAGATTATTATGATGCACTAGATAAAGCACATACAACAAATGACTATACAGATTTTATTAAAATTATTGTGGATTTGGTTAATGAGTCAGAAAATTTATACTTATATTTGTTAGGTTAAGGATTAGAGTGAGAAATATGAAAAAAGTACTTATAGTCGCTTTTAATGATGCCGGAAATGAATCACAAGCCTTAAGACAGGTTCTAGAACTTTATGGATTCCTGGTTTTAATTAAATATATTGGAAGACCCAATGATTTTATTGATGTGTTAGAAGATAAAGTAGAATTAAATGCTGATTATATTATCATTTCGTGTCATGGTGAAGATGGTAGAATAATCATGCCTAAACTTCATGAAAGTATTTATTTACAAGATGAACCTAAGCATGATTTTTCATCAACTGAGATTGAAATGTATATAAAACTGTCTAATAAAATTATCGTAAACACAGGATGTTCAACTGGTAATAAAAATATGATGGATGTTTTCTCTAAAAATAATAACACTTATATTGCTCCAACTGATTATATTGATGGTAATGCAGTATTTATCTTTGCTGTCAATATGTTTTATTCACTCTCTAGGAACATAGATGTTCTTACATCATTTAATAAGGCAAGACAGCTAGACAATGATACAGGTTGCATGATTATGTCATTAAAGTCGTAAACTGACTAACTAAACAAATTTAATAGGGTACGAAATTTTTAGAGGGGTACGAAATTGTATCAAAGTAGTCGCCCTAACACATATTCAAAAAAACTTATGACGAACTAAATCTTTTAATATGTGTGAAGTTAAAGGGATATCATCCCTTTTTTGTTTATATATATGGAACAATGAACGATATGCTTTGAGACAATAAAAATATAGGAGAATAAATGATATAATAATTAAAAGGCAAAAAAGTAGATATTAATAGATTATATAAGAGAGTGAGGCTTATTATGGAATGGATTATTTCTGCAAATCACAATAAATACGATCATGATAAATCATTTGAGGATTTTGGTTTTATAGATTGGAGACAAGTTGCAAGTTTTAGTATTGGTGACACAGTTTATATTTATAATACTAAACCTTATTCAAAACTAGGATATATAACAAAAGTAGAGGGAATCAACCTTAGTTTTAGTCAAATAAGAGACGATAGTGTTTATTGGAAAGATAAAACACTATATGAACAAAGTAAGAATAATAAGTTTGTTAGACTTAGACTTATTAAAAAAATTGATAGTTTTAATATAACATTAGAAGATATGATGAGGCACGGTCTTAATGGTGCACCACAAGGACCTGTTAAAATCAATGATGAATTATCAAACTATATAAAAAGCAGAATTAAACAGGACGAATCAAAAGACATAATGATTGAGCAGGTTAATGAGTATCTTGAGGGTGAAGAGCAAACTATACTTGTAACAAAGTATGAAAGAAATCAAGAAGCAAGAAGAAAATGTCTTGAACATTTAGGAACAAGTTGTAGGGTTTGTGGTTTTAATTTTTTTGAAGAGTATGGTGAAATTGGAAGGGATTTCATTCATGTTCATCATATTATTCCAATTAGTCAAATTAAGAAAAACTATGTAATTGATCCGTTTAAAGAATTAGTTCCAGTGTGCCCTAATTGTCATGCGATGCTACATAGAAGAAATAAAGATGGCAATTATCCAAGTGTAGAAGAATTAAAAGCTTTAAAAATAAATAAAAAATAAGCATATTTCTACTTTTAGTATTGAAATAATTGAGGGTACGAAAATATCTCAGGGGTACGAATTTTTTTGATAAAGGTACGAACTTTTTTAGTGGGGTACGAAATTGTATTAAAATACTCGTCCTAACACATTCGTAAACCGACTGTCCCATTGGGGCAGTTTTATTATTTATAAGCATGACAAGTTACTCAATGAGAAATATATTATTGGTGAGTTGAGAGCTAATATGGAAAAAAAATGTATGTCGGAAATTAGCATGCCTGGCAAAATTATGAGATGAAGTTTAATTTATACAAAAGAGGAGATATTTAAGCTTTTTTATAAGTTTAGAGCTCTATTTTATAAAGGGGGTCGAAATCTAACGATGGCGGAAAATGACGGACTTCAAGTTATATTTTTAAATGTTTGAGTAAATTTTTAGAATATTGTCTATATTACTATGAAAGTGAGTCAAGGAATAAAAATATAAAAAATATAACATTAATACTCGTTCAATGTTTGAGTTTTAGTTTGTATACTAAAGTAAAATGTTAATGTTTCTGTGTTTAATTCACTTCTTGATGTTTATGATTTCGTGTATTTTAGAAGGTTTAATATTTGCGTTTTAGTAAATTGATGGTATAATTTAATTATGGCAAGGAGGGATTAATGATTTGTTAAAACGAAAAATATATAATAGATTACTTAGATGGAAAAAGGAGTCTAATGGTCGTACTGCTCTTTTAATTGAGGGGGCAAGGCGAGTAGGTAAAACTTATATTATTAAAAAGTTTGGCGAAAATGAATACGAAAGTTATATTTTAATCGATTTTTCTTACATGTCAAAAAATCTTAAAGATATTTTTGATTATGATAAAACCAACCTTGATCTTTTCTTTATGAAATTATCTATCTTATATGAAACTAAATTAGTAGAAAGAAATTCACTTATAATTTTCGATGAAGTCCAGTTATTTCCTGAAGCTAGACAATTAATCAAACAATTAGTTAAAGATGGTAGGTATGATTATATTGAAACTGGGTCTTTACTTTCTATTAAGCAAAATGTTAAGGATATTTTAATTCCATCTGAAGAAGAAAAAATTGAGATGTTTCCACTTGACTTCGAAGAATTTTTGTGGGCAGTTGGGGATAATGTCTCATATAAAACTCTTGAAATTTTTAAAAAGAAATTAAAACCATTGGGCCAGGACATACACCATAAAATCATGACTAAATTCAGACTATATATGATTGTTGGCGGTATGCCACAAGCTGTAATGGCATATTTAGAGAACAAGGATTTTGACGATGTTGAAAGAGTGAAAACTAATATATTAAATTTGTATCGTAACGATATAGTAAAGTTTGCAAATAGAAATTCTAATTATGTAACAGCGATATTTGATAAGATTCCCGCTGAATTAACCAAGAAAGAAAAAAAATTCATGTTATCAACTTTATCCAAGAATGCTAGAAGTAGAACATATAACGATGCATTTATGTGGTTAATTGAAGCAAAGATTGTTAATCCTTGTTTTAACACGACAGATCCTAATATTGGACTTGCAATGAGCGGAGATTACTCATCTTTTAAACTATATATGGGGGATACAGGATTATTAGTAACACAAGCTATAAATGATAATAACAAACAAAAAAACTTTTTATTCAATAACTTATTATTGAATGACCTAAATATAAACCAAGGAATGTTTGCAGAAAATATAGTTGCCCAAAGTTTAGTTAGTAACGGACATAAATTGTTTTTTTATTCAAAAAATGATAGAAATAATAGTGAAAATACAATGGAAATAGATTTTGTTATTACAGATTCAAATAAATTAATACCCATTGAAGTTAAGTCTGGAAGTTATAGAAGCGTTAGGTCGTTAGACAAATTTACATTAAAGTTCAAAAAAAGAATTACAAAGAAAATTGTTTTACATTCTAAAGATCTTAAATTAGTTAATAATATTATTTATTTGCCCATTTACATGGCATCACTTTTATAATATATATATTACTATGAGAGTGGGAACATCTCATTCATAGACCTATAACTTTGGCTACATTTCATCATGTTAATACCGTTTTTAATAAATATTTTAAATATTACTTGATAAAAGCGCTGAAAAATTATATATTAACTATTTTAAAAAGAAAAACTGAATTTATAATCTATATATAAGATAAAGTTGAGATAAGTTGCTAAAACTAAAAGAGAAGGTGAAACAGTGGAAAAAGAAAATGAAGTTATTATTTTTAAAGATGAAAAATTAGAACTTGAGGTTAGAGTTAGCCCTGAAGAAGATACTGTTTGGTTAACCCAACAACAAATGGCTAAACTTTTTGATGTTTCTTATGATAATATTAATTTACATATAAGAAATATATTTAAAGAAAAAGAGTTAGAAGAAAGAGCAACTACCGAGGAATCCTCGGAAGTTCGATTGGAAGGGAATAGAAGAGTTAAAAGAAAAGTAAAGATATATAACTTAGACATGATTATTTCTGTTGGTTATCGTGTTAAGTCAAAACGCGGTATTATTTTTAGAAAATGGGCTAATAAAATATTAAAAGAATATATGCATAAAGGTTATGTAGTTGATCAACAAAAATTAATTTCTAATGAGATTAATTATAAATCATTTACATCAACCGTTAAAGTTATCGCTGATTTGGTTGACAGGAAAGAACTGACTATTGATGAAACAAAAGGATTATTAAAAATTATTTCAAAATATGCTTACGCTCTTGACACACTTGATAAGTATGATCATCAATCATTGACTATTACTAATATAACTAAAGATGATAAACAGATTAAACTTGAATATGAAGACGCCATTAATGAAATAAAGAAAATGCCTGATTATGGAAAAACACAATGGTTCGGTAAAGAGAAAGACTATTCATTTCAGGGAGCATTAAATGCTATTTATCAAACTGCTTTTGGCGTTGATGTATATCCATCAATAGAAGAAAAAGCAGCCAATCTCTTATACTTCGTTGTAAAAGATCATGCATTTTATGATGGCAATAAAAGAATAGCAGCGAGTATCTTTTTATGGTTTTTAGATATTTATGGCATTCTTTATAAAAAAGATGGAGCGAGAATTATGGAAGATAATGCTTTGGTGGCGATAGTGTTAATGATTGCTTTATCTAACCCCAATGAAAGAGATACAATTGTGAAAATTGTTATAAATCTTATTAATAAAGACAATTAAGACTGGTATTATTTAACTTATGACAACATACTTTTTAAAAAAAGACTCGCTGTTTATGCGATGGTTTTTATCAGGATGAGTACCAATCATCCATTAGGATGGGTTGGGGCATTTTAAAGAAGAGTAGTGATTATAAATTGTAATTAAACTGTTAAAAACAAGAAGTAGACTTGTTCTTTTTTGAGATATGCATATCAATTTTATTATTTGGTTACTATGTTATAATCGTTAATGGTAAAGTAACAAAGT
>Ga0265293_10007322_pt1 | contig 17083 bp, 14 predicted proteins | sample Munlanlewell138R_FD_192505 | JGI IMG/M metagenome (GOLD analysis project Ga0265293, IMG submission 192505) | Leachate microbial communities from a municipal landfill in Southern Ontario, Canada - Leachate well 138R | ecosystem: Engineered > Solid waste > Landfill > Unclassified | place: Canada...
GCCGGCCAGAAATTTCTCATCGGCTTTTCCCCCGGAAAAAATAATTTCCGCATTACGAATCGCTTCTTTAGTAATGGAATCGTAAACTGTACCGGAAATAGTGATGTCCGGAAGCAATACTTCTCCAAAATTCATGACCCCAGCCGCTTCACCGGATTGGTTTTCTGCATATATTACCGAATCTTCCCCGACTTCCTCGGCTTGGGACTCATCTATAATTTCTTCCTCTAAGGAATTATCTTCGCTGTTTTCTTCCTCATTTGCCCCATCAGCGATTTGTTCCTCCTCCGGCTCTTCGTTTTCCACAGAATCATTGGTTGTTTCATCGTCAACCGCCGCTTCACTTTGTTCTTCAGTTACCGGCCCAGCTACATTTTCCCCTTCCTCTGTAGCTTCATCCCCTTGCTCGCCTTCAGAAGTACCATCGGCTCCCCCATCAATAGGGTCCGCCTGTTCCCCGCCTTCGGGGGCCTCCATATCCTGTTCATCATCTATAATCCCTGTACCTTGCTCACCTTCAGAAGTACCACCGGCTCCCTCATCAATAGGGTCCGCCTGCTCCCCGCCTTCGGGCACCTCCATATCCTGTTCATCATCTATAGCCTCTGTACCTTGCTCACCTTCAGAAGTACCATCGGCTCCCCCATCAATAGGGCCCGCCTGCTCCCCGCCTTCGGGGGCCTCCATATCCTGTTCATCATCTATAATCCCTGTACCTTGCTCACCTTCAGAAGTACCGTCAGCTCCCTCATCAACAGCACCTGTTTGCTCCCCGCCTTCGGAAGCATCTGCATCCTGCCCCACCGCAGTATCTTCTGCTACCTGTTCATTAGCCAAGGGGGTTTCCGTAACAATCGGGTTATCGGCCTCCGCATAGGCTTGGACAGTGGGAAAAGCAAAGAAACACAATAAACCCAAAATTATCGGGCCAAGATATTTAAACCATTTTTGCATTTTTCCCGATTTCTCCGATTTTAGTTCTTGCATTTTAATACCCCCTAATATTTTTCTTCTCTCATCAGTTTGAGAATTTTTTCTGTTTCTTCTAAAATAATTGCATTTTCGGATATTTGCGCCACCTTTTCAAAATCGGCAACTGCCTTTTCAACTTCATTTAGGTTTAGAAAAGCTATGCCCCGATTAAAGTAGGCCAGATCCGAACTGACACCGGATTCTATGGCATGATTGTAATCTTGGGCTGCTTCCGAATATTTTTTCTCCAGCGAGTAGAGATTAGCTCGTTGGAGGTAGGCCTGAGCCAGGGTATTATCCAGTTCAATTGCCTGACTGAGATAGGCCAGCGCCTGATCATAGTTCTCAACCTTTAAAAAAGAGAGCCCAACCCGATAATTAACTTCCGCATCCTCACCATTATGCCGGAGATATTCCTGCCAATCCTTGATCGCCTTCTCATAATCAGCCATTTGAAAATAGGCCAAGCCTCTTTGCTGGTAGCTGCCTGTAAGCTCGGGATTATTTTCAAGCAGTTGAGTAAAACCGGCTATGGCCTCGGAAAATGCGCCTTGTTGCATATAGACCAGGCTTTGGTTATAAATAGCCAAGGCATTATCGGGATCTTGCCCAAGAACTAGCTTGTAATCCTCTAAAGCAGCAGCAAAATCTCTTAACTGAAAGCTGATACCGCCCCGGACTGTATAGGCCTCTAGATAACCAGGCTCCAATCGAATTGCTTCGTTTAAATCTACCAGGGCATCCTCCAAATTGCCAATATCCCGGTATGCATTTGCTCTGTTGTAATAAAACCTCGGATCGGACGCAAAATGTTGAATGGCCAAGGTATAGTTTTCAATAGCCGGTTGGTACATTTGCTGTAAATAATAAACGAAGCCTAAACTATAGTAGGCACCGGCTTCTTCCGGGTTTAAACGTATCGCCTGCAAAAAATCATCAACCGCCAAATCGAGTTTGCCCGTTCTTCCGTAAGCTACCGCCCTATTAACATACAGAAAGGCTTGGCGGTCATCGAATTCCAGAGCCTTTGACCACTCAGCAATAGCGGCACTATAATCCTCTGCTTCAAAAAGAAGATTACCTCTATTGGCAGATACTATGTAAGATGGGCCCTCCAGCTTTTCAACCCAGTTCCAATCTGTGAGGGCTTCTTGGACATGGTATAAATTTTGGTTAGCAATTGCTTTCATTGCCCAAGCGCGGACATTGTCTTGATCCAGATCAATAATAGCCCCCGCATCCCTTAAAACTTGATCCCATTTTCCCAAGTTTGTAAAGATGCTGCATCTGTCAAGAAGGGCGGTAATATTTGAAGTCTCCTTCTTTAAAACTACGTTTAAGTCGCTAAGGGCTTTATCCGGTTGTTCCAAAATAATATGTAATTGACCACGAACAAGGTAGGCTACAGTTAAATCGGGGTCCAAGCGAATGGCCTCATCAAAATCTTCAAAGGCCTTTTTAATATCCCCAAGAGCTAGATACACTTGCCCCCTTTCAAAAAACAAAGGAGCAGCTTCCGGGATAAACTCCACAATCTGATTGTATATAGCTAAAGACTCGATAAAATTGCCTGAACTATAAAAATCCCTTCCGTTCTTGATCAGTTCCAGTAAAAAACTAGCTATGTCCTCCTCAGTAATTTCAAAACTTTCTTCCGGCAGTTCATTTTTACTCTCCGGCAACTCCCTTTGTCCGCCCTGGTTAACATAGGAATTTATCATCCACCCGGGCATGGGTAAAATCCCCAATTGCTGCAACCTAGATGCAATAGGATCGGGGATAAAGACATCACCCTGCTGCCCGGATTGGGAAGCGGGGCTCGCCTGTTTTGATTCGGGAGAAGAAGAAGACTCGGCACGACCCCCGCAAGCAACAGTAAGCATACTAACCAGAAAAAGAAGTAATATGACCAGGGCTGAAAGATTAAGTTTTTTGCTCATTACCTTGCCTCCGGATTCATTGTCCCCTGTTTTTTAACCTATTTTGTCGTTTCGGGATAAAGTCCATAAAGATGGTGTTATGTAACTCGATACAAAAAACCCACTCTATATACAATTATAAAGTGGGTGCCAAATGTTTTCCCCGTTCAAAGGGATAGGTTTTTTATTATTTATCTAATAAACCGGGCAGTTTACTCCGCCGATCAATATCAAGTTTAGAAAACACCGAGCGAAGGTGAAATTTAACAGTTGTTTCTGAGATAAATAACCCACGGGCGATCTCCTTATTGCTCATCCCTTTAGCCGCCATGGTGGCAACCTTCATCTCCTGTTCTGTCAACCCGTAGGGAAGTGGGGCCTTCTCTGAAATATGACGTATCAAAAGCTTCCAGTTATCTTCGAAGGCTTGCCCTTCGCTGATAACCTCTTCCGGCATTTTTACACCTAAGGCGGAAAATGCCCTGTCAACCAGATCACCCAATAACCATTTAAGCTCCATGAAAGGTAAAAAAATCTCATCCTCTAGGGCGCTGGCAAGAGCTGCCTGCACATGGTTGAAGGCCGACTCCAGCTGCCCTATTTTGAAATAGCCAATTGCCGCTACCAGCCGATTGTACATCTCCGCCATTAAATATCCCATTTGTCGGCTTTCGACGATAGCCGCTTCCGCTGCCCCCAAAAGACGTGTATATTCCCCTTCCTGGAGTAAAACAACAAGGTGGGCGTAACGCTGCTTTGCCTTAAACCACGTGGGGGCATCGGGAAAACACATTTTACCCTCTCTGATCCATTGGGCAGTTAATTGAACAAGTCCGGTCCAAGAAAAGTAGTCGGCTTGCAACAATTGATTGACAAATTGGCTATGTGCATCCCTACCCACGGACTCTTCCAAAGCCTTTGTATACCTAGTTAAACTAGCATTACTGCCACGCTTAAAAGCTACCTCGGCAAGTATGCTGACTGCGCCGGTACGAATTGACCATTGGTCGGTTTTGTCAGTTAGATAAATAACCCGGTAAGCCAGCAGCTCCGCCGCCTTCACATCCCCCCGGTAAAAAGCCCACTCGGTTTCCAACTGCACATCCGCACCGCTGTTCACCCCGGTAAGAAGGGTAAGATATTCCACCACCTTGGTTAAGGTTGAGAGCACTTCAGCCATCCCACCGGCCCTTTTGTAAAAGAAAACCATCAAGGGCATGCCAAAGGCAAAGGGTTCCTGGGCGGTAATGGTTTGGCATCTTCCACCAATAATTTGTGCGGCCCTATGGATAATCGGTTCCATTTTTACGATATCCGGAAACTTTTCAAAAGCTGAAATCAGCGTCCATTCACCCAGTAGTTCCCTGCGTGCTGCTTCATCCTCTATTGCTTCTATCATAATTCTAATTTCCTGCATTAATGCCGAAGCGGCTTCCCTTTGGTCAGCACCGAAAAAGGCATAGGCAATACGAAGCAGGGAAATGGGATACCTTCTCTTAACTTCCTGGGGACATTCTGCCAAAAATTTAGTTGCCTGCTGGGTAAAGGGTACCCCTTCAACACGAACCATTGTTAATTTGGTCAGGGGTAAAGAAAGAACGGATTCATAATCCTTAACCTTCAGAAAACAGGACAGGGCGGATATATTTTGGTGCTGCTCCGCATACCATCGGCCTGCCTGTTTATAACAATCGGTTTTAAGTGTAATATCCGCTAGCTCAAGCCTGCTTTGCAGCATCTCTTGCAGTATGGCGTGAAACACATAACGCCTGCCCTCGGCTTCATAACTTATAAATGGCGTCCGGGCCAACAAATCCAGGGCCCCTTCTTGTAAAGAGTTAGACTGGAGCAAAAAACAAATCTGTTCCGTTGTCACATCGGGGAAAGGGGCAAAATGTAACAGAATTTCCTTGTCCCGGTCATTCATACTTTTCCAGATAATATCATCCATTAGCCGGATAATGTCCAGTCCGGGGAGGAGCCCTTCCCCCCGCTTTAGCTGTAGCATGGTGAGGTAGAGGGCCACAATCCAGCCCTCGGTGAATTTATAGATCTCGAAGGCCTCAGCCTCAGAGATACTGATACCGCATAACTTATAGTAGCGGCGAATGTCATCAACATGTAACTGCAAGTCATTTGTATGAATATAGTGAACATTCATCTTCGCAAAAAAGGCCCGCTCAAAAGGCCATATTGTTTGCGTAATTATTATTAGTTTGAGATTAGGCTCGTTATATGTCAGCAACGCCGAAACAACGGTTCTAGGCAGTTCCTTTTGCAAAAATTGAAAATCATCCAGCACTAATACTGCCGGCGTATTACTGCGGAGGTCTGTAATTAAGGCAGCAATCTCCCAGGAGTTGGTCAAATTAGGAAAACCGGCTGCTACAAGCTTCATACCCCTTTCCTCATCTATACGGGTAAATTCCCGGCATAGTCTTGCCCAGGAAAAGGCTGCCGAGCTTTCCTCAGCATTCCACCAATGTAACACTGTGTTTGTCGAAAGATTTTTTTTCAGGTAATCCCGCACTGCTGTTGTTTTGCCATGTCCGGAGGGTGCCTCTATTACGGTTACAGGCATAGCAAACATCTCGGCCAATTTTCTTAGTAGCCTAGGCGAGTAATAATGAACATTGGATGGGGCGGCCTTTGTTGCGGCCATTTTGCATACCCCCTCTTGTTTTTGCCTGCAACAGGACGATTTAATCTAAAGCTTACTAGTTAATTCTACCATCAGTATAATGTATAATATCTTCTGTTTCAATCAATTTACACGGTCCACTCGGTCAACCAAGAATAAGCATTATTCCGATTAGCAAAGGTAAGGCTCTGTAAAGTTTGCAAGCCCAAGGTGAATTTTTATACAAATGAGAAAAAGACAGGGGGAAATTTCCCCCTGTCTTCCCTCTTTAGAAGCCCCTGTATTGGGGTTCTTCCAGTTCAATTTGTTGGACTCTTGTTTCAATTTGTTCTACAACTTTTTGGGTGCTTTTTGCTGCGTTTTCAAAAAGATTTTTTGTTTCTTGATTTTGGGTACCGAGGGCAAATTGCTCCAGGCTGGCTTGTGCACTTTTCAAAGAAGCCAAACAAGTTTTTACATTCGTGGAAATAGTCATCCCTTACCTCCTTTCAAACCTTACTATTTTTTATTATTTGTTTTAATAAAAATCCAATGAGCGGAAAACAAAGGAAATGCCCAGAAGAATTTTTAACGCCAAAGGATAGAACAATATAAAAAAAGCCAGCTAAAAAGGTGGGATGGTTAGTGCCCCAGTGGATAGAAATAATGTTGCGTACACTGGCAGCCATAATTGCACTCTTTCTATTAACCAAGCTGCTAAGCAAAAAGCAGCTTGGAAAGCTCTCTTATTTTGAATACATTACCGGCATTGCAATCGGTGGTATCGCCGCCGCCGTTTCAACCGGCATTTGGCCCAACTGGTACCTGGGCTTCATTTCCATGTCTATTTGGGTGGGGGTAGTTGTTGGATTAGACTATCTCAGCTTAAAAAGTAAGCTTGCCGGGGACTTTATTAAAGGTAAAGGCCTGGTGCTAATAAAGGATGGCAAGGTTTTAGAGGACAACTTGACAAAGACCCGCTACACCGCTGACAACCTATTAGGCGGGTTAAGGTCAAAAAACGCCTTTGAGTTTGCGGATGTTGAATTTGCAGTATTAGAACCGGATGGAGAATTAAATGTTTTGCTCAGGAGAGAAAATCAGCCTCTTACCTCAAAAAATCTTGGAATTAAAATAGCTAATGAGCAAGAACCACAGACCGTAATCATTGATGGCAAAATTATGGATGAACCCCTTGCCACCTTGGGCCTAAACCGAGGTTGGCTGTCGGCAGAGCTTGAAAAGATAGGTGCTGCCATCGAAAATGTTTTTATCGGACAAGTGGATGCCTCCGGCCAGCTAAAAATAGATTGTTTTGATGATAAGCTACAGCTGCCCGTACCCCAGAAAAAGGCCCAATTGCTGGCAACAATTAAGAAATGTGAAGCTGACCTTGAAATGTTTGGTCTCAGCAGTAAAGATAAAAGCATCATCAAGATGTATGAAAATTGTGCTGAAGAGCTACAGAAAGTTATTTCAGCCCTAAAGCCCATTTTAACCAGGTAGGAGGTTTAAAATTTGTCTAATAGTAAAATGAAAAAACTGACTCCGACTCAACAGGAATATCAGAAGTTAGCATTGGCTAAAGAACCTAAAAGGCCCCTGCTCATCAATTGCTGGCATGCCTTTGTAGCCGGGGGAACTATCTGTCTAATAGGTCAGGTGGTACAAACAGCTTTTATTAAATGGGGTGGCTTCGAACAAAAGGATGCAGGCAACCCCACTGTGGCTGTAATGGTTATTTTATCAACCATTCTAACAGTTTTGGGTGTTTACGATAAATTGGCCCAATGGGCGGGGGCCGGTTCCGCTGTCCCAGTAACAGGCTTTGCGAACACTATGTCCTCGGCGGCACTGGAACATAAAAGTGAAGGTATGGTCTTGGGGGTTGGAGGAAAAATGTTTAAAGTGGCGGGTCCTGTTATCGTTTTTGGGACAGTGGCTGCTTTTATCATCGGGATTTTACACTGGGTGTTTAACCCCAGTATGGGAGGAATGGTTTAATGCTACAAGGACACCAAACCTGGGTTTTTCAAAACCAGCCGACTATTAGCGGCACAGCTACGGTAGTTGGTCCTTTTGAAGGCCAGGGACCTCTGTCCAACGATTTTGATATTATCCACGGCGATCTGTCCGTGGGACAAAAAAGTTGGGAAAAAGCTGAACGAACCCTCTTGGAAGAAGCCAATAAGTTGGCTATAGAAAATGCCGGTCTAACTAAGGAACAAATTAATTTTTATCTGGGCGGGGATTTAATGGATGAAATCATTAGCAGCAGTTTTGCCGCCAGGACCTTGGCAGTGCCTTTTTTAGGGATTTTTGGTGCCTGCTCGACAGCCATGGAAGGGCTGTCACTTGCATCATTAATTATTGATACTAATTCAGCAAACTATGTGCTGGCCTCCGCCTGTAGTCATAATGCCAGCGCAGAAAAACAGTTTCGCTATCCTACTGAATACGGTGCCCAAAAACCTCCTACCGCTCAATTTACAGTGACCGGTGCCGGCTCAGCTGTAGTGACCAAGGGGGGAAAGGGACCAAAGGTTCTGTCAGCTACAATCGGACGAGTTATAGATATGGGCCTTAAGGATCCTTTCAACATGGGGGCAGCCATGGCTCCCGCGGCGGTAGATACAATTCAGGCCCATTTTAGAGATCTGAAGCTTGAGCCAAGCTACTACGATTTAATAGTAACTGGTGACCTTGCCAAGGTGGGCTACGAATTGGCCCTGGAGCTATTTAAAAAACACCATTTCCCCATTGCGGAAACCCAATATAATGATTGCGGTATGATGATTTATGATTATGAAACCCAGGATGTCCAAGCCGGGGGAAGCGGCTGTGGTTGTTCAGCCGTGGTGACCTACGGCCATTTGTTTAAAAAACTTCGCCGGGGAGATTATAAAAGAATCCTAGTGGTTGCTACAGGTGCTTTATTATCTCCCTTATCTTTCCAGCAGGGGGAAAGCATACCCTGCATTGCTCATGCCGTGGCAATTGAAGGAGGAAAGGAGTAAAAAATCAATGGATTTTTTTTGGGCCTTTGTTATAGGCGGCCTGATCTGTGTTTTTGGCCAAATTTGCTTCGATGTTTTTAAGCTGTCACCTGCTCACACAGCTACCCTGCTGGTAGTTTTGGGGGCAATAGTGGGAGGTCTGGGACTATATGAGCCTTTCATAGAATTTGCCGGGGCGGGAGCTTCTATTCCCATCACCAGTTTCGGAAATTCTTTAGTTAAAGGTGCACTGGGAGAACTCAAGATCCACGGCCTTGTGGGTGTGGTTACGGGTATCTTTGAAATTACCAGTGCCGGTATTTCATCAGCTATTATTTTTTCTTTCTTTGCCGCCTTAATTTTCAAGCCCAAGGGTTAAAACAAGTTTGCAAAAATGAACTTGCCACAGCTAAACTTTAGCGGTAACCGAAGCTAATCCGGCATCTGGGCCATTTTTTAATAATAACAAACGGTACGATCGTACAAAATTTGCACATAAATTAACCTATTTTGGCAACAATATTTACAACCGACAGACTAGGGGTGGCCAGTTGAAAAAGATGACGCTTTTTTTAAGCATTTTATTTTTAGCCATAGTGTTCAGTGCCGGTGCCGCTGTCCAGTTAACTGAAAGTGCGGAGTTTTGCGGTTCCTGCCATATTATGACTGCTCATTATGAAACCTGGGCCCATTCTTCCCATCGGGAAGAAACCAATTGTAACTCTTGCCATGTTCCCGAGGGTCTAATCGAAAAACCTTTATATAAAGCAAAATCCGGCTTGACTGATGCGTATGTCTTCTATATTAAGGGCTCACCGGCCCGGCTTGAATTAAAAACCGATAGCCGAAAAATAATTCAAAACAACTGCATTAAGTGTCACAGCACCTTGGTCAGAGAAATAAGTAAGGGTGATGGATTAAATTGCTACCACTGTCACCTTTCACCCCACGGAAAAGTTAAAAATTTGATTTACTAATAAACTAACAGCAGGTGATCCGGTGAATAAAAAGATAATTGCTTTGGTGGGTATAATTTTAATAGCTGCTATTGTGGGAATAAGTGCCTATCGAGCAGGAATGAAGGCCAGCAAACCCCAATTGCCCCCCCATACGGTGGCCCTAAACTCCGGAGAGACAAGCAATGAGGTTTTTGGACAATACTACCCCCGGGAATATGACAGCTATCTAAAGAACTATGACATGAGTCAGGGACCTAGTGTTTACGGGGGGTCCCACGAAAAAAGTAATTTGGATGTCTATCCCTATATGAAAATTTTGTGGAAGGGCTACGGTTTTGCAGAAGAATATTTAGAAGATCGGGGCCATGTTTATGCTATTGAGGATGTCAAAAAGACGAAAAGAAACCCGCCCAGAGCTGTCTGCTGGGTCTGCAAAAGCACGGAAATTCCCCAAGCCATTGAAGAAATGGGAGATGCATTTTATGGGATGCCCTTTAAGGAAGCAGCGGAACGATTTGTCAACCCTATTGGCTGTAGCGATTGCCACGACCCGGAAACAATGAATCTTAGAATAACCCGGCCTGCCCTGGTTGAAGCTTTAGAGGAACAAGGAATAAATGTGGCAAAAGCCGGCCTGCAAGAAATGCGCTCCTATGTATGTGCCCAATGCCATGTGGAATACTACTTTGAAACGGATAACTTTGTACCTGTCTTTCCCTGGAAAAACGGTATGGACCCGGAAGATGTATATGAGTACTATCAGGAAATCAACTTTGCTGATTTTACCCACCCTGATGCGGGCACGAGACTTTTAAAAGGGCAGCATCCCGATTTTGAAATGTTTACTGACGGTCCACACCAATCCCGAGGGGTATCCTGTGCTGATTGTCATATGCCTTATATAGTGGAAGGTAATACGAAAATATCCTCCCATTGGTGGGCCAGCCCTTTAAAACAGATGGAAAACTCCTGTGGTGTCTGCCACCGCGGCAGCATGGATGATCTGCGAGATAGAGTACTCTACACCCAAGACAGAAACAAGGATCTGTTAGACCGAGCGGGGCAAGCCAGCGTAGAGGCAGTTCGGGCGATTACTGTAGCCAGCGAATCTGCAACTGTTGATGAACAACTGCTGGCAGAAGCCCGGGCTTTGCACCGGGAAGGACAGTGGTATTGGGATTGGGTCAGTGCAGAAAACAGTATGGGCTTCCACAACCCACAAAAGGCAATGAACACCTTGGGTAAATCAATAGACCTATCCGGTAAAGCTAGAGATTTAGCCAAAGAGGCGGCCAGATAACCAAATTGCAATAATTAACCTGGGTGCTAAAAAGGGTACAACCTCTTATGCAACTTAAGCGGTAGTACCCTTAGAAATAAATATTTTCAATTAGACAGATAGACAGACAAAATTAACACAATCAAATGCTATCTACTTTTCAACATTGACGGGGATTATTAATTCATTTAACCTGGAACCGTCCTTGGCACTTGCTTCATAGAGAACTACACTGGCCGAGCCATCTACCGCATCATCCAAACCTATTACAATTTCAAACTCCCCCCAGGCCGGGGCACCTTCACTGGCGGTAACAAAACCCTTATCTAAAATAAAGTGCCCATCCTCAAATTCATACTGCACCGTTGCTTCCCAGATTCTTGCCAAACCCTTGACAATAATTTTATCTTGTACCTTTGTCCCAGGAGCCGGTGAGAAAATTTTAAAGATCTCATTTTCTACGACTATCTTTGGATCTTCCCCTTCAAGCTTTGGGTCCGGCTCACCTGTTCCCGGATTCAATTGATTACATCCGACTACAAAACCCAAACTGATCAACAATAGAATAGCTATCAAGAATACCTTTTTCATCTTAGACCTCCTTGTAAAGGCTCTAATTTCTTTGACGAGAAAAACAACAGCTTAGTTCCGCAACTTTTGTTGAGGTATTTTTTAGACTACATGGAAAATCCCATAACAACCGCTGGGCAAAAACCAAGACATATTTAGTTTGCCCTAAACCTTAAATTTATTGATCATTTCCGAAGTTTCTTTGGCTACCCTTTCCAAAGAGAGAACTGCTTCTTCAATTTCTTCCATGGAAGCTAATTGTTCTTGAATTGATTTAGAAAAGGCATCCGCCGTTTGCGCCGTCTGAGCACCAAACCTTGAAACTTCATTAATAGAGGCCGATATTTCTTCACTGGCTGCGCTTTGCTGCTGAGAAGCAGCGCTGACACCTTGAATATTGCTGCCAATCTGCTCTATCCTTTGGATGATAGATTTAATCCTTTTCTGGGCTTCTTCAACCTCTTGTTTACTGTGGTTAACCGCTTCCCCTGATTCCTGCAAATGATTATTGGCAGCCTGGGTTTTATCCGCAAGCTCCCTAATAATCTGGGAAATTTCTTTAGCGGCCTGAGCCGAATGCTCCGCTAAACCCCTTACCTCCTCCGCAACTACCGCGAAGCCTCTGCCTGCTTCCCCCGCCCTTTGGGATTCGATAGCTGCATTTAAAGCCAACATATTTGTTTGCGTTGCGATATCATTAATATTTGTAACAAAGCCCGTTATTTTATCAATAGATTCCTTTAACAACTCAAAAACTGCTTCCAATTCACCGACTTTGTCATGCACATGACTAACTGAGGATACCACCCTATCCATACTTTCCCCTGATTCAAGGGCTTCTTTGCTCACCTCTTCACTTTCCTCAAAGGATTCCTGAGTCAAAATTGATATATGGGTAGCGCTATTGGCAACCTCCTCCGAGCTGTGTCTGATTTCCACAAGATTTTCGGCCAAAGTAGCCGATATACCTACAAGCTCGCTTACCTGTTCGGAATTGTTGGCTAGTAACTGCCTAGTACTGACTATCCCCGCGGATATATTAACGGCCGCCTGCTCAAGTTCGCTGGATGAGGCATTGATTTGAGTAAACATCCCCCTCAAGAAGGACAAGAAAGCATTAAATTGCCCCGCAATTTTCCCGATTATATCTTCCGACTTAGCTTTTAGTTGATAGGTTAAATCGCCCTCTCCGGAATTCAAATCCTTTAATTGTTTGTTAATTTCATTTAGGGGTCTGTTAATCACCCGCCTAGATACAAACCACATAAAGGCCCCAAGCAAAATAATAATCAGACCACCTGCCAAAAACACGAAAGTGGACATTAGCTTTGATTGAGCAATTAAATCATCTAAAGAGGTTGTCATGCTAAAAACCCCGTGGACATCCCCCACCCCACCGGCATGGCAGCTTAAACAGTATTCGTCAAGTTTGATGGGCATGGCATATCTTAGGTATGTACTGTTTTCATCCTCAAGAATTTCATAGCCCTCAAGTAACTTTTCATCAGCCTTAAATCTCCCTATTACACTTGTCTCCCACTCATCGGCACTATTTTCCCTATTTTTAGGATTCTCGGCACTGATTCCTACACTGGTGTTTTCTGTTTTCATTTTTTCAGAAAAACTGCGGACAGTGGCGATTGCTTCATACATGCCGATGCTGGCAGCATTGTAAGAATTAATATTGGTCTGGCGTAAAATATGTTGATGGGTGCTTTCCATATTGCCCCAAATGGAATCCAGTTGAATAGCAACACTTCGCAACCTGCTAACTTCTTGTTCCATAGGTAGCTCTTTTAAATAGTTAATGATTAAAGCAGAGCCGGCAAAAGTAGAAACAAGGAGAACCATGATAAAAGGTATTAACAACTTAACCAACAGACTCTTTTCTAAAAATTTTTTTAGTTTCATTTTTTCCACCTCGCTTCCCAAAAAATCAGTGTATGATAGTAGCCCCTTCGATATCTTTTCCGGTTAAAGCCTTGTAGGATTGTTGCAATAATTGTGCGGTAAAGAAGGGGTTATGAATCCCTTTGCTTCCGTCATAATTTATTAAAGTGTAATTATAGGCTGCCAAGTACAGCTCTTTCGGAACATCTTGGAGGAGGTTTCCCTCTTGATCGTAAAAAAGAAAGGCCCCCCTTAAGGCTTCGAAGTGACCGCCTTTTAGACTCTGATTAATTGCCCGTAGCAAAATAATCATTAAACCTGAAATTTCATCTTGCATTCCTCCGATTACACCATCCCCATCATAATCTTCGTTGGCTTTTAAATTAAAGCTTGTGACATTTTCGTGGCAAGCTCCACAAATTAACTCCGCATTTTCCGCTTCCATCACAAAACTATGACTGCGCAAACCCCCATCCAGCTTCGGCATGTGGCAATCTATACAGGAATTATCCAAGCTGATATGACCAAAGGTATTATTGTATTGCAATTCTTCGTTTAATTTAATACCACCGGTGCCGGTTAAAATATCCCCCTGAGGACCGTAATGAGGTTCCGACCAATTGGGATCATCAATACTGGGGTTTCCCCTACTATTATGACAGCTCATACATAATGCCCCCGCCCCGGAGATGGAATTTTCTTTTGTTGGTATGCTGACTATTCCCGCCTGCTTTAAATCACTTCCGAAGCCCTGATGGCATGCAAAACAGTTCTGCCCCGTAGCCAGCTGTAACTCCCCGGCCTGAAGCAGTTGTTGTCTAAAGGCTTCTCCATCGTGGCAAAGAACGCATCCATCTCTGCCTATAGTTGCCGCTACCGGGTTGGCATGAGCTGATTCAGACCACTGCTTAAATATTTGATCTGAGTGCGACACTAATGAATAATTTTTTGTACCATTGGTCCTTGCCAAAACCTCCCCTTCCTTAAACTCCAACTCCTTTACCAAACTATTGTTACACCCCATTGCCAAGGCTATAATCGCAATAGCCAAAAAAATCACTATGTATCTTTTCATAAACCAGTCACCCTCTTTTTTAGTACAAATACAAATAGGATAATAACAAAAACTATTATTATCCTATTTTCAAGGCTTTCAACAAAATTCCTCTTTTTTTTAAAAAATACTACAGTGACACAGGGGGACGTTATCACTGTATCATTAACGCAACATAGAAAAAATTTCAACTCATCCCGGTGGCGGGATCAGCACAGCGTAAACCCCGCAGTTACCTACATTTTCGAAAATATTATTTATAACAAGATATAATTTGGGCAAAGCCTAGACTTTTAACTCCAACAGAAAATTTATTTTATCTCATGTGGCTGTTTTAAAAAGGTAGAATGGAGTATACATGGAAGAAATTATATGTCATAATTTGTAGGGAACCAGAAATATCTGGCTTAATTTCATTTTATTATTAACAGGAGGGGTTTACTTGGATGACCTACTAGCTTTGCGCAAAAGAAACATGTTAATGGTCCAAATCATGTGGCTAGTTTCCCTTCTTCAAATAACCTTTGCTAGCGTTACCGGCCTAGATAAAAAGACCATCTATATAATGGGCCCTGTTTTGATATTTATAAGCATCATAATGACAGTACTTGTACGCAGAAGGGTAATAGAAAACAAAATAAAATACCTGGTGGCGATAGGTCTTGGTATTGTCCATTTTTTATTTGTTTATCTGTTCCATGATTTAAATGGTTTCTTGATGGCTTTCCTAACCATGTTGATAATTGCCTTGTACCAAGAACATACAAGCACGATTCTAATGGCGTTTTTGGTTACGATCAATGCAATTTTTGGATACTTCTATGGTGGAGAAAAAATGTATGCCTCCTTTTATGATACAAAGGGCCTGGCCATAGTGGTAACAATCTTTGGGATAGCCACTTTTTTGATCAGTATGCAGGCACGCACATCAGAAACCCTACGAAAGGATTTAGAAAAGCGGAAAATAGAGGTAGAAGAATCTAACAACAATATGGAAAATATCCTTGCCGATTTAAAAGGAGCAATTGATCACCTTGTTAGTTTTAGCACGAATCTTCAAGCTAATATAAATGCCACTAGTGCAATTTCAAAACAATTATCTTCAAATTTCAAAGAAATAAATTCAAATGTTGGTACCCAAACAAAATTGACTGCAAATGTCGGCGGGGAAATTGATAAAGAAACCGGTTACATAGGGGAAATGGCTTTGCAATCAGGGTCCATGCATATGCTATCCCGGGATACCACAACAAAGGTAAACCAATGTAATGAGGACATACTTCTTTTATCAGCTGAAATGACAAAAATGAATCATGGTGTGACAAATGCCGTATCCTTAATGGGGGAACTTAATTTGCAAACAGAAAATATTGCTACTATATTGACTGCTGTTAACAATATCAGTAGCCAGATTAACCTGCTGGCTTTGAATGCGGCAATAGAAGCTGCCAGGGCGGGGGAACAAGGTAGGGGATTCGCTGTTGTTGCAGATGAAATTAGAAAGCTAGCGGAGGAATCCAATAAATCCAATTTGCGCATTTCGAATATTTTAGGGGATATCAAAAATGGGACTAGGTCTTCCTTTGATGAAATTAACATCGTGCAGAAAGCCTCCGCTAATAGCGAGCAAATAGCAAAAAACATCGAAGACACGTTTAGTGAAATCAACGTCAATATAAAGAATATAGCCCAAAAATCTTCTGGCATGGATCAAGGAATGCTTTTTGTCAGGGACATTTCTTCAACTATATTAAAAGATGTAACAGAAATAGCGGCATCTTCCCAGGAAAATTCCTCCGCAATAGAGACTATTTTAAGCTGGATTAATGAGCAAGATATGAGGCTGTCAACTATAGTTACCAGTTTCCAGAACCTTGAGAAGCTGATAGCCGGACTAAAAAATATTAACAACAATTAGTATGTGGATATGAGGGAAGGGCAGGCAGGGGGTTTTCGTTGTATGCGTACCCGGGCAGGCAGGCATACATAGAAAATGCCCCTCCCCCTCCATCATCGTGGCTTCTTGATCGGGTGTCGAATCACGGTTTTAAGTTTTTCTGGGGCCGTTTTTCGCGGATCACTTAGATAAATTTCATGGTGCCGGCGCGGGCCACCCATGTCTTCAATGTAGCCGTTATCGTTTATAAATTTACCAAGTTTGGCTATGGTTACAGGTTCATCATCGTAAGCCCCTATATGCATGATCTGAGCACACAGTCCTTCCGTAAAACTCTCCAACCGTACAGCCGACAGGTCAAGATGCGGTTTCTTTTTAACTAGTGTTATCTTGGCATTTTCAAACACATCCACAGTGACGAACTCCGGTTGCCGTATCATAGATGTCCACAAAAATTTACTTTTGTCCGGGATCGTTTCCCCCGCACCCCGGAACTCTCCCCCATCATCAAGACTCCAAAGACCTTCCAATGGTGGTACTACATAATCAAAATACCCCTTCGGTTGATTTCCTCCCATTTTGCTCATCTTGATGGAATAAGACAGCCCGTATAGGATTTCAACAGCGGTGGTATATTCCGGGTTCGTGTTTGGGTCTCCCTTCCCATCAATCATTAAAAATAACATCTGAGGCACATCGATAATTTCCGGAGTTGTCTTAGGCCGATAGAACTGCTTTTCTGTTTTCTTAAAATCAACTGGCATTGCAATGCCTCCTTTCTCGTAAGGGAACAGGGGGGATACAGGGGGACGTCAGGCCGTGTTAAAAGTGTCCCCTTTGCCAGCCAGTTTCCCGCCCTTTTTACCATCTTTACCATGAAAACCGGTCAAAAATGCCATTTTGCTTTTTTTACAGCAAAGGATAAAA
>Ga0265293_10007323_pt1 | contig 17082 bp, 9 predicted proteins | sample Munlanlewell138R_FD_192505 | JGI IMG/M metagenome (GOLD analysis project Ga0265293, IMG submission 192505) | Leachate microbial communities from a municipal landfill in Southern Ontario, Canada - Leachate well 138R | ecosystem: Engineered > Solid waste > Landfill > Unclassified | place: Canada...
CCTGTGGGGTGCCGGGTCTGGCGCAGGCGGAAAGGCCCCGACCGCGACAAATATCCCCCGGAGATGAAGCCGGCGGAGAATTGAAGTACGCCGCCCCCGTAGTAAGAAGTATGGTAGAGTTGATCCTGCTACGGCACGGTGAGAGCCTCTGGAACAAGGAAGGCCGGTTCACGGGCTGGACAGACGTGGACCTCTCACCCGGGGGGATCGAGGAGGCCCATCGGGCGGCGTCGCTCCTCAAAGAAGGCGGGTATACGTTCAGCGTCGCCTGGACATCAGTCCTGAAGCGGGCCATCCGGACGCTCTGGATCGTCATGGATGACCTCGACCTCATGTACATCCCGGTGCACCGGACATGGCGACTGAACGAGAAGAGTTACGGCGCCCTGCAGGGTTTAAGTAAGCAGGAGACCGCGCAGGAATACGGCGCAGAGCAGGTGCACCTCTGGCGCCGGGCATACGACGTGCAGCCTCCACCGCTCCCGTGGGATGACCCACGGCACCCGCGGTTTGATCCCCGCTACACCGGCATGGACCCCGAGAGCCTGCCGACGACCGAATCCCTGCACGACACGCTCCGGCGGGTGCTCCCCTGCTGGGAGGGCGCGATATCAGAGGATCTCAGGCGAGGGCTGCCGGTCCTGATCGCTGCACATGGAAACAGCCTCCGCGCCCTGATCAAACACCTCGACGGTGTTCCGGACGATGAGATCGCAGACCTCAACATCCCCACCGGCTACCCCCTCATATACGAACTGGATGGCGACCTGAGAGCGATCAGGCACTACTACCTGGGCGACCCCGAAGAGATCGCGGCGGCCACCCGGGGCGTGGCCCGGCAGGCAGGCCCTGGATAGATAGGGGAAACTTCACCACCCCGGGCAGGGGGAGTTCCGCGCCCCCTCCCCGCCCGGCCTCCAGGGGCCGCATGTTGTGTCCCGGTCAGGCGGCTGTGGCAGAATTCATCTTACAGGTAGGCCTCCGATGCATAGCGCCGCATCATCCTGTGGGTGTTGAAGAAGTACGCGATCTTTGCGATCGAACTCCGCATGACTGTCGCCCATTCGTCCTCCCGGCGATAGTAGGTAGGGACGATCAGGTACTCGAGTTTGCTGTAGAGATCCTGGAGCGCCCGGTCCCGGCGCTCATCAGCACTCACCGGCACATCCGGTCCGAAACCGATCGCCCACCCGGTCGTCCCCTCGATCCAGCCCTCGATCCACCACCCATCGAGGACGCTGAAGTTAACCACACCGTTTAAGGCCGCCTTCATACCGCTCGTGCCGCTCGCTTCATAGGGTGGCAGGGGTGTGTTCAGCCAGACATCCACCCCCGCGGTCATCAGGGCCGCAATATCCATCGTGTAGTTCTCGAGGTAGACGCCCGTCACCTCCCCCTCAAGGTCGCGCATGGCATCGTGAACCTCACGGATCTCCCGCTTTCCTTCTGCGTTTGCCGGATGGGCTTTCCCGGAGAAGACAAGCTGGATAGCCCCCTGCCTGCTGATCTCCCGCAATTTATCAAGATCCGAGAAGAGCAGGGTTGTCCGTTTGTAGGGCGCCGCCCGCCGGGCAAACCCGATCGTGAGAGCCCGGGGGTCCAGGTCCACGCCGTTCTTCTCCTTTACATAGTCCACCAGAGCCAATTTCGCCTGCTGGTGGGCATGCCTGATCTCCTCGCGCGGGATCGTGTCAGCCCGCGCGAGCAGCTCCGGCTCCTGCGCCCATCCCGTTATGTAGCTGTCGTAGAGGTTCCGGAACGGCTCCGATGTCCACGTATGCGGGTGGACGCCGTTCGTCACCGCCCTGATATGAAACCCGGGAAAGAGCCTTCGCGAGAAGTTCATGTGGGCCGTCGTCACGCCGTTAATGTACCTGCTCAGGCGAAACGCAAGGGTCGCGAGCGCGAGCCCATCTTTTGCAATGTACTTATCGAGCAGCTTCGACGGGATCTCGCCCGCCAGCAGGCGGATCGCCATATCTCGCGGAAATTTCTCAAACGCCACAGCTACCGGGGTGTGGGTGGTGAATATACAGCGCGTCTGCACATTCTCCTCATCCATCCCCGGTTGCCTGAGGAGCTCAAGGGTGAGGAGGCTTGAGTGGCTCTCGTTGATGTGGTACTTGCCAACCCGGATTCCGAGAGCGGCGAGCATCCGGGTCCCGCCGATCCCGAGCACCATCGCCTGTTTGAGGCGGTACTCCTGGTCTCCGCCATAGAGGTGGTCGGTTATCTCCCGATCCGCGCTTTTGTTCTCCGGCAGGTCCGTATCGAGGAAGAGCACCGGCACGAGGCCGCCGACCGGGCTCCAGTAGTCGTAGAGCCAGGCCCGGATCGTGACGTTTGCACCCCCTATCCGTACCGTCACCCGCTCCGGGAGTTCTCGCATATGCGCACCTGGATCCCACTCGTCGGGGAGATCGATCTGGTCGCCCTCGGGCGTCAGGCGCTGCCGCACGTAGCCTTTCCGGTTGACGAGCGTCACCGCAACCATCGGTATGAGAAGATCGGCGCTCGATCGGATGACGTCCCCGGCGAGCACTCCGAGGCCGCCGCTATAGGTCGGTATGTCGCTCTCAAGACCGATCTCCATAGAGAAGTAGGCGATCTTCTCTCCATCGACGAACGTATCTCTGCAGAGTTCACTTGAGAAGTAGTAGGTTCCACCGCGGACTTCCACCGAGTAAGTCGCTGTTGCCGGATCCACCGGCATCCCGCAGACCGGGTCTCTCTCCACCATGGGGGCGGATCTCCTCTGGTTCCATATGAACCTGCCGACACCTGTCGGTCGGTAGCGGCACGTATATACGATCCCGGGATCAGGGGCAGGCGGGAATATCTGATGGAACGCCAGGCGATCAGCACTGATAAAGCCCGGGATATGGCCGTTGGCGACCTCTATAGGGCCCTCTCATCCCAGCAGGGCGGCCTCACCGGGTCGGAGGCCAAAGACCGTATTCAGAAGTTCGGCTCAAACGAGATCCCTGAGGAGGAGGAGAGTGCAGTCCTGAAGTTCCTCCGCTATTTCTGGGGCCCGATCCCCTGGATGATCGAGGCAGCAGTCATCATATCCGCCATCATCGGGCGCTGGGAAGACTTCGGGATCATATTTGCTCTCCTCCTCATCAACGCGGTCGTCGGTTTCTGGCAGGAGTACCAGGCAGGGAACGCCATCGCCATGCTCAAAGAGCAGCTTGCGCTTGAGGCGCGGGTGCTCCGTGACGGGAAGTGGCAGAAGGTCGCTGCCCGTGACCTCGTCCCCGGCGATATCGTCCGGATCAGGAACGGCGATATCATCCCCGCCGATGTGAAGCTCATCGAGGGGGATCTCCTCTCCGCCGACGAGTCTGCCCTCACCGGCGAATCGATGCCGGTCGAGAAGCATGTATCGGATGTCGCGTACTCCGGCTCCACCGTCAAACAGGGTGAGATGACTGCGCTCGTGGTGACCACCGGCGGATCGACCTTTTTCGGCAAGACCGCCCGACTCGCCGGGGAGGCTACGACATCGAGTCACTTCCAGAAGGCTGTCATCAGGATCGGCGACTACCTGATCGTGCTTGCGATCGTTCTCGTCGCGATCGTCTTCATCGTCTCGCTCATGCGACATGAGAGTGCTTTAGAGACCCTCCAGTTCGCCCTCGTCCTGATCGTGGCGGCGATCCCTGCCGCGCTGCCGGCCGTCCTCTCGATCACTATGGCCGTCGGGGCGACGGCGCTCGCCCATCGAGAGGCTATCGTCAGCAGGCTCGTCGCTATCGAAGAGATGGCCGGGGTGGACGTCCTCTGTTCGGACAAGACCGGGACGATCACCGAGAATAAACTCACCCTCGCCGAGATCGCTCCCTTTGAAGGGTTTGAAGAGGATGACGTCCTCCTCACCGCCATCCTCGCATCCCGGGAAGAGGATCAGGATCCGATCGATATCGCGATCATCGAGTCAGAGAAGACGGGAGATCTCAAAGATCACCTCTCCTCCTATACCGTCACCGGTTTCAAGCCTTTCGATGCCGTGGTGAAGCGCACCGAGGCTAAAGTCCGGACGAGCGACGGTAAGGAGTTTTCAGTCGCGAAGGGCGCACCGCAGGTGATCCTCGCCCTTGCCGGCGGGGGTGAAGATCTCAGTAAGAGGATCGACCACCTCTCCGAGAAGTTTGCAGAGAACGGTTACCGGATGCTCGGCGTTGCGCGGAGCGATGCCCCCGGGACCTGGACTTACGCCGGTGTCCTCGCCCTCCACGACCCGCCCCGGGCTGATTCCGCAGAGACCATCAAGACAGCGATGGAGATGGGGCTCGACGTCAAGATGGTCACCGGCGACCACGTGGCGATCGCACGTGAGGTTGCGCGGGAGGTGGACCTCAAGACCGATATCGCCACCGCCGATGCCTTCATCGATAAACCGGATAAAGAGGCGGCAGAGGTCGTCGAGAAAGCAGCTGGTTTTGCCGAGGTCTTTCCCGAACACAAGTACCGGATCGTCTCCCTCCTCCAGTCCCGCGAGCACATCGTCGGCATGACCGGCGACGGCGTGAACGACGCTCCCGCCCTGAAGAAGGCTGATGTCGGGATCGCTGTCGCCGGTGCCACGGACGCGGCGAAATCCGCGGCTGCAATCGTCCTCACCAGGCCCGGGCTCTCGGTGATTATTGACGCGATCAAAGAGAGCCGGAAGATATTTCAGCGCATGGATCGCTACGTCATCTACCGGATATCGGAGACCATCCGCGTGCTCTTCTTCATCACATTCGCGATCCTGCTCTTCGGGTTCTTCCCGATAACCGCCCTGATGATCGTCCTCCTCGCCCTCTTAAACGACATACCGATCATGACCATCGCCTGGGATAACGTCCTCTACTCCCGCTCCCCCGAGCGCTGGGAGATGAGGAGGATCCTCGTGCTCGCAACGCTCATCGGGTTTGTAGGCGTCGTATCCTCGTTTATGATGCTTGCCATCGTCGAGGGGCCACTGCACCTCGACATCAATACCATCCGGTCGCTCATATTCCTCAAACTCGCTGTCGCCGGCCATCTCACTATCTTCGTCGTCCGCACAAAAGGACCGTTCTGGTCCGTCAGGCCCGCTCCCGCCCTGCTCTGGTCAGCTATCGCTACAAAAGTGGTTGCGACCCTGATCGCGGTCTACGGGTTTGCCATAACGCCCATCGGCTGGCCGCTCGCGATATTTGTCTGGGTCTATGCGCTCATCTGGGCGTTTGTGATCACCGATCCGATAAAGGTCTTCCTCTACCGTCTCATCGACCGCGGCGCCCTGCCGTTTGCCCGGTGAGGGGGATATCCCTTCACCGGGCGGGTGGCGGTGCAACCCTCTTTGCTGCCGATATCCGCTCCTCGACCTCTGCCACCCGGAGGGTGATCTTCAGGATCGCATCGGGTTCGACCGATATCGAGTCGATCCCCTGCTCCACCAGGAAATCGGCGAACTCCGGGTAAGTGCTCGGCGCCTCGCCGCAGAGCCCACTGTGTCGCCCATTCCTCCGGCATCCCTCGACGGCCATAGCAACCATCCGCTTGACGCCGGGGTCGCGCTCATCAAAGGCCCCTCCCATGACCGCAGAGTCGCGGTCGATACCGAGCGTCAGCTGCGTCAGGTCATTTGAGCCTATCGAGAACCCATCGAAATAATCACTGAACGCATCGATCTGGATGACGTTGTTCGGGATCTCGCACATCTGGTAGACCTGGAGGCCGGCTTCACCACGCCGGAGACCGTTCTTCTCAAGCTCTTTGAGAACCTGCTCCGCCTCCTCCACCCGGCGGCAGAAGGGGATCATGACGATGAGGTTCGCAAGTCCCATCTCTTCCCGGACCCGCTTCATCGCCCGGCACTCGAGACGAAATCCCTCCCGGTAACGCTCGTCGTAGTAGCGGGCAGCTCCGCGGAACCCGAGCATCGGGTTTGCTTCTTCGGGCTCGAAGTCGGTCCCGCCGAGGAGGCTCGCGTACTCGTTCGTCTTGAAGTCGCTCATGCGGACGACGACCGGGTTCGGGTAGAACGCCGCAGCGATCGTCCCGGCGCCCTCGGCGAGCTTCTCCACGAAGTACTCCTCGCCGTCCGGGTAGCCGTAGGTGAGGTCGGCGATCTTTTCCCTGATCGACTCATCCGTGACCCGCTCGGGGTGGATGAGCGCCATCGGGTGGACCTTGATGGAACTGCTGATGATGAACTCCATCCGGGCAAGCCCGATACCGTCATTCGGGACCATCGCAAGCCCGAAAGCCGCATCCGGGTTCCCGAGGTTCATCATCACCTCAGTCTTCGGCCGCCGGAGATCCGCAAGGCGGGTCTTCTCGACGTGGAACGGAAGGATTTTGTCGTAGACGAATCCCTCCTCGCCCTCAGCGCAGCTGACCGTCACCTCCCGGCCGGTCGGGACCTTCTCGGTCGCATCCCCTGTGCCGACGACCGCAGGGATGCCGTGCTCCCGGCTGACGATCGCAGCATGCGATGTTCGCCCGCCCCGGTTCGTCACGATAGCGGCGGCAACCCGCATCACCGGTTCCCAGTCCGGCGTGGTGGTATCCGATATCAGGATCTCCCCCGGCTTAAACTCGGAGAGGTGGCTGACATCGGTGATGACCCGGGCCTTCCCGGTAGCGATCGCATCACCGATGCTCTTCCCCGTGGCGAGCACCTCCCCGCGTTCTTCGAGATGGTAGGTCTCAAGGATGTCGCCCACCTTCTGCGACTGCACCGTCTCGGGCCGGGCCTGGACGATGAAGACCTCCTTCGTCTCGCCATCCTTCGCCCACTCGATATCCATCGGCACTGGCTTTCCGGCCTTCGCTGAGTAGTGGTCCTCGATCGTGAGCGCGTACCCGGCGAGCGTCAGGATATCGTCGTCGTTGATGCAGAACCTCCTCTGGTCGGAGTCTGCGACATCAACGATCCGGGTGGCCTCCTTCGCGCCCCCGTGACTGTATATCATCTTCACCCGCTTCTCGCCCGTGTTCTTCCTGACGATAGCCCGGTAGCCCTTCCGGAACGTCGGCTTGAAGACGTAGAACTCATCGGGGTTCACGGCGCCCTGGACGATCATCTCCCCGAGCCCGTAGGATCCCGTGATGAGGACGACATCCCGGAACCCGGTGTCGGTGTCGAGCGTGAATATGACCCCGCTTGCGGCGAGGTCTGAGCGGACCATCTTCATGACCCCGACCGAGAGGGCGACCTTGAAGTGGTCGAAGTTGTTGTCGACCCGGTAGGCGATCGCCCGGTCGGTGAAGAGCGAGGCGAGACACCGGATGAACGCCTCTTGTAGCGCCTGGTAGCCGCGGACGTTCAGGTAGGTCTCCTGCTGGCCCGCAAACGAGGCCGTAGGGAGGTCTTCGGCGGTTGCGGAACTCCGGACTGCGACATCGGCATCAGGTCCGTACTCATCGCAGAGCATATCGTAAGCGGCACGGATCTCGCCCCAGAGGTCATCGGGGATCTCGGCCGAGAGGATCAGGTCGCGGGCTCGCTTCCCCCGTTTTGCAAGGTCGGTGACATCGCTCCTATCGAGACCTGAGAGGGCCCCTTTGAGGTCGTCGAGTATCCCTGCGGAGCTGAGGACATGCCAGTAGCCCTCCGCAGTCACGGCGAACCCGTCCGGGATCTTCACGCCCTTCGGGGTCAGCTCACTGTACATCTCACCGAGCGATGCGTTCTTCCCGCCGACGAGATCGACATCTTCGTTTCTGACATCGATAAACCAGCGGATATATTTAGCGTTCTGCTTCATCTTCTCTCACCTCCAATCGGCGTCGCCGCCACCCGGTAGGTTTCGGCAACGACGTTCTGCGGGCTTCCGGCAAAGAAGGCCCTGATGTTCTCTATACTGGTCGCAAGGATCCGATCGAGCGCTTCACGGGTGTTGAAGGCATTGTGCGGCGAGAGGATCGCCCGATCGGAGTGCAGGATGGCAAAACTTTCGAGTGCTTCCTGAAGTTCGGCCGCCGGTGGCTCCTCCGCCCCCGCGTACTCCTCCTTGATCCAGACCTCCTCCCCCTCGAAGGTATCGAGAGCGACCCCACCGAGCCGGCCTTCGCTGAGAGCTGTTGCGACCGCCCGCGTATCCACGACCCCGCCCCGGGATGTGTTGATGAGAAACGCGGTGTTCTTGACCAGCCGTAACCTCTCCGCGTTGATGAGGTGATGCGTGGCCTCCGTGTAGGGGACGTGCAGGCTGATGACGTCTGCCTGGCGGAGGAGGTCGTCGAGGTCGACGTAGCTGACGGCATAGTCGCGGGCGAGGTCGGGCTTTGGATGGGGATCGTAGGCGACGATCTTCATCCCCGCCGCATGCGCGAGACGGGCGAGGTGTGATCCGATATGCCCGGTCCCGATAAGTCCGAGGGTCTTTCCGTCGAGATCCATACCCACAAGCCCGGTCCGGGAGAAGTCGCCCCGGGCCGTTCGCTCAAACATCGGCCGGAACTTCCGTGCAAGTGCGAGGATGAGCCCGAATGCAAACTCGGCCACGGTGGACTCTCCATAAAATGGTACGTTGCAGACAGCGATGTTTCTCTCCCGGCAGGCGTCCGCGTCGATGTTATCAAACCCGGTTGACATGGCGGCGATAACCTTCAGATTCGGCAAGCGATCGAGGATCTCGCGGGTGACGTGTGATGTGACAAATATGCCGATCGCGTCGGCATCGTGGGCGAGGGATGCGTTTTCATTCGTGAGGGGTCCATCGTGCAGGTCAATACCGTAGTCGCTCTCGCGCGCGAAGGCATCCCTGACTATATCCTGTTCGTGCGCATCGAGGTCGAAGAATACCAGCTTTACCATAGCCTCACTCCCGGGATGCCATGTAGGAGGCGATATCGACCATCCGTTTTGCGTACGCAAACTCGTTATCGTACCAGACCAGGACCCGGACCATCCGACCGCCGACGACGCCTGTCGATTGCCCGTCGATGACGCCGGAGTGCGGGTCGCTGATGATATCAGCGGAGACGAGCGGGTCGTCGGTGTAGGCGAGGTAACCCTTCATCCGCCCCTCTGCTGCCTGCTTCATAGCGGCATTCACCGCATCACCCGTCGTCTCCTGCTTCAGTTCCGCGGCGATATCGATGACCGATCCATCGGGTATGGGTGCCCGGATCGCTATCGCGTCCATCCGGCCGGTGAGCTCGGGGAGAACGCGGGTGGTGGCGATGGCGGCCCCGGTCGTCGTCGGGATGAGGGAGACGGCCGCGGCGCGTCCACGCCGGGGCCTCTTCGCAGCGTGATCGACCAGCGCCTGGGTGGCGGTGTAGGCGTGGATCGCTGTCGCCATCAATCGTTCAACGCCGAACGTGTCGTTGAGCACCTTTGCCGCCGGTGCGAGCGCATTCGTGGTGCAGGAGGCGTTCGATATGATGGTATGCTTTGCAGGGTCGTAGAGTTCCTCGTTGACGCCGAGGACGACCGTCAGGTCTGCGTCAGGTGAGGGTGCGCTGATGGCGACCCGCCTGGCCCCGGCATCGAGATGTTTTGCCGAACCCGCCCGTTCGGTGAAGTGGCCCGTGCACTCAAGCACGATATCCACACCGAGGTCCTTCCACGGGAGGCGTGTGGGATCCCGCTCGTGCGTGACCTGTACCTCCTTTGATCCAAACTTGATGTACTCAGCCCCCGCTTCAACCGGGAAGGGCGCCCGCCCGTGAACCGAATCGTACCTCATCAGGTACGCGAGCTCTTCTGTCGGGTTCGGATCGTTGACCGCGACGATCTCGATATTCTCCGGCGTATCGGTCAGGTAGTTGTAGAGGGCTTTCCGACCGATACGCCCAAATCCATTGATAACGACTCTCTTCATGAGACTTCACCCCTGTCTGACAGGGGGTCTCCCTGGCAGGATGGTATATATGATCTTCTACCGCCCGGTGCCAGAGTTTTCATGCGGAGGTCTCTGCCATACCGGAAACAGTTTCTCGATCCGGCACGTTCCCGGGCACGGATACCACCACACCGCTCTCACCGCGCCGGGGATCGGGAGAGAGGTGGGCGCTTTCACGGGGGCACAGCGGGGTTTTGGGGGCCATGCGGAGAGGCCGGCAGCTGTTGTGGATGCGATCCCGCGAGACCCGGGTTGTTTGCCAGGGATACGATTCTGTCACGGCCGGATCGAGTGGAGGCAGTGATGTAAATGCGGATCTTCATCATCCGGGGCACTGCATCGCCCCGGCGATAGATAGAGATTCCATCGCGCCCCGATATGTTTCGCGTGATCTGTGTAACCACAACTTCTCCGCCGGATGCCTGTCTAATTCTTCTATCTCGCCCGGGCATGAAGAGTCCAATTCATAAGATATAAGCCAGATCAAGGATCTTGTACAATAGTAAAAGGTTGGTTAACGATATGGCAAAAGCAAACATTCCTGAGAAAGGAGCAATTGTCCAGAGGGATTTTGAGACGTATTCGCTAGCGCCGCATATTCCCGGCGGGTTTGCTACCCCGGCTTTCCTGAGGAAGGTCGCGGATGTGGCAGAGAAGTACGACGCAAAGTTCGTGAAACTCACGGGCACCCAGAGATTCATCATCGTCGGCATAAAGGAAGAGGATATCGATGCAGTATGGAACGAGTTCGAGGACAGCTCCAAGGCTATTGGCCTGACCATACGGAGCATCCAGATGTGCCCCGGCACACGGTCCTGTAAGCGTGCCAAACAGGACAGTCCCGGGCTGGGTCTCGCCCTCGATAAAGAGTTCTACGGAAAGCCGGCGCCAGCAAAATTCAAGATGGCTGTCTCGGGATGCACTAACTGCTGCCCCGACCCCTGGATGAGGGATCTCGGGTTCATCGGCACAGATGATGGCTTCACAGCGGTCGTCGGCGGCAAGGGCGGCGGAACGGCAAGGGTGGCCCAGGAGCTCACCACCGGGCTGTCCCAGGATCAGGCCCTGGAACTGGCGAGACGGGTGATCGCGTTTTACCGGGAGAATGGGAAGGCCCCTGAACGCCTCGGCGGGACGATCGACCGGGTCGGCTTTGAAGAGTTCAAGAAGGCTGTTCTCTGAACTGCCTGAAAGGATGGGGTTGGGCTGACCGGGCTTTTTAGGCCCCACAGTCTATCTTTTTTGTTCATCAAAGCTGTATCTTGCGGGGGGTGCTCGGGGCAGGGCAGAAAGACCCTGGCCAGCAGGTACAGGGATGGAAGCGGAGCCCGTTTATGCATTAACCCATATAATTATAGATAGCCGCGTGACTTTTCAAGAGAAGCATTCGACAACCTTAACACGCGGTACGTCCTACTGAGCAGCCACAAAAAAATCAGTGTAATCTCGTTCTGAGGCCTGAATGGGGCAAACCACAGAGATATATTTACCGATTATTATATATATCTTTTTTAGGAGTTGCACAGATGCTCGTAACTCCTAACGCAAAAATGGTAAAACATCAGAAAGCATTTTATAGTATAACCAATCCAGTGGGGCCCAGGCCCATGTGTTAGAATCCAATCTCCCTTATAGGCATAAGTGGTCGAGAGGGGGGTCGTCCGCTTCCTACCGGTAGGCAGTGAAGCAGCCGGGTGAGGGCCAGTGAGGGTGAGATTCTATGCAACCAAGATGGATGCCCTGTTCAGCAGAAGGCACGACCCTGCCAGATTGTGACCATAGCGAGAAGATACCAGATCCCCTCATCAGTGGTGCAACAACCCACGATCCCGCACGACGGTTGCGGGAGGGGGTGGGCGCCATCCGGAGACTGGCCGCGATGCTCGCCTGCAACGAGGAGGCAGCACTCGCAAAAGACTTTCCTGGTGCACCAAGCCATCTTCAACTCAAGGTTGAGATCCCGAAGCTCCGCATCACCGGGCAGAAGAACCGCAATAGGTTTACGAACCTCCCAACTGACGACGAATTTCCATCGATCGGTTCCCGGACGCTTTCCTGTTGGGTTCTTGCAATTCTGACATTCATATCAGAGATCTGTAGCACCGAATCGGATACGATCGCTCATCTCGCCCATCTCGGTCTGAAGGTTGCCAGGATTCCGGTCCCTGTCACCTACGGTATCCCTTATAAGCACGGGAGGAATCCGGTGAGTTATGAGCCGGGTGTGCTCGCTCGGACCGGAAAATTACCGGCATTTGTCGCTTATTTTCCAGATACAGGGGCTGATTTGCACGTTCATCGGATTCGATACAGAGATCTACTATCGGAGTGGGAAGTTCCACGACATTGGCTTCGCCGGGAGATTTGCGACGCCGATAATCGGGCTCTCGCTCGCGGCGTCGGAGTTGATTCTGAGCTCGCTCTTGCTGACAACGATGGGACCAGGATCGCCGGGAAGTGTACGCCATTGATTGCACCCACGCCTGGAACCCGGTCCGAAACCATTGAGGCGACCCTGATTATCCGAGAGTATGAAGCGCGAACCCTTATCACAGCATCCTCAACTCCGAACAGCACTGTTTCTGCGATGCGGATCGGGCGTTTGTTGAGGATCCTGGATTGCCCGGGCCGAAGTATCATCTCGATATCAGTTCCGGAATCCATGCCGAGCAGACTTTTGATTCCCATAATTTCCAGGGGGAAAGAGATTAATGAGAATCGCAATGGTAACAGAGTATTTGGCCTCGAAAGGTGCTCCACACTTTGGGGGTGTGGATGCAAGGACAATCAATTTAGCGAGGAGATTGGCAGGGGAACATGAGGTTCACATCATAACATCGTACCTTGAGGGGACAGAACGTCTTGAACAGTATGATGCAGTTACCATCCATAGAGTCGGGCGAAGAAGAACGTTTACGCAGAGAGGAGATTTTTTCAATAGATTTCACTTCAACTTCGCAATTGCCGCGAAAATTCAAGAGCTGAAACCAGATCTTGTGGATGCAAGTGGTTTTGTTGCCTATAACGGTAGTTATAGAGGTGCATCTAAAATAGGGGTTCCCGTCATTGCTACAGTCCATGAAGTATGGCAAGGAGAGTGGTTTCATAACATGGGGATAGTAAACGGGTTAATCGGTCACATATTAGAGCGATATTACCTAAAAAAGCCCTTTGATAAGTATATAGCAGTAAGTGATTTTACGAAAAGAAAGCTGATAGACAGACTGGGAATAGAGGGGGAAAAGATCAAAATAATCTACAACGGCGTTGATCTTAAATTATATGAATCGATACTACCCGAGATGAAATATTCAGATCCAACAATTGTCACCGTATGTCGCCTCGTTGGATATAAACGGGTTAATGACCTGATAAAGGCGGTTGCTCTCTTAAAAAAAGAACATCCAAACCTTAAACTCAAAATTATTGGAGAAGGACCAGAAGAAGAATCTCTGAGGGAACTTACAAGAGAACATGATCTTGAGCAAAGTGTTGAGTTTTTAGGGAAAATAACTGAATTTTCAGACGTAATCAAGATACTAAAGAGGTCTCATATATTCGCATTGCCGAGTGTAACCGAAGGGTTTGGTATGGTTATTATTGAAGCTATGGCTTCAGGAATACCCTATGTCGCCTCAAACATTCCTCCCATATATGAGGTTACAGAGGGTGGAACTGGAGGTATTCTCTGCACCCCCAGGAACTGTGTTGAGTTTGCAGGGAGTATTGAAAAATTATTAACTGATGAAAGGGTATATGATGAAAAAGTCACGAGTATCAATAGTTATGTAGAGAGATATAACTGGGCCTCAATATCGGTCACTGCAGAACAGTTTTACCAGCGCACACTATCTGGAGACTCTCATACATGAGGCTGCTTGTCGTGTGTCCATATTTCTATCCCAGGGCAGGCGGTCTTGAAAATTACGCGTATAATATATCCAAACGCCTGGAACAGAAATACGGCGTGAATTCTGTTGTTGTTTGCTCTCACTGGGACAATCAACCCTTGCTGAAAGAATGCATTGATGGAATACAGGTCTACCGTTTACCATACGGGTTCAAGGTCTCAAGTACTCCAGTAAACCTTCTCTGGAAACGTACACTCAGTGCTATAATCGAAAAAGAAAAACCGGACTTTGTTAACGGACATATCCCGGTTCCTTATATCGCAGATGTTGCAGCAAGGATTGCGAAACAAAGGGAAATACCGTTCATTCTGACATATCATAATGATTTAACCGGATCCAATCCGCTGGTAGAAGTCTTATCCCGGTGCTATTATAAATTCATGGGAAATGCAACGCTGGACATTGCACAGACACTTATCATAACTTCTCAACACTATGGGATGACATCATCACACCTTCGTAAGTATCTTCCTAAGCAGAAAGTAGTCCCACCCGGAGTTGATACAGACAGATACCAGGCCAGATCCTCAAACATCCTGCAAGAGAAATATAACATACTAAATGAGAAAACAGTCTTGTTTGTAGGCCAGTTGAACAGGGAGTCTATGCACAAGGGATTGCATTATCTCATGAAGGCAATCCAAGACGCAAATAAAAAAATGCCTGTAAAACTTATCGTTGCAGGACGGGGAAACTATCTCACCCAATACAGGGAATATGCCAGAGAAGAGAAGATCGATCACAGGGTAGTTTTCACGGGTTACGTTCCTGAAGAGGAGCTCATTGAATTGTATAGTGCATGTGACCTTGTTGTGTTACCCAGCTACACCAGAGCTGAGGGATTTGGGATGGTTTTATTAGAAGCACAGGCCTGTGGAACTCCGGTTATTGGTAGCAACGTGGGAGGAATATCCTGTGCAATGAAGGATGGAGAGACAGGTTTGCTGGTTCCGCCGAAAGATACTCAAAGACTGTCCCGGGCCATTACGGATCTACTTGAAGATGATGCTTTGATGAGGAAGATGGGCCTTGAGGGGATGAAGCGTGTGCGTGATGAATTCACATGGGAGAGGAGCGCTCAGACGTACTATTCTATCCTGAGCGAGGTGGCCGATAAAATTGGCAGGCGCCCTGCTTCGTGAGACCCTCCCCCGCATCCCGGGCCACACCTCTCTCCCATCATTCAACGCGGTCGGGACGCTGGCGCCGTCCCCTCGCCGGGGGAGAGTCTGGACCGGGTAGTGAAACGGTGTTTTTTCTAAACTGGTTCAACTTCTGCTGAATCCTGCCTTCAGACCAGCAACCGGATAAAATAAGGCAGGAAGTGGGGATATCCCCTTCCTGGTACAGACGTTACAGAGAGGATGTCCTGCCGAAGAAGAAGTCAAAGAGCAGGGCAACATCTTCCCAGTTCACGGTGCCGTCTCCATTGAGATCAGCATCTGCGGTGGGCGTGATCTTTCCCTGCGCCATCTCGGCAACGATCGCCACGTCAACCCAGTCAATGCTGCCATCTCCATTAAGGTCTCCCTTAACGGGGGCAGTCCGGGTTCTGATGGTGATCTTCTTTCTCATAACGTTGTTCGTCTCATCGCTCTCAGCGATCCGGTTGACATCATCCACCCAGGCCTGAACGGTATGCGTCCCGGAAGTGGCCTTCCAGACAGCAGAGCCGCTCGGACCACCGTTCGCGGTCACGGTCACCCATCCACCGGGAGCGATCGCGGAGGTATAGTAATCTGACCAGACAACGAGTCTGTCGTCAACGAGGAAGGCAACACCGCTGATGACCCCCGCAGGTGTGGCGGCAGTCCCCTGATTCTTGATCGTCGCCCTGAACGTCACTACATCCCCGGAGACCGGACCGGCCGGATCCCAGGCAATCTCAGTCACCACAAGATCCGGTTTTCCGGAGGGGACCGGAGTTGGTGTTGGCGTTGGTGTTGGCGTTGGTGTTGACGTTGGTGTTGGAGTTGGTGTAACCGGCGAAGGTTGCCCACCGGTATACGACTGCACGCTCAGTCGGGATGTGTCGACAGAACCTGACACGACAACAGGTCGGGCCGCGTTTGAGCGTACAGTCCCGGAAAACTGGATATCCTGACCGTTTGTGCATGATACTACGGTGCCTCCGCCACCATAGGTGTCAATGTCAAACGAACTCCCCCGGACAGAGCTGAAGATATTACTCACTGAACCATCGCCCTTCGGAGTAACAATGGCCAGCCCTTTCGTGGTAATCTGTCCGGCGTTTGCAGCCAGAACACCGTACTTGCCGGCATCAGTCGATATACAGTTCTCCAGGTAGACGTTATCTGTCTCGACGAGTCGGTACCCGATCTCAGAACCGGTATCAGCGCAGTTGTAGAGGCTGGTGTACGATGACGGCGCCCAGACAGCATACCCACATTTCCGGTTGTTTTCAGCGATGCAGTTGATGAGGGTCACGTCTCCATGGAGCCAGAATCCGGCACCGAAGAGACATCCGTATGTGGCCGTATTATCGTTGTAGTAGCCATCAGGCTTCTGCCCGTTGTTCTTCGAAACACAGTCCCGGATGGTAACACGTTTTTTGCTCGGAGCTCCCTCGAAATGGAACCCGGACTCCCAGTTACCTTCTGCATAACAGCGGATAACCTCGATATCCTCAATATCAGAGTTCTCTGCAAAGTCAAACCCGGTTGTCCAGTGGTCAGAACGACTGTATCGACCGCAGTTTATCGCTTCACAGTCAATATAGCGGACGTTCCGGATCAGCTTTGGAGACCCCATACCGTCATGCATCCACCCATGTCTGCCGCAATCAATAGCCTTACAGTTAACAAATTCAATGTCTTCCATGATGCAATCCCTCGCCCATAGCGTGAACGCCGCGCCATAGAGGGATGCATCAACAGTTGCCACTACATTGTGAACCTTCGCATGGCTGATGCCACGAAGCCAGATAGCGCCAGTTCCTGTCGTTGTAAAATCACGCAGTACGATCTGATCGTTATCGCACAGCATGAAACCGGAGGACCACTCAAACCGCGTAGCGTCAGATCCCCGCCCTTCAAGAACCACGTTGCCCGGAACATTCAGGCAATCACTGAGATAGAAGGTACCCCCGGTCAGGGTGACCGTGCCGCCCTCTCTGCCGAGGGCATTGAGTGCCCGCTGGATCTCAACCTGATCGGCGATGCCGTCACAGATGTAATCTGCCCGGGCTTTGGAGTCCGCGGGACTATCGCTTGCAGCGACGATCAGAGCGCTACCGGCCTGCACAATACAACCGATTGCAACACACCCTAGAAGGAGCAATAGCACCCTCCTGGGGATAATACTGTTCATTCTACTGTTTT
>Ga0265293_10007325_pt1 | contig 17078 bp, 16 predicted proteins | sample Munlanlewell138R_FD_192505 | JGI IMG/M metagenome (GOLD analysis project Ga0265293, IMG submission 192505) | Leachate microbial communities from a municipal landfill in Southern Ontario, Canada - Leachate well 138R | ecosystem: Engineered > Solid waste > Landfill > Unclassified | place: Canada...
GGGGGGTTTTATTTATGATTGTAAAATACAATATTGGGGACGTGGTGCAGCTTAAGAAAGCCCATCCATGTGGAGAAAACAAATGGGAGATCATGAGAACAGGAGTTGATTTTAAACTCAAGTGCCTTGGTTGTCAACGGCAGGTATGGATTGCTAGAAGGGATTTTGAAAAAAGGGTTAAAAAAGTAATTAGTAGCAATAACCCAGATATTAGCCTTGAATTAAATCTTGAGTCAAAAGAAGAGTAGAGAAACTGACGCTGTATATAAAAAAATGAACCCTTGGCTATTTGCTCAAGGGTTTATGATTTTCTGCCCATTCTATCATTTTTTTTTCAGCAATACTATAATCTTCTGATTCCTCTAGATGCTTCATAAATACTTCATAGGCATCATCAATGATTTTTAACTGGTCATTTGTTGGATTTTTTTCTATTATTAGTTCTTCTCTAGTTTCATTATAGGCTCCCTTATATATTCTAAAAGGGAACTCCATATCCTTATAATTAATGGGTAGAAAACCTGCTCGTAAGTTACAGTTTACCCTAAATCTTATTAAAAAAGCTTGGAAAAAGTCTTTGTTCATTGTTTATCACCTCTCAGAATCACATTGTCTACAGTGAGCTTAAATCTATATGACAGTAGCCACCAGGATTCTTTTTTAAGTATCTTTGATGATATTCCTCGGCATCGTAGAAGCAACTCAAAGGTTCAACTTCAGTTGCTATTTTCTTGTCATATTTTTTTTGCTCTTCTGCTAGGGATGTTTCTATGATGGCTAGGTCTTCATCGTCTATATAATAAATGCCTGTTCTGTATTGATGACCAATATCGCCACCTTGTTTATTTAATGATGTAGGATTTATAACTTTCCAAAAGCTACTTAATAGATTTTCGAGGGAAACAATACTTTCTTCATATTTGATTATGCAAGCTTCTGCATGACCAGAGTTACCCTTGCATACATCCTCGTAGCTAGGGTTATGAGTTGAACCATTAGCATAACCAACTCTAGTCTCAACTATTCCATCTATTCTAGACATATATTCTTCGACACCCCAAAAGCATCCACCAGCCAAAATAATCTCCTTCAATCTAAGCACCTCCAAATAAGATTTTTCTAAAGTAATCTACAATAATAGTATATACTATAGTTAAGATAAATTATCAATAATTATGATATAGTTTAAAGGAAATCAAAAATAGGATATTTTCAATACAATAGCTAAGTCAATAAATTGCTTATAGGTGAAGAAATTATACATAGATGTTTTCAATTAAGCTTCAATGAACCTAACTAAGTTCTAATTTAGGATTAAATAATATGTGTTGTGTTTATATATAATAAGTGATATAATACTGTGATGTAGAAAGTTATCCTTGCTCTATTTATTAATAGGGCCGTTTAGTCCAAAAGGAGGTGAAGTGCATGAGAAAGTATGAAGTTGTTTTGATTTTTGCACCAGGAATGGAAGAAGAATCAAGAGATGCTCTTATTGAAAGATTTAAAGGCATAGTTACGACAAATGGTACAATTGATAACGTTGATATATGGGGAAGCAGAAAGCTTGCTTTTGAAATTAATGATTATCAAGAAGGCTATTATGTTTTATTCAACATTACTTCTGGAGCAGATGTTGTTAATGAAATAGACAGAATTGCTAAAATTACAGATGATGTAATTAGACATATGATAATTAGAGAAGAAGAATAATTAAGCCGTATGGGGGTGTAATTGTGAATAGTGTAATACTTATCGGTAGATTAACAAGAGACCCTGAACTAAGGTACCTGTCTAATGGAAGGGCAGTTTCTAGATTTAGCATAGCGGTGGATAAAGACTTATCAAGAGAAAAGAAGCAGGAATTTCAGAGTAAAGGACAACCTACAGCAGATTTTATAAATATAGTAGTTTGGGGAAAACAGGCTGAAAACTGTGCAAATTATCTAGTTAAAGGTAGATTAATTGCAGTTCAAGGACGTATACAAACAGGGAGCTATACAGCTCAAGACGGAACTAAAAGATATACTACAGATGTAGTGTCAGATAGAGTTCAGTTCCTTGAATGGGGAGAAGCAAGACAAGGGAACCAAAATACAAACAGAGACTTTAATACAAACAGAGATTCTAATACAAATAAAGATTTTGGTATGGATATAGATATGGATGGATTCCATCCTACAGACGATGATGATATTCCATTCTAGAAGGAGGGAAAAAGATTGGCACAACCAGGAAGAAAGTTTAGAACTAAGAAAAGAGTTTGTAGCTTTTGCGTTGACAATGCTACTAGCATAGGCTATAAAGATGTAAATAAGCTTAAAAAATATGTTACTGAAAGAGGAAAAATACTTCCTAGAAGAATTTCAGGAAACTGTGCTGCACATCAAAGACAATTAACACATGCTATAAAAAGAGCAAGACAAGTTGCACTTTTACCATATACAGCAGACTAATTAAAAAAATTTTAATAGTATACATGAGAGATATATTATATAATATGTAGTATATCTCTTTTTTTATGACCTAACCCGATTGTTTCGGATGGTTTTCCGAAAGAATCGATGGTAGGTCAAAGGCACCAAGCACCAAATTTATGTGAGCGAAGCGAACAAATAAATTTGTGTAGCTTGACTGCGAAAGGTCTAACCCGATTATCTTTAATGCTTTATCAGAAAAACGTAGGAAAAGGGCTTGCATACTTATTAAACTGATATAGATAGTGTTCCTGTAAAAATTTACTATATGAATCATATAATGAGTAATAAAGTTAGTTAAACATCTATGTGTCTGATATAATGTATAAAGGGGGGATTAACCATGTTAATTAATGACAAGAATATAGATATTACAAAAAATATAAAGGTAATAGAATGGCTAAAAAGCGAGCTTCTTATGGCAATTGCTTCCTTATATGATATTTTAGTTAAAGGCATTCAAAATAGTCATGATGCATTGCTTGATGCAGTATCAAATATAATACTAGTAGCCTATCTACTAGGTAAAAGGCTTGGGATTTCATATGAAAGCATAGATGCAAAAGTAGAGGAGAAGGCCAAGCTTGCACTTGTAGAGGAGCATAAAATCGAACAGTGGTATGGAGATATAGGCAGTTTATTAGATTATTTGAAGAGAAAAAGAAGGTAGACTTGAGGTGAAGAACTTGAATTTAGGAGAAAAGACAACGCGAATTGCGGAAACCGCAATCATTACAACATTTATGACACTGATTATAATCTTTGGGTTTAATATGTTTCCTATAATTATTTTGTTTTATCCAATACCCTTTATAATCCTAGGAGTAAGGCACAAGACAAAATACAATATATATTCAATTTTAGCCTCTAGTATACTAATTGGAATACTCACGGATATATTTACTGGATTATTAATATTTCTAGTATTTGGGTTGATTTCCATTATTATAACTTATATGATAAATAAAAAACATAGATCACAAGACATATTAATAGGTGGAGCCATAGCTACCATAGTTGCTATTTTGATATCTATAGCCATTATAGGATATATAACAGGCATTAGCTTTCTTTCACAAATTAATGCTACTTTAAGTGAAAGTATGAAACTTCAGCTAGAGATACTAAGAGAAATGGACCTTTCTACATACGAATTGACATTGTTCAAGGATTTTTTAACAGTTACAACAGACTATATGATTATTCTTATACCTGCAACTATAGTAATTTCTTCTGTTTTTGTTGTATATATGAACTATTGGATGTCCACTGCAATACTTAGTAGACTAGGGCACAAGACAGTTGAGATACCTAAATTCATGCAATTTAGACTTCCAAGTAATGCAATAATGGGTTCTGCAGTTATTATTGTAGCAGCAATATTATTTAGAAGCATGAAGCTTTTCTACTATGAGACAATATTTATTAATGCTGTAGTTTTAATATCCTTTGTTTTTTTTATGCAGGGTTTATCTGTAGTAGTTTTTCTAATGAACAGAAAGAAAATGCACAAAATCGTAAAAGCTATACTAATATTTCTAATAATAGTAAATATGCCTTTGAGCATAATGGTTTCAATTATTGGTTTATTAGATGTGGTGCTTGATTTTAGAAAGTTGAAAAAAGTGGAGTAACTCCTTGGGGGAGGATATGTATGTCAAATAAAAGAATTTTTAAATTACTAATACCAGATTCAAAGCTCTATTTATTAATAATCGGTGTATTAGTAGGTATTATTGCATTCTATGAGATAAAGATTGCTGTTTTGGGAGTCCTATTATTAGGATATCTAATATATTATCATTGGAGAAATATTCATCTTAAAAAGGTGGAATGGACTAAGTATATAGAAAGCTTAACCACTGGCTTAGATACAGCAACAAAATATGCTATAATAAACTTACCAGTACCTCTAGTAATGGTAGAGACAGATGGGACAATTAGCTGGTATAATACAAAATTTCATCAGATTACTGATTCGAAAAAGCTCCTAGAGGAGAATATTAAAAATATTATCCCAGGATTTAATATAGACAGTATTATGAGTAGAAAAGAAGATGTTCCAATAGAAGTATCTTTTAAGGACAAACATTATAAGGTTTTATATAATGTAATTCAGAAAAGTAAAATTAAAGAAAATAAAGAAGAATATATTATAATGCTATATTGGATAGATAGTACAGGCTTTACAACCTTAAAGACCAAATATAATGATGAAAAGGTAAATGTAGGCATAATCCAAATAGACAATTATGATGACGTTAGAAACAATACGGATGAAGCAATTAGGCCAATAGTATTTGTTGAAGTTGATAAGATTCTTAACGCATTGACTTCTAGAATAGGCGGTTTTATTCGAAAATATGAAAATGATAAGTATCTATTTGTATTTGAAAATAAGCAACTAGACATTATTGAAATGAAAAAATTTGAGGTTTTAGACCAGGTAAGGGAAGTAGATGTGGGAAATAAAATACCTGTGACCCTAAGTATAGGCATAGGAGTAAACGGTAAAAGCCTTGTACAGCAATTTGAGTATGCAAATGCCGCTCTTGACATAGCATTAGGAAGGGGTGGAGACCAGGCTGTAGTAAAGAGAATCGATAAATTAAGCTTCTATGGTGGAAAGAGTAAAGCCGTAGAGAAAAGAACTAAGGTAAAGGCTAGAGTAATAGCCCATGCTTTAAGACAACTTATTGATCAATCAGAAGAAGTGTTTATTATGGGACATAAAAATGGAGATATGGATAGCTTTGGTGCTTCTATTGGAATATACAGAGCAGTTAAAAATAGAGATAGAAAGGCCTATATAATCTTAAGCGGAGTGAATCCCTCTATAAAAAACATATATGATAGACTTAAGACAGAGCATCCAGAATACTTAGAGGATATAATTACCCCAGAGCAGGCTCGGGCCATAGCAGATAAATCATCCTTATGTGTGTTAGTTGACAATCATAGACCAAGTTATACAGAAGCCCCACATATTTTAGAGATAGTAGATAAGGTTGTGCTAATAGATCACCACAGAAGAGGTGCAGATTTTATAGAGGAACCAGTTTTATCTTATCTAGAGCCCTATGCATCCTCTACATGTGAATTAGTCACAGAAATACTTACTTATATGGGAGACAAGATTAGTATTAACAAATTTGAGGCAGAAGCGCTTTTAGCAGGTATAAGTGTAGACACTAAGAATTTTACTTTCCAGACAGGAGTAAGAACCTTTGAAGCTGCGTCTTTTTTAAGGAGAGCGGGAGCAGACACTTCTTCTGTAAGGCAACTTTTCCAAGATGATATAAATACTTTTATGACAAAGGCTGAAGTAGTAAAAGAAGCTAAAATAATAGATGACAAAATAGCTATATCTAAGATGAGAAAAGAGAGTGAAGAATCAGTTCTCATAGCGGCAGAATCAGCAAATGACCTTCTAAATATTAATGGTATAATGGCGTCCTTTGTTTTAGTTGTTAGCGATGGAAAAATTCATATTAGCGGAAGGTCTTTAGGAGATATTAGTGTACAGCTTATACTAGAAAAGCTAGGAGGCGGTGGCCATTTAGCAGTGGCTGGAGCCCAGCTTGAGAATGTTGACATAGATGGAGCAGAAGATATGTTAAGAGAAGCTATAAGAGAATATTTTGAGGAAGGTGAAAAATAATGAAGGTTATATTACTTCAAGATGTAAAAGGATTAGGTAAAAAAGGTGAGGTAGTGAATGCAAAGGATGGTTATGCAAGGAACTTTTTATTCCCTAAAAACCTTGCTAAGGTAGCAACAGAGGGAAATGTGAAAGTATTAGAGGAGCAAAAGACTGCCAAGAAAATTAAACAAGAAGAAGAACTTATAAGAGCCAAAGAATTAGCAGATAAAATATCTGATCTTACAGTAGAGCTAAAAGGAAAATCAGGAGAAAATGGGAAGTTATTTGGATCAATTACAACAAAGGATGTATCTGAAGCACTTAAGAAGCAACATAAAATAGACATAGATAAAAGAAAAATGGATATAGACGGAGGAAACATCAAGACCATAGGAACAACTCTTGTAGAAGTAAAGGTATATCCTAATGTTTCTTCAAAACTTAAAGTAAAGGTAACTGAGGAATAGACTATACACTACAAGATACTCGATGCATTTATTCATCTTGTATCTTGTGTTCGTTATACACAAGCAAAGAGGTGATAACACATGTCAACAGAAATACAATCATTAGGTAGAATTCCCCCCCATAGCATTGAAGGAGAACAATCTGTGTTAGGCTCATTGATTCTAGATAAAAACGCCATAGTAACAGCTACAGAAATATTAAAACCCAGTGACTTTTATAAAGAAGCACATAGGGAAATATACGAAGCTGTTTTGGAGATATATAATAGAGATGAACCAGTAGATTTGATAACTCTTTCTGAAGAGCTAAAAAAGAGGAATACACTTGATGCCATCGGTGGGATTTTGTACCTTGCAGATTTATCTGAGGCTATTTCAACTACTGCAAATATAAGATTCTATTGTGAAATAGTTGAAGAAAAATCAATACTTAGGAGGCTCATAAATGCTTCTAGTGAAATAATTGCAAAAGGTTATGATGCTGACGAGGATATTAATATCATCATAGATGCAGCAGAAAAAAAGATTTTTGATATTACCCAGAAGAGAAGCCGGGAAGGATTGGATCCAATAAAGGAAGTTCTACTAGAAAGCTTCTCTAGAATTGAACAAATGGCTTTAAATAAAAGCGATTTAACTGGTCTAACAACAGGATATATAGATTTGGATCGAAGGACATCAGGTCTTCAAAAATCCGATCTTGTGCTTGTAGCAGCTAGACCATCTATGGGGAAAACAGCTTTTTCTGTTAACCTTGCAGTTAATTCTGCATTAAAAGGAAATGCTTCGGTTGCTATATTTAGTCTTGAGATGTCGAAGGAACAGTTGGTACAACGTATGTTAAGCTCTGAATCACATGTAGAGTTACAAAAGATTATAAATGGAAAGTTAGATGAAGATGATTGGCCAAAGCTTGTAAGAGCAATGGGACCACTATCTCAAGCAAAGATTTTTATAGATGACACACCAGGTATTACTTTGATGGAAATGAAGGCTAAATGCAGAAAGCTCAAGATGGAAAAGGGTTTAGATCTTGTGATGATAGATTACCTTCAATTGATGTCTGGCGAAGGAAGAAATGAAAATAGACAACAAGAAATATCAGCCATATCAAGAGGACTAAAAGGCTTGGCAAAGGAAATGGATTGCCCCGTAATAGCTTTATCTCAGCTATCTCGTGCTCCCGAAATGAGATCTGATCATAGACCTATATTGTCAGATTTACGTGAATCTGGAGCAATAGAGCAAGATGCTGATATTGTAATGTTTCTATATAGGGATGATTATTATCATCCTGATTCTGAAAAGAAAAACATTGGAGAAATAATTATTGCTAAACACCGTAACGGACCTACAGGTACTGTTGAATTAGTGTTTATGGGTGAATACACTAAATTCTTAAATTTAGAAAAGCTGAGACAGTAGAAGTTGGAACCACACTCTAAGTGCAGGGGGAGATTTTAGTGTGTGAAATAAAAGGAAGTAGAGTAAGAATAAGACCATTAAGTCACGAAGATGTAATTGAAATGAAGAATTGGGGAAAACATGATGATCCTTTGTTTAAAGATTATAACTTTCCAAATCTAACAGATGATGAAATTCTTAGCTGGTATAAATATAGGACTTCAAAGAAAAGAACAAGATGTTTTTCAGTATTAGATGAGAAAAACAAAGTTGTTGGCTATATTAGTATAAGGAATATTAGAAAAATAATGAGGACTGCAAGGCTCGGAATAGTCTTTAATCCAGATGTAATTAATAAAGGGTATGGTTCAGAAGCAATAATGTCAGTGTTAGACTATTATTTTCATGATATGAAAATGAATACCCTATATTTAGATGTAGCTAAGTTCAATAAACGTGCCATAAGATGCTATGAAAAATGCGGATTTAAAATAGTGAGACAGTATCAATCAAAACATTCAAGCTTAATGGGAGAAGTATATGAAGAGGGAAGTGCCCTGTGGAATGAGGAGTTTTTTACTATTAGAAATAGTATTGCTTATTGTAAATACTATGAGATGAATATACAAAAAACATAGATTCAATATGCTTATCCACATAAAAAGACCGAACACCTGTGCATATGTCTGTGGATATGTGGATGAAAACCCGAATTTCTTTATAAACATGTGGATAAAACCAGCTTTATATATGATAAGGTGACCACAAAGAGTTGCTTTTTTTCAGAGTAGAGATTGAAATGGTTTCTACTTTGATTTTTTTTGTATTTGACTAGGGAGGAAAATAATGAATTAACATAGTGTCAAATGAAACTTGGGAAGTCATGATAAGGGTTTGTATTATTGGGACATATTAGTATTAAAAAAATTACAAAAAGTTGTTGACATTGTTTGTCCCATGCTGTAACATATTAAGAGTAGTCCAAAAAAGACCCATTAGCTCAGTTGGCAGAGCACCTGACTTTTAATCAGGGTGTCCCGCGTTCGAGTCGCGGATGGGTCACCATTTATGGCCCTATGGTCAAGCGGTTAAGACATCGCCCTTTCACGGCGGTAACCCGGGTTCGAATCCCGGTAGGGTCACCACAAATTGCATTGGGCGCATAGCTCAGCTGGGAGAGCACCTGCCTTACAAGCAGGGGGTCATAGGTTCGAGCCCTATTGCGCCCACCAATTATGACTTAACTCAATTTATGAAATAAATTGTGATTAGGTCAAACGCAAGGAACACCATATTTGTATGACCGAAAGGGAGTAAACAAATTTGTGTTGTGAGACTGCGATACAAATATTTTTGCGGCCTGGTAGTTCAGTTGGTTAGAATGCCAGCCTGTCACGCTGGAGGTCGAGGGTTCGAGTCCCTTCCAGGTCGCCACTTAAACTTAATCGTGCTGGTGTAGCTCAATTGGCAGAGCAACTGACTTGTAATCAGTAGGTTGAGGGTTCAATTCCTTTCACCAGCTCCACATAAAAGGCTGTTTTGATTGAAAGAATCGGGACGGCTTTTTTTTATGCTTAAAACCTTGATTGCAAAGCCTAAATATCTATAAAAAAATACTTCCAAGTAGATAATCTAAGTTCTAATTAATTAGACTAACTACTGTGGAAGTATTATATTTTGAAATTATTCTCTATTACTAGCTTCCCATCTTAAATCAGGTCCATAAAATTTTAGGGGAGTAAATTGGCCAAAGACTCTGGAGAAGGTTCTATTATCATATGTATCTGCGATTTCCATTAAAGAAAGATTTGTAGAGATAATAGTCTTGTTTCTTCTAAAAAGTCTTGAATTAATGATGTTGAAGATCTCAGTATTAGTAAATGTATTTGTAAGCTCAGTACCTAGGTCATCGATTATTAATAGATCTGCATCAAACAAAAGATTGTAATTACTATCGTTAATACCTTCTTGAGGGCTTCTCCTAAATCTATGCTCTTCAATTATTTCTAAAATCTTAAAAGCAGTTTGATATATTACTATTTTTCCTCTATCTAATAGAGCTTTTGCAATACAGTTACACATGAATGTCTTTCCTAAGCCCGTCGTACCGTAAAAAAGCAAGTTTTCTTCATTGTCTTCATCAAAATTAATGCAAAAGCCTTCACTTCTATTTAATATGTGTAGCATATTTTCTCTAGGTGAAGATTGTTCGCCTTCAAAGGTTTCTGTAGAAAACATATTAATATCAAAGCTTTTAAAGTTTTCTCTTTCGAGAGCATGCTGGACTCCAGACATCTTATAGGCTCTATTTATAAATGCTTGCTTAAGGCAATTACATTTGGATCCATTTTTTAGAAAGCCAGTGTCATTACAAGTATTGCAGGTATAATTAATATCTAAGTACTCTAAAGGAATATTATTTTCAGTTACTAGTATTGCCTTTTCTCTTTTTAGCTTTTTCATATCATTTTCTATTTTGTTTAAACATTCTTCATATGAAAGATGATTTTGAAGTATAGCAGTAGCAATTAAAATCCCTGTCTTAGATATTTCACTATCAATTTCTTTTAATCTAGGAATTTTTGCATATACTTCCGCCTGTCTAAGCTTTTGTTGGATTAATGCATTTTCTTTTCTGATTTCATATTCTCTTAATATTTCTTGTATATATGACTTATCCATAAAAATCATCCTCTTCTTTTTCTTGCAAGTGCTTCTAGCTCTTCAGGAGTATATTTAGCAGTCCTTTGTTCAGCTGTGTGAAATCTGGTTTTCACCTTGCCTGAACGTGGTGAATTAGTGTTATTAGGCCTTGTATAGCTAGTAGCTTGAGGCTTATCCTTTTCTGCTATTTCTTCTACAGTAGCTATACCTTTTTCTTTCCACTTAGACAATATACCATCTATATAATTAACACTTGGATTTGCAGTCTTTTTTGTGTTTTCACAGGCTTTTAAAATAACTTCCATAGTAAATTTCCAGTCATCAAACCATTTATTCATAACCTTTGTTTCTGCTTCGCTTGGGATTCTGTTACTAAAGCCAAGTGATTTCATAATTCTATCATAGTTATAGAATCTTTCATTTTGAGTCTTTAGATGTTTATCTAGAGCATCTGTATTTGTTATGCCCATGTCGTACCAATTTCTTAATATACCTTCAATGTAGTTAATATTCCTTTTGCCTTTTTGTTCTACTGAATGAAAGAAGGCCTTTACCACGACCTCAGGGCTCATGTTAAAATTATATAACCATTCAAGTACTTTTCTTTTTTCATTAGGCACTAGTTGCCTTCTTACAATATAGTCAATGGCGGAAAACATTTCGTTTATACTTGGAATCTTGTTAGATTCAACTAAGTCTTCAACTGTACAGGTGTATGTAGTAGAAGTCTTGTTATTTGAGGTGTTTGCTTGAGTTTTTAACACATAATTATTCTTTATATATAATTGCTTTAAGCTTAAAAATTCAACTTTATAGTCATGTTCGCCAGAATCTTCTTTTTTATGTTTCTTAATAATCCCTTTTTGCTCCCAGAAATCCCATGCCCTTAAAACGTCGTAGAGGGCTATATTTAGTTGTCTAGATATACTCTCATTGTTTACACTAAGCTTTTCATCATTATCCTTAGCATATTTATATCCTAATAAATAGACTTTTACGCAAGTACCATCTGCCATGGGCATATAGTCATTTATAAAAATATTTTCTACAGGAGTGTCGCCAAAATCAAAATCTGTAATTTCTAAAATGAAGGACATTAATCTCACCTACCAATAAACTATTTCTTCAATAATATTATATCACATTACTTGGTCATATTTCTTATGGAGTAAAATATATTAGTAACACAGACAAGAAAAAAATGAGGAGGTAAAAAGTGAGCATCCTATTTAAAAAAATTACACTAAGAATGCTTTTACTCCTATTAGTAGTAGCACTTCCAATAGCTATATATATTTTTATTGAAGATGATGTTCAACTAACATGGAATATAAACAATATTAAGGAAATAAATAAATATACCATTTCTGTAGAATTTTTTTCAGAAGAGGAAAAGCTTTCTGTGGTGGAAAATATAGAGTACATAAATAAGAATGAGAAGAGTACAGACAAATTATTCTTTTATCTCAATAATGTTTTAACTTCTAATGCAAAGCTATGTCAGGATGCTATAGAAGAAATAGAAAATAAAGCTCAAGCAAGATACAAAATCGGATGTATAGAATATGTTAGGATAAAAGAGAAAAACATGGATTATAAAATAATAGGTAAAAACAATAGTGTATTAATGATTAAATTGGATCAAAGATTAGAAAAGGATGATAAGGTAATTATCGATATAAAGTATACTACAATTATTTCTCACCTAAATAAAGCTGCAAATGAAGGAAAAGCAAGCTATATCTTAGCTAGCTGGTATCCTACTGCTATACAGCATGATAATGGATGGCAGCTTGAAACAGTATATAAAAGTAATGAATTAGTGTGTGGAGGCAATTATTTTTTGGTAGACATAATAGTCCCGGAGAGTTTTGAGGTTCAAGCAACAGGTAGATTAATTGAAAAACTAAAAACAAAAAGAAATCAACACTACAAATTTCAAGACCAAAACATATCAAACTTCTATATTAATATAATTTCTACAAACAAATAGGAAACATTATGTATATTTTGGTATAAAAGAGTAACAAAATAAAAAAAATAACAATAAAAATCACTAAAAAAATATAGTTGTAATATGCTAAGAATATGATATAATTTAACTTGTGCAAATATAATTACAATCCTGTTACAATTAAATGACAGCAATATTACAGGATAGAGGGGAGCTAGATTATGAAGGGCTCAAGTAAAAATGAGAACAAGAGTTTAATAAATATCAAACTATATGATATTAAAGAATTTATTAGTAATAAAGCTTCTAAGATCAAAATTATAAATACTGTAATGTTAAAGGGCAGATCTAAAGGATTTAACAAAATTAAGTTTAACAAAGGTAATTTTAATGTGAGAACGGGCATAATTGCAATGGTTGCTATTTTGTTCCTAACATTTTCCTTTGTTAAGTACACTCAACATCAAAAGGATATAGAGCATGAAATTGCTACAAGAGCATTTAACGTTAAGCTTGGAAACATAGAAGTCGGAGTTGTTAGAGATAAGCAGCAGGTAATAGATATCTATGATTCCATACATAGGAGCATAGAAAAAGAACAAGGACTTGAAGTAGTTATAAAGGAAAAGCTTTCCTTTGAAGAAGTTCATGTTGAAAATGAAGAGCTTGATAACAAGTTTAATATGGAAAATCAAATCAAGTCAAATATAACGTTTAATGTTGTTGCATATGCAATTTGTATAGATGGTAAAGATTTTGCTTATTTAGATTCAGAGACAGCAGCAAGTAAAATCCTAGAAAATATAAAAGAACCTTATGTGCAGTTAGCAGCAGACCAAGGTTCTAAAATTGAAGAGATAGCTATAGTAGAGGATGCTAAAATTGTTAAAAGAGAAGTATCTGCTTCTGAAATCGGAGAACCAGATAAGATTCTTGAATTGCTACAAAAGGGAACAGATGAAGAAAAGATTCATATAGTAGAAAAAGGCGAAAACTATTGGACAATAGCCCATAAATATAATATAAGCACTAAGGAATTAGAGTTAGCAAACCCGGGAAAAAGTGCAGAATTAATACATCCAGGGGATGAACTTAGCTTAATAGTACCGAAACCATTTTTAACAGTAGCAACATATGAGGAAAGTACTTATACAGAAAACATTAAATTTGATACTGAATATGAATATAGCAACAATATGTTTAAGGATCAGCAAACTGTAAGAAAAAAAGGTGTAGAGGGTAAAAATGAAATAGTTGCTAAAGTAGAGAAACATAATGGAATAGAAGTAGCTAAAGAAATAATTAAAGAGACTATATTATCTCAGCCAGTTGCACAAATTGTACTTAAAGGAACAAAAAACCCACCACCTAAACAGGGAACAGGAAGCTTCCAAATGCCAACTAGAGGTACGCTTACATCAGGGTTTGGTAGCAGATGGGGAAGAACTCACACAGGAATAGACCTTGCATCTAGGACAGGTACTGCAATATATGCTGCAGATGGAGGAACTGTAAAGTTCTCTGGGAAAAATGGGACATATGGCTATATGATTGATATAGACCATGGCGGAGGATTTGTCACTAGGTATGCTCACTGTAGTAAGCTTTATGTAAAAAAGGGTGACAAGGTATATAAGGGACAGCATATTGCAGCCGTAGGAAGTACAGGTAGAAGTACTGGCCCACACCTACATTTTGAAGTTTTAAAGAATGGAGTAGCTAAAAACCCATATACTTATTTAGGAAAAGAATATTAAAAATAAATTAAAGCCCACATTTTTTTGTGGGCTTCATTTTTTAATCATTAATAGCCAAAACCAATAGAACCAAAACCAAGACTATTATGAATTCATTAAATGAATTTGATGACGCTACCTTTTTCTCCTTCTTAGGCGGTAGCGGAGATATGGGAAAGCGTGGTGACCTAGGCCGTGGCGAAGTCCTAGGGGTTTCTTTTTCTTCATCTTTAAAGAGTTTTCTTAAGTCAATAATTCCTGCACCTTGATTTTCATATTTATCCTTTAGGTCAGTACATGAATTTACAAACAAGCTTTTTACTTGACTAGGTGTTAAATACTTATGCTTACCATATAAGAGAGCTGCAGAGCCTGATACCAAAGGAGTAGCCATAGAAGTTCCGCTTGAAGCTGCGTATCCATCACTTGACTTATTAGATAAAGACATTATGCTAACTCCTGGTGCCACTATGTCTGGCTTTCTAAATCCTTCTTTAGTTGGCCCACGGCTTGAAAAGCTTGCAATAGTATCGTCACTCGTATCTGGAGTTCTTTTATCATCTACAGCACCTACTGTAATTACATTTGGACTATTTCCAGGAGACAGAATAGTCTTAGCTGATGGACCGCTATTACCAGCAGCTACTATAACAGTTAGGCCAGCCTTTGTTGCAGCTTCAACTGCTCTTACTAAAGGATCTGAATTCATGGAATTATTAGCAGGGCTTCCTAGGGAAAGGTTTATTATTTTTGTATTATAATTATCTCTATTTTTAACAACCCAGTCTATAGCTGACACTATATCAGAGGTATTACCACTACCTGCCTCGTCTAATGCCTTAACAGCTAAAATATTAGCATTAGGCGCTACCCCTAAATATTTTCTGTTTGAGGAATAACCATTAGAAGCAATTATACCAGCAACATGTGTGCCGTGACCATTATCATCATAAGGAGAGGTTTTATCGCCAACAAAATCCTTAAACCCAACAAGTCTATTCTTAGGTCTAACTAAATCGTTGTGAGGTGCTACACCAGTGTCTATAACAGCTACAGTTACACCTTCTCCGGTTAATCCTATTTCTCGGGGAAAGCTGCCTCCTATAGAGGGATTTGCAATATCTAAAAGCGCAAATACCTTTGAATCATAACTTATATACTCAATATTAGGGTCCCTAGATAGTCTATCTATTTCCCCCATACTCATATTTAGCGCCACGGCATCAACTAAAGGAAGGCTTCTTTTTACTTTGCCCTCCATTCTATGAGCCAAGCTATTAAGATTATCTGTATCGTTCTCCCTGACTCTAACTATAACTGGAAGCTCTTCATTAGATTGAGTTTGCAGTTTTGCACTTAAAACAGGGCATATTTTTGAGTTCATTCTTCTCATTGCTTTCACCTTCCTATGTTTTAATCTATGCACTAACTTCAAAAAATGTTAATAAATATTAGGAAATATGTTTTAAGAATGGAAGTTGAGATTAAAGAGTAGTATGATATAATGATAGAAATGATAATATGGCTACCTGAAAAGCGTTGCTTTTCTTGAGAGTGAAGAAGCAAACCACTTTGAAAAACTTCAAGGTGGTTTTATTTGTGTCGTGGCATAGGGGGTAATTAGTTGAGAAAAAAGTATCTTAAAGGAATGTTTAGCGATTCTAAATTCTATAAAGTATTGTTTGCAATAGCATTACCTATTGTAATTCAAAATTTAATAGTTTCCTCTGTTAACATGATAGATACAGTGATGATTGGTAGAATAGGTGAGGCAGAAATAGCAGCTGTAGGTATAGCAAATCAGCTTTTCTTTTTCTTTACTATTTTAATTATGGGTTTTTATAGTGGAGCTGGAATATTTATTTCCCAATTCTGGGGAATCAAAGATGAAAAAAATATAAAAAAAGTACTTGGATTATCTCTTATAATTGGAGTGATTTGCACCATAGTATTTACAATTTTAGCCCTAGTATTTCCTGAGACTATTATCAAAGTATTTAATAAGGACAGTAATGTAGTACGCTTAGGAAGCGATTATCTTAGAATAGTAGGTATAAGCTATATATTTACAGCTATTACAATGGCATTTAGCAGTGGATTGAGATGTATAGGAAAAACTGTTCTTCCTATGCTAGTTAGCTTCGGAGCACTATTAATAAATGCATCATTAAATTATATACTAATTTTTGGTCATTTTGGTGCGCCAGAAATGGGTGTCGAGGGAGCAGCTTTAGCTACTCTAATAGCAAGGATAGTTGAGACCATTATACTAATAATCTATATTTATATAGGTAGAGGTACATTAGCAGCTAGCCTTAAGGAAATGATAGGATTTGATAAGGCTTTTGTAATAAAGACATTTAAGACTATAATACCAGTAGTTTTAAATGAAATATGCTGGGGCTTAGGGGCTGTAGTATATTCAGTAGCATATGGAAGGATAGGGACTCAAGCAATAGCTTCAGTTCAGATAACTAGCACTATATCAAACCTATATATGGTACTTGTATTTGGGATAGCAAATGCATCTGCAGTAATGGTGGGTAATCTAATAGGGGCAGGAGAAGAGGAAAAAGGGAAAGAGTATGCCTATAGATTATCTGTACTAGGTGGAATAACAGGTGTATTAATAGCTATTGGTATAGTAGCTACAGCTGAAAACTTGCTAAATATATTTAAGGTTTCAGATACGGTAATCCATGATAGCCTTATGATACTATATATAACCGCTAT
>Ga0265293_10007326_pt1 | contig 17077 bp, 13 predicted proteins | sample Munlanlewell138R_FD_192505 | JGI IMG/M metagenome (GOLD analysis project Ga0265293, IMG submission 192505) | Leachate microbial communities from a municipal landfill in Southern Ontario, Canada - Leachate well 138R | ecosystem: Engineered > Solid waste > Landfill > Unclassified | place: Canada...
CCGCCGAGCAGGTCCACTGGCTGGCGCATGGTCTCCTCGTCACCAGCCCGCATGACCACCTGCATGAGCGGCGCTAGGTTGGGTGGGTAACTACCGAGAAGCAGTGGGTCAAGGCTGGCGCGGTTGTACGCCTCGTCGGCCAGCCCTGCAGCCGCCACGTCGTCTTCCGAGTCGGAGGCGGGCACTATGGGTTGCAGGTTCACCACCGTCCCGAGCCGCCACTCCCCTACCTCACGCAGCCGCTGCAGGCCCTCGCCGGCGGCCAGATTCAGGTGATGAACGGCGGCCAGGTAATTGGATAACCCCTGCAACCCGGGCGCGTGGAGCCCCGCCAGGTGCCCCAGCAAGGCGTGCACGTTAGGTTCGTTCAGCATGAGGAAAACGGGCACCCGGTCACCGAAGCGCTCCGCCACTACCTGGGCGTAATCCGCGAACCAGTAAGCGGTGTCGCGCTGGGTCCAGCCGCCGCGGTTCTGCAACGCCTGCGGCAAGTCCCAGTGATACAGGCACACCCACGGCTCCACCCCGGCAGCGACCAGGCGGTCGAACAGGCGGTCGTAGAAGTCGAAGCCGGCGGCCGCCAAAGGGCCGCGGCCGTCCGGCATGAGGCGCGGCCACGAGACGGAGAGCCGGTACGCGCCCACGCCCAGTTCAGCCAGCAGGTCCACGTCCTCCTGGAAGCGGTTGTAGTGGTCGGTGGCAACGTCGCCGGTGCTGCCGTCCCGGATAACGCCGGGCTGGTGGCTGAAGCGGTCCCAGATGGACTCGCCCTTACCGCCGGCGGTGGGCGCACCCTCCACTTGGTACGCGGACGTGGATACGCCCCACACGAAGTCGCTAGGGAAATAGGTCATCTCGTCGGCTCCTGAAGCAGTTCTTGACCAGGAAACCAACTTACCGTGAGGACCCTCTTACGCTGGTGCGCGCTGCCGACGCTGCCCGCCCTGGCGCTGCTAAGGGGTTCCGGGGTGCTGAACCTTTGACGCGGACGCGCGCTTCGGGTGAAGCTAGGAGCAGTATGAGCCGAGCCGCGCACAGAGCCGCCACCGACCCCAACCCCGTTACGCACGCAGGCGCCTCCCCGGCCCTGACGCCCCCACAAGCGGCCGGCCTGGGCGCCCTGCTGGTGGGCCTGGGTGTGGCCCTGGGGGCGTTCGGCGCCCACTCACTAACCGACCTGGTCACCCCCGCCCGGCTGGACACGTTCCAGACAGGCGTGCGCTACCAGATCTACTCAGGGTTGGGCCTCATGCTCCTGGCAGCGTTCGGCTGGCTGGGCCGAGGCGCCCCACGTGCCGCGCTGGTTGTGCTAGCCGGCACGGTTATCTTCTGCGGCAGCCTGTACCTGCTGGTAGCGGGCGCGCCGGGCTTCTTCGGCGCGGTGGCGCCGGTAGGCGGCGCTCTCATGATAGGTGGCTGGCTCGTGGCGGCATGGCGGCTATGGCGGGCGTGAGTGCAGCGTGGCGGCTATGGCGCGTGTGAAGGTGGCGCGGACGACTCCGTGAGCGAGTCGGCCAGCCCGGTAGCTACGACCACCGCGCCCGCGGTGGCGCCCCGCCGCGTCTGGATCGTCCTGGCGGTGGCGCTACTAGCAGTGAGCCTAGCGGCCATCTACATCCGCTTGGCTGACGCGCCCGGCGTGGTGGTAGCGCTGTACCGCATGGCTATCGCCGCCCTGGTCATGCTGCCGGTGACGCTACGCGGCCTGCGCCGCACGCCGCTAACTAAGCGCACGGCGTGGCTGACCGTCGGGGCGGGCGCGCTTCTGGCGCTGCACTTCGCGGCCTGGATATCGTCGCTCTCCTTCACCTCGGTAGCTGCCAGCGTCTCGCTGGCGTCCACGGCGCCCCTCTGGATGGCGCTCATGGCGTGGCTGTTCCTCGGCACGGCTCCCACCCTCGGCGTGCTGGTAGGCGTGCTGATGGCCGTGGCGGGCGCCGCCACCATCGGCTTCGGCGATCTCTCCGGCGGCTCCGAGCCGCTGTTAGGCGACGCCCTGGCGCTCCTTGGCGCTGTAGCCGGCGCTGGTTACATCCTGCTGGGCCGCAGCGTGCAGCGCCTCGGCGTTGGGCTGGACGCCTACGCCGGCACCGCTTACGCCGTAGCTGCCGTGCTGCTCGCGCCCCTGCCCGCCATCTTCGGGCACGACTACTTCGGCTACCCGGGCGCCACCTACGCCTGGATCCTCCTCTTGGCCCTCATGCCGCAGCTCATCGGGCATACGGGCATCAACTACGCTGCCAAGCTATTAGACCCCACGGTGGTAGCCACGGCGCTGCTCCTAGAGCCGCTCGGTTCCGGGCTGCTGGCCCTCATCGTGTTCGGCGAGGTCCCCTCGCTCCTCACCCTGGTAGGCGCGGTCATACTGCTGGCGGGCGTGCTCATCACCCTGCGCTCCACACGCGAGGGGCGCGCCACTGGCGGTGCAATAAGTCCGCCCACCGGCTCGTGAACGTTACCCACACGAAACTTTGACCGCGTGCAAAAATGCACTTAATCTGCTAAGATGACATACGTGCATGTGTATGGCGGAGCCCCCATCAAGCCCACCAGAACACAAGCGGAAACCCCTAAAACACCCAACTCGACCAGCAGCTGAGGCGCACGCCTGCACTGCGCCGTTGCCAGGGCGCCTCGGATTGAAGGGAGCGTAATAGCATTGAAGGATACAGGTAAGACGTTCAAATCGGGCGACCGCGTCGTCCTCCCACCTTACGGCGTGGGTCTCGTCGCCGGCACGACCATGCGCACGGTCGGCGGCACCAACCAGCAGTACTACCAGGTAGATTTCCCTAACGGTACCTCCCGCGCCTACGTGCCCGTCAGCGCTCCTCAGGGCACCGGGCTGCGCCCGGCGCTAACCAAGGAAGAAGTGCAGAGCGTCCTGGAACGCCTGCAGAACGGCCGCATCACCCTGCCTAAGCAGTGGGCCGCGCGCCACCGTAAGGTCACCGACCTGCTCACCACTGGCGACCCTTACCAGATCGCCACCCTCGCTAGCGAACTGCGCCGCTGGGATCTCGAGCGGGGCCTGCCCGACCTCGACCGCCAGGCGTACCGCCGCGCCATCCGGCTGCTGGCTGGCGAGATCAGCGCCGTGCTGGACGTCACCGAGCAGGCCGCCCGCGAACTGATGGACGTGGGCGAAGAAGACGGCTTGAACTGATCAGGCCCTAACTGATCGGCCCCTAGCTGATCAGCTCTTCAGCCTGACTCCGCCTCAGGGCGAGCACGCAACCAGCGGAGCGCGATCGCGTACGCAGCGTAATCGTCGATAGGCACAGAAGGCGACCGTAAACCAACCGGAACGAGCCGCGCCCACCAGCGCGGCTCGTTCTTCTCGAAGTACAGGCTGCGCGCCTCCAGGCTCGTGCCCTCCTCAGGTACCAGCACCGGCTCCACGCCCCGCGCGCGCAGGCGGGAGGCCAGTTCACGGCTGCCCGTTCCATTGCCAACCAGCACCGTGGCTCCCGGCGGGATAGCTAACGCGTCCAACTGGGCGGGTTCGAGCACCCGGCCCGAGAGTAGCTCACCCGTTTCGGTCACGAAAGCCACGCCTAGGTTGCGGCCGGGATCGAACGACACGATCATCTGACCCAGACGTTACCAGTTGCTAAGAACAGAGTTGCTAGGCACAGAGTTGCTAGACACAGAGTTGCTAGACACAGAGTCGCTAGACACATGAGAGTGGCGGGGCTCCCTGGTGGGGGCCCCGCCACTGTTCGGTATGAGCGCAGCTCACGCCGCGGCGTTCTGCGCGCTCATACCGGCGGCCGCCGCTAGGGCTGGCCGCCGGCGTGAGCCGTTGGGGTTAGCTGGCGGCGTCGCCGGCTTGCGGCTGTTCCTGCGGCACGCGCTGGGTGGTGGCGGCGTCCGGCAGGCGCGCGGGGGCGTCCTTCAGCTTCTGGATAGAGCGGTCGTCGGCCACTCGCGTGTTGCGGATGGCGGCGAGGCCGGTGCCGGCCGGCACCAGGCGACCGAGGATGACGTTCTCCTTCATGCCCACCAGGTCATCGGACTTACCAGCCAGGGCGGCTTCGGTGAGCACGTGAGTGGTGTGCTGGAAGGAGGCGGCGGAGAGCCAGCTCTTGGTGGAGAGCGAAGCCTTGGTGATGCCGAGCAGGAGCGGCTTCCAGCTGGCGGGCGCCTTACCGTCGTTCAGCAAGGCTTCGTTGACCTCTTCCACGTCGAAGCGGTCCACCGTCTGGCCTTCGAGGTAAGGGCTGTCGCCCGATTCGAGGATCTCGACGTACTTGAGCATCTGGCGCACGATGACCTCGATGTGCTTGTCGTGCACGCTCACGCCCTGCCCGCGGTAAACCTTCTGGATCTCGTCCACCAGGTAAGCCTGCACGGCGTCGGGGCCGCGCGACTCGAGGAGGTCGTGCGGGTTGATGCTGCCGCGGGTGAGGGGGTCGCCCGCCTCTACCCTGTCGCCGTCCTTCACCTGGATGCGCACGTTGCGGTCGACCTTGTAGGCGCGGCTGAACTCGCCGTCGTCGGAGGTGACGGTGATGCGGATCTTGTCCTCGTCCTCGGCCAGCTCCACCACACCGTCGAGCTCAGAGATGGTGGCCTTGACCTTGGGCTTGCGCGCCTCCACCAGCTCGATCACGCGCGGGAGACCCTGCGTGATGTCGGCGCCAGTAGCGACGCCACCCGTGTGGAAGGTACGCATGGTGAGCTGCGTGCCCGGCTCGCCGATGGACTCGGCCGCGATTACGCCAACGGCTTCGCCGAGGCTGACCTCGCGCATCATGGAGAGGTCGAGACCGTAGCACTTGCGGCACACACCCGCGCGCGTCTGGCAGCTAAGCGGGCTGCGCACGTCGACCTCGCGGAGCTCTGGGAGGTTCTTCATGGCGCGCACGATGGCGGCCACGTCTTCCTTGTAGAGCGCTGTACCCGCCGCGAGGGTCACGTCGCCGAGGTCCACGTCGGTGGCGAGGTGCCGGCCGTACAGGCTCATCTCGATGTGGCCCTTGGGGCGTTCCTTGTCGCCCTCGTAGAGGGGGATGGTCTCGAAGTCGGCGGTACCGCAGTCGTCCTCGCGCACCACGACCTCGTGCCCCACGTCCACCAGCTTGCGGGTGAGGTACCCGGAGTCGGCGGTGCGGAGAGCGGTGTCGGCGCCACCCTTACGGGCACCGTGCGTGGAGATGAAGTACTCCAGCACGTCGAGGCCCTCGCGGAAGTTGGCACGGATGGGCAGCTCGATGGTCTCGCCGGACGGGTCGAGCATGAGCCCGCGCATGCCGGCCAGCTGACGGATCTGCTGCGGCGTACCACGGGCGCCGGACTGGGCCATGACGTAGAGAGGGTTGAAGGGCATGTTCGTCTTGAAGTTCTCGAACACCGCCTCCTTCACGTCCTCACTCGTCTGGTTCCAGAGACGCACCACCTGCTGGTAGCGCTCCTGCTCGTTGAGGAAGCCGCGCTCGAACGCCTGGGTGATTTTCTCCAGCTTGTTCTGCGCGTCCTCGAGGAGCTCCTTCTTCTTCGGCGGGATGGCCACGTCGTCGATGCCGATGGTGATGCCGGAGGTGGTGGAGAGCTCGAAGCCGTACTGCTTCAGGCCGTCCAGCAGGGCGGCCGTGCGCTCGATGCCGAGACGCTTGAAGCTCTCGAGCACGAGGTCGCGCAGGGCGCCACGTTCGTAGACCGTGTCGTAACGCAGCAGGTCCTTCGGCACCTCGCCGCCGGCCTCCAACGTTTCCTTCACCATGCGGGCGAAGAAGAGCCGGCCGGGGCTGGTCTCGATGACCTCGCCGTCCACCCGCACGCTCACCACGTCCTGCATGTCGATGAGGTGCTGCTCTACCGCCAGCAGCGCCTCGTCGACGCCACTGAACCAGTAGATTAGGCGCCCGACGCTGGTCTCCTTGCCAGCCACCGTGATGGTGGAGTTCAGGTCGACCTTGCCGGCCTTCCACGCTTCGATGGCGTCGTCCTCGGTCTTGAACTCCGCACCGATACCACGGTGGCCGGTATGGAGCTGCGTGAGGACGTAAAGGCCGAGGATGATGTCGCGGGTGGCCTGCACGTTGGGGTTGCCGTGCGCGGGGCTCAGGAGGTTGTGGCTCGAGAGCATCTGCAGGCGCGCTTCGGACTGCGAGTACACGCTGAGCGGCACGTGGATGGCCATCTGGTCGCCGTCGAAGTCGGCGTTGAAGGCCTCACACACGAGCGGGTGCAGCTGGATAGCTTGGCCTTCCACCAGCACGGGCTCGAAGGCCTGGATGCCGAGGCGGTGCAGGGTCGGGGCGCGGTTCAGGAGCACCACGCGGTCCTTGATGACCTCTTCTAGGGCGTCCCAGACTTCGTCGCGGGCGTCACGGTAACGCTCGAGCATCTTGCGGGCGCTCTTGATGTTGCTGACGATGCCGCGCTCCTCGAGCTTCTTGAAGAGGAACGGCTTGAACAGCTCGAGAGCCATGCGCTTGGGCACACCGCACTGGTGCAGCTTGAGCTGCGGGCCGACCACGATGACGGAGCGGCCGGAGTAATCGACGCGCTTACCGAGCAGGTTCTGACGGAAGCGGCCCTGCTTGCCACCGAGCAGGTCGGTGAGGCTGCGGAGCGGACGGTCGGAGCCGGGGTGCACCACGGCGCTGCCGCGACGGCCGTTATCGATGAGGGCGTCCACCGCTTCCTGCAGCATGCGCTTCTCGTTACGCACGATCATCTCGGGCGCGCCCTGCTGCATGAGCTTCTTGAGGCGGTTGTTACGGTTGATGAGGCGGCGGTACAGGTCGTTCAGGTCGGAGGTGGCGAAACGGCCGCCCTCCACCTGCACCATGGGCCTGAGGCTGGGCGGCATGATGGGCACGGCCTCGAGGACCATCCACTCCGGCTTGTTGTCGGAGTTGCGGAAGGCGCGGGTGATCTCGAGCCGCTTGCGGGCCTTGGCGCGCTTGTGGCGGCTCTGGGAGGTCATCTCCTCCGCCAGTTCGGTCTCGAGCAGCTCGAGGTCGAGCGATTCGAGGAGCTCCTTGATGGCTTCGGCGCCCATCTTGGCTTCGAAGTCGTAACTCTCGATGACGCGCACCTGGCGCCTCACGAGGTCGATCTCGACGCGGCCTTCGATGTCGGACTTGATGCCGCCCTCGTCGGCCAGGTCGTCGCCTACGCGGACGCGGTCACCGTTCACGACGATGGGTTCGTCCTGGTAGGGGTAGACCCGGGCGCGCGACACGATGATGCTGGCGGGGTGCGAGAGGCGCACGGTACCCGCGGCGGCAGCGATGATCTCCTGGGCGGCGTCGATGGCGCCGACGACCTTCTCGCCGGGCACGACGGTGGCACCGTCACCTACCAGCACGTGCATGGTGGGGTTGGTCTCGTGAACCTCGGAGCGTTCCCACTGCACCTTGAAGGTGGCGGTGGTGGCGGTGCCCTTGGCCTTGGCGGCGCGCAGGGTGGCGGTAGCGGCCTTAGGCAGGCTCAGGGTGCTGCCGGCGGCGGCGCGGGCCAGCTCGTCGCCCTCCTCCACGAACTCGCCGGCGCCCACGGTGGGCTCCATGCCGGCGGGCAGCAGGTAGGTGGCGAGCTCCTCTTCGGTGTCGGCGTCCCGCACCACGAGCACGCCGCCGTCGTTACCGATGGGCAGCAGCTCGACGATGCCTTCCTCACCAGCGGTTATCACCAGGTCGGCCGCCAGCTCAGCGAGCGGCTGGCCGCCCGAGTAGCTCTCCTCCTCGATGAACTCCTTCTTGGGGAGCACGAGGCGGGCGTCGCGGGACTCTTGGTAGTCGAGGACCACGCGGCGGGGGAAGCGGTACTGGGCGATGCCGGCGATCTTGGCCTTGAGGCCCTTCGCTAGTTGCTGGCCCTGCTCTACCCACTCGCCGTCGCCGACCACGGCGTCCTCACCGCCGGAGACGGTGTAGGTCTCCTGTTGGCCGTAGCGCAGCTGGCGGTACTCCTCGTCCGTGAGGAGGTCGCCGCGCTTAAGCGGGCGGCCGTCCGGGAGGCGCGCTTCGGCGGCGTCCGTGACGATGTACTTGGCGAAGTAGAGGACCTGCTCGAGCTGCGCGGTGCTGAGGTTGAGGAGGGCACCCACCTTGTTGGGGATGTCCTTCACATACCAGATGTGCGCGCAGGGCGTGGCCAGTTCGATGTGGCCCATGCGGTAGCGGCGCACGGTGGCGCGGGTGATCTCGACCCCGCAGCGCTCGCACGTCTTGCCCGCGAAGCGCTGGCCGCGGTACTTACCGCAGGAGCACTCCCAGTCCTTCTCGGGTCCGAAGACCCGCTCGTCGAACAGGCCGTCGCGTTCGGGCTTGAGCGTGCGGTAGTTGATGGTTTCGGGTTTGGTTATCTCACCGTAGCTCCAGTCACGGATCGTCTTCGGGGAAGCGATCTTGATCTGGACCTGCGTGAACTCCCTGGGCTGTTCTCTCATTCGCGTCCCTTCACGGAATGCGGTGTTCCTCACCTGATCGCTCACCAGTGCCGTCCTGACTCGTCGAAGATGCTGACGGGCTTGTCGTCGGCGTCGAGGACACTGACGTCGAGGCCGAGCGAGTGGAGCTCCTTCACGAGCACCTTGAACGACTCGGGGATGGTGGGCTCGAGCACGTCGTTGCCCTTGACGATGGCTTCGTAGGCGGCGTTACGGCCGTCGATGTCGTCGGACTTGATGGTGAGCATCTCTTGCAGCGTGTGCGAGGCGCCGTGGGCCATGAGCGCCCACACTTCCATCTCGCCCAGTCGCTGACCACCGAACTGCGCCTTACCACCGAGCGGCTGCTGGGTGATGAGCGAGTAGGGGCCGGTGGAGCGGGCGTGCATCTTGTCTTCGACCATGTGGTAGAGCTTCATGATGTACATGATCCCCACCACGATCGGGGCGTCGATGGCCTCGCCCGTGCGCCCGTCGAAGAGGACGTTCTTGCCGGAACGGGCCAGGGCGCGGTACGCCTGGTCGGCGTTCAGGTCGCGGTCGATGACGCCGAGCTTGCCGGCGCGGCGGTAGACCTCGAGCTCGCGGATGTCGGCCTCGAAGCCGGACTCGTGGTTAGCTTCGATTTCGTGGTCAGCGGCTTCGGCCAGCAGGTCCTTGATCTCTTCCTCGCTGGCGCCGTCGAAGACGGGCGTCACGTAGGACACGCCGTTCTTGAGAGCGGCCATGCCGAGGTGGGTCTCGAGGATCTGGCCTAAGTTCATGCGCGAGGGCACGCCGAGCGGGTTGAAGACCATGTCGACGGGGGTGCCGTCGGCCATGAACGGCATGTCTTCGGGCGCGAGGATCTTGGCCACGACGCCCTTGTTACCGTGACGGTTAGCGAGCTTATCGCCTTCGATGAGGCGGCGCTTTTGAGCGACGTAAACGCGCACCATCTCCTGCACGCCGGGGCGCAGTTCCACGCCGGGGTCGCCGCGCTGGAAGCGGACGGTGCGCAGCACGATGCCGCCGTCGCCGGGCGGCACCTTCAGCGAGGTGTCCTTAACTTCCTTGGCCTTCTCACCGAAGATGGAGCGCAGCAGGCGCTCTTCTGGGGTGGGGTCCTTCTCGCCCTTGAAGCTGGTGTGACCCACCAGGATGTCGCCTTGGCGCACTTCGGCGCCGATGCGCACCACGCCGTCCTCGTCGAGGTCGCGCAGGGCGGCTTCGGAGAGGCCGGGGATGTCACGCGTGATCTTCTCGGGGCCGAGCTTGGTGTCGCGCGCTTCCTTCTCGAACTTCTCGATGTGGACGCTGGTGAAGGAGTCGGAGCGTACGAGGTTCTCGGAGAGGACGATGGCGTCCTCGAAGTTGTAACCGTCGAACGGCATGATGGCCACGAGCACGTTCTGCCCGAGAGCCAGGCGGCCGACTTCGGAGGCGGGGCCGTCGGCGATGACTTGGTCCTTGACGATCTTGTCGCCTACGTTCACCACGGGGCGCTGGTTCAGGTTGGTGTTCTGGTTGGAGCGCTGGAAGCGGGTGAGCTGGTACTCCTTCTCGATGCCCTTGTCGCCTTCGGTCACGATGCGGTTGGCATCGACGTAAGTGACCGTGCCGGCGGCTTCAGCTACGACCACGGTGCCCGAGTCGCGCGAGACGCGTTCCTCCACGCCTGTACCCACGTAGGGCGCCGAGGTGCGGATGAGGGGCACCGCTTGCGACTGCATGTTGGAACCCATGAGCGCGCGGCCCGCGTCGTCGTGCTCGAGGAACGGGATGAGCGCGGTGGGTACGGAGACGATCTGCTTGGGCGAGACGTCCATGTAGTCGACCTGCTCGGCCGTCACGAAGACGGGGTCACCGAGGCGGCGCGCCACGATGGTGTCCACAGCGAAGTGGCCGTCGTCGGTGAGGGGCGTGTTGGCCTGAGCTACGAAGTACTTGTCCTCGTCGTGCGCGTCGATGTAAACGACCTCGTCGGTCACGCGGCCGTTCTCCACCTTGCGGTACGGGGCTTCGATGAAGCCGAGGTCGTTCACGCGGGCGAAGCTGGCGAGCGAGGTGATGAGGCCGATGTTGGCGCCTTCCGGCGTTTCGATCGGGCAGATGCGGCCGTAGTGGGTGCGGTGCACGTCGCGCACGTCGAAGCCGGCGCGTTCACGGGTGAGGCCGCCGGGTCCGAGCGCGGAGATGCGGCGCTTGTGGCGCAGTTCGGAGAGCGGGTTGACCTGGTCCTTGAACTGGCTGAGCTGGCTGCGGCCGAAGAACTCGCGCAGGGCCGCCACTATGGGGCGGCTGTTGACGAGCTTCTGGGGGGTGGCGGCGTCGGGGTTGCCGAGCAGCATGCGTTCGCGCACGCCGCGCGCCATGCGGCCGAGACCCACGCGGATCTGGTCGGCCACGAGTTCGCCTACGGTGCGGATGCGGCGGTTACCGAGGTGGTCGATGTCGTCGGCCTCGTAGCCTTCGGCGCCGGCCTGCAGGTTGACGAGGTACTGCAGCGTGGTGACCAGGCCGTAGTCCACGAACTTGCCGTCGACGAAGCCGAGGAGCGTGTTCGTTTCGTGCTCGAGGCTGAGCTTCTTGTTCATCTTGAAGCGGCCAGCGTCGCCTAAGTCGTAGCGGCGCGGGTCGGCGAGCAAGCCGAAGAGGTACTGGGTGGCCTTGTCGACCTTGGGTGGGTCGCCGGGGCGCAGCACGGTGAAGAGACGCAGCAGCGCTTCGTCGGGGTTGATGCCGGCGGCGGCTTCGCTCTCCAGCGTGGCGTCGATGATGGACTCGTTGCCGGCGAAGAGGTCGCGGATCTGCGCGTCGGAGTAGCCGAGCACGCGGAGGATCAGGGTGAAGTGGAACTTGCGCTTGTTGACCTTCATCCACAGCACGTTCGAGTTGTCGAACTCGACCTCTATCCAGGGGCCGCGCTTGGGCATGGGGATGATGCTGGCGGTGTAGCGGGGGGCGCCGCCGGTACCTTGGGCGGCGGTGAAGTACACACCCGGGCTGCGGTGGATCTGCGACACGATCACGCGGTCGGCGCCGTTGATGATGAACGAGCCGTCCTCGGTCATGAGGGGCAGGTCACCGAGGAAGACTTCGTCTTCCTTGATGAGGCCGGTGTCCTTGTGGACGAGCTGCAGCTTGGCGAAGAGGCCGGCGTGGTAGGTGAGGTCCTTCTCGCGGCATTCGTCAGGGCCGTACTCGGGCTCCTGCAGGCGGTACTCGAGGAAATCGAGCGCCAGGTCCGTCTGGCGGCCACGCTCGGTCTCGTCGATGGGGAACACCTCGCGGAACGCTGCCTGCAGCCCGAGGTTCTCGCGTTTCTCGGGTGGGGTACCGCGTTGCAGGAGGCTGTCGTAGGAGGTGATCTGGATGTTCGTCAGGTTAGGGAGTTCTAGGATCTCCTTGATCCTGCCGAAGGTTCTGATCTCGCGCATCTTCATCCCTTCGCTCGAGTAGGGGTCAGGTTGCCGTTGCTGGAGCGTCGCGCCACCTCCTGGCGGTGGTGGGCCGCCGGTCGGCCCGTGTTCGCGACTCGTTCATGAGAGAGTTGGGTCTGGGAAGCTTGCACTTCCGGACCCGGTTGCGGGTAATATTCAGGGGTAGGGGCGGTGCGCCTCAACGCCGAGAAGCCGCCATGGTGCTTCGCACCACGCTTCCCTTCGCGCGGTGATCGCAGTTCTTGGTTTGTCATCGGGCCGCCTTCCCCAGGTTCAAGATATTGCCTCCCGGCGACCAACGAAGAGAGGTCGACGAGAGTTCGGCGTCCGCACAGCGGTGCGCGGCCGCGAACTTAGTGCTAATCGCCTGCCCATCCAACCTCCACCTTCGCCAGCTTCTCGCCCTACGGGGACCAGCTTCTTCACGGACCAGTCTCGTGTTAGACCGAAGGCTGACTCAAACTTGAAGTATAGCAGCGAACTCAGGTGTTCGCCGTATTGCGCGTTGCCTTGCGGCTTGGGCCGTTCGACGTGTCTTGCGGGCCGCTCGGCGGCGGGCGTGTTGACGCCCGCCGCCTTGTGGCCGAGTGGTGAACTAGTCACCTGCATCCGGGTGCAACGTGATGATTCGGACCCGTAAGGGGCCGATTCATCACGCGCTTACTTAACCTCGACGGTGGCGCCCGCGGCTTCGAGCTTGGTCTTGATCTCTTCGGCCTCTTCCTTGCTCACGCCTTCCTTCACCACGCCGGCCGATTCGACCAGGTCCTTGGCTTCCTTGAGGCCGAGGTCGGTGAGGGCGCGCACTTCCTTGATGACGTTGAGCTTCTTGTCGCCGGCGCTCTTGATGGAGACCGTGAACTCGCTCTGCTCTTCGGCGGCGGCGGCGCCAGCGTCGCCACCAGCGGCGGCGCCCGGCATCATCATGCCCATGGGCATGGCGGCGGCAGCTTCAACGCCCCAGGTTTCCTTGAGTCCGTCTACCAATTCCACCAGTTCAAGAACGGTCAGGCCGCTCAGCTGGTCGATAACTGCTTGCTTGTCGAAAGCCATTAGGCTCCTCCTTCTTCCTTAACCTTGTCTGTGTAGTTGTTGATCACCGTTACCAGGTTCCGCTGCGGACCTTCCAGCACGCCGATGAGTTGCTGCATCGGGGCGAGGAGCAGACCGACCAGTTGCGACTGGACGTCCTGCTTGGTCGGCATCTTGGATACGCGTTCGAGCGCGTCCTCACCGAGGATGCTCCCCTCGAGGCGGCCGCCCTTACTCTTGGGCAGCTCCTTCGCGTGGGCCTTGGCGAACTCGGTGATGGCTTTGACTGGCGCAGCCATCTCCTCGCCCACCAGGACGAGGGCCGTGGGGCCCTTGAGAACATCTTCGAACCCCTCCACGCCTTGCTCTTTGAGCACGACGTTGATGAGGGTGTTCTTAGCGACGAGGATCTTGCCGCCCGCAGCGCGGACCGCGTTGCGGAGGCTTCCAAGATCGTCAGCGGAGAGGCCCTGGTAGTCCACCAGGAAGAACGTCTTAGCGTCGCCGAGCTGCTCACGCAGGTTAGCGACCGACGCGTCGTTCCTTGGGTTGGCCATTGGCTACCTCTCTCTTACTCGAAGTTGATCCGAGCCTGGCGGCTCGAACCGGCCGCGAAACGCTTGCTTAGGCGTGGGGCGTTCGCCTTCTGTAGGGTCGCGCCCCGACCTTCACGTCTCGGCAGGATCTTTAAGCCCTGGCAGGCCCCTGCTGTCTCCAACGCCAGAGGTGCTAGCTTGCGCCGCGCACCGGGATGCTGAGGTTCAGGCCTCGGTGACGGGCCCGCCGAGCGCCACGCGGACGCTGGGACCCATGGTCGAGGTCAGGAAGAGGGTGCGGAGGTAAGTGCCCTTAGCCGTGTCAGGCTTGGCGGCCTCGACGGCGCTGCGCAGCGCGGCGAGGTTCTCCTCGAGCTGCTCCTGGCCGAAGGAGGCCTTGCCGATGGGCGCGTGAACCACGCCCGTCTTGTCGGAGCGGAACTCGATCTGCCCGGCCTTGAGGGCGCGGACGATGCCACCGATGTCGGGACCGACCGTGCCGGCCTTGGGGTTGGGAAGCAGACCGCGGGGACCGAGGACGCGACCGAGCTTGGAGCCGATGGCGGCCATCATGTCGGGCGTAGCCACGACGGCGTCGAAGTCCATCCAGCCACCCAGGATACGGTCGATGACCTCCTGGCCACCGACGAAGTCGGCGCCGGCGGCTTCCGCAGCGGTGGCGCCGTCACCTTGGGTGATGGCGAGCACGCGCACGGTCTTACCCGTGCCGTGCGGCAGGGCTACGGTGCCGCGGACGTTCTGGTCGGACTTGCGCGGGTCGATGCCGAGGCGGAAGTGGGCCTCGATGGTCTCGTCGAACTTGGCGGTAGCCAGCTCCTTGACGAGGCCGGTGGCTTCGCTGGGCTGGTAGAGCTGGTCGCGGTCGACCTTCTCGGCCACCTGACGGTAACGCTTGCCACGCTTAGCCATCAGCTAGGCACCCCTTCCACGGTGACGCCCATGGAGCGGGCGGTACCCGCGATGATGCGGGCGGCGGCGACTTCGTCGGCGGCGTTGAGGTCGGCCATCTTCTTGCGGCCGATCTCGAGGCACTGGTCCCAGCTGAGCTTGCCGACCTTGCTGCGGTGCGGTTCGCCCGAGCCTTTGCTGAGGCCGGCTGCCTTCTTGATGAGGAAGCTGGCCGGTGAGGTCTTGGTGGTGAACGTGAAGGAGCGGTCGGCGTAGATGGTGATCTCTACCGGCACGACGTCGCCGGCCATGGAAGCCGTGGCGGCGTTGTACTCCTTGACGAACTGCATGATGTTGGCACCGTACTGGCCCAGCGCAGGACCGACCGGGGGCGCCGGGGTGGCGGCTCCGGCAGGCAGCTGAAGCTTTACGATGCCCGCTACTTTCTTAGCCATGGTTCCTCCTTAGGCTCCCCCACGGACATGGCGTGCCGCGGGGTGATGACGCCGGTTTCGTCGTTAGCGCACAGGTCGGCCAGGGCCCGTTGCCGGGACCGGCCGCTACTTAGGCGCGAAGGACCTGAGAGAAGTCGAGTTCGACCGGGGTCTCCCGGCCGAAGATGGATACGAGCACTTTCACCTTGCCGCGGTCCGGGTTGACCTCGGACACGACGCCGGTGAAGTCTGCGAACGGGCCGGCGGTGACCTGGACCATCTCGCCGACGTTGAAGCTGATGTGAGCCTTGGGGGTCTCGCGCGAACCGGTCACACCGAACGTGGCCAGCATGCGCGCCTCCTCTTCAGCGCTGAGGGGTACGGCGTGGGTTGCGGTGCCCACGAAGCCGGTCACGCCGGGGGTGTAGCGGACCACTTCCCAGGCTTCGTTCGGCTCATCGGGGTTGTCGCCCAGGTCCATCTGAACGAAGATGTAGCCCGGGAAGAGCCGGTTGGGCTCCACCTTCTTCTCGCGGCCTGACTGCACCACGACGTCCTCAGTAGGCACGACCACCTGGTAGATGCGGTCGGCCATACCCAACGCGCGAGCGCGGTTGAGGATGTTCTCCTTGGCCTTCTCTTCGTGTCCAACGTAAGTGTGGACGGCGTACCACTCGATGCTCATTGCATGCCCTCTATCAGACGGTGAAGAACCTGCTTGGTTTCAGCCCTTGAGGCACCTGGCCTCAAGTTATGAGTCCGATCAGGTTGCCCAGCGTTAGGTCGGCTACGAACAGGAACAGGGCCGTGATGACCACGAAGAGCAGCGTGGCCTGCGTGGCCTGGAGGACCTCTTTGCGGGTCGGCCAGGTGACGCGGCCGAGCTCAGCGCGCGAGTTCCTGAGGTAGGTACCCAAGCCCTTGAACATCCGCTTACACCTTCACTTCTCGGTGCATGGTGTGCTTCTTATCCCAAGGGCAGTACTTCTTGAGCTCCAGCTTCGCCTGCGTGTTGCGACGGTTCTTGTTGGTCGCGTAGTTGCGGCGCTTGCACTCGGTGCATTCCAGGAGCAGTTTGATTCGAACGTCACTGGCCATTTGGCCTCCCAATCAGACTAGGCATCGTAGCAGATGCCCGGTTGTTACGTAAAGCTCGCGGCTACCGGCGCCCGTTCGCTTCCGCAGCGGTGCCGAGGGGGGAAGAACCTTTGCGGTCTTCGGCCACCCTCGGCACGCGGCCCTCGCCGTCAGCGGCGAGCGGTTTCGGTTAGGAGCGCGCCCTGGTAGCTAGAGGCGCTAGCGGCTAGTTCGCGCTTACTTCGTCACCTTGGTGACGACGCCCGCGCCCACCGTACGACCACCCTCACGAATAGCGAACCGCAAACCATCCTCCATAGCGATCGGCTTGATGAGCTCAACCGACAACTCAACGTTATCGCCAGGCATAACCATCTCAACACCAGCCGGCAACGTCACCACACCAGTCACATCCGTCGTACGGAAGTAAAACTGCGGACGATACCCAGTGAAGAAAGCCGAATGCCGCCCACCCTCCTCCTTCTTCAAGATGTAAACCGAACCATCAAACACCGTATGCGGCGTGATCGAACCAGGCTTAGCCAACACCTGACCCCGCTCAATATCATCACGCCCCACACCACGCAACAGCACACCCACGTTATCGCCAGCCTCACCACGATCCAACGTCTTACGGTGCATCTCCACACCAGTCACAACCGACTTAGCGGTATCGCGCAGACCAACAACCTCGATCTCATCACCAGTCTTCACAACACCACGCTCAATACGACCCGTGGCCACAGTGCCACGACCAGTAATCGTGAACACGTCCTCAACCGGCATCAGGAACGCCTTATCAACATCGCGCTCAGGGGTGGGAATGTACTCATCCACCGCATCCAACAGTTCCCAGATACGGTCAACCCACTCGTTCTCACCACGCTGAGTCTTCGGGTTCGCCTGCAAAGCCTCAAGAGCCTTCAAAGACGAGCCCTTGATAACCGGCAGATCATCACCAGGGAACTCGTAAGAAGACAGCAGCTCACGCACTTCCATCTCCACCAGCTCCAGAAGCTCCTCGTCCTCCACCATGTCAGCCTTGTTCAAGTACGCCACGATGTAAGGCACACCCACCTGACGCGCAAGCAAGATGTGCTCGCGGGTCTGCGGCATGGGACCATCCGCCGCGCTAACCACCAGGATGGCGCCGTCCATCTGCGCCGCACCCGTGATCATGTTCTTGATGTAGTCAGCGTGACCAGGAGTATCCACGTGGCTGTAGTGTCTGGATTGAGTCTGGTACTCAACGTGCGAAGCGTT
>Ga0265293_10007327_pt1 | contig 17075 bp, 15 predicted proteins | sample Munlanlewell138R_FD_192505 | JGI IMG/M metagenome (GOLD analysis project Ga0265293, IMG submission 192505) | Leachate microbial communities from a municipal landfill in Southern Ontario, Canada - Leachate well 138R | ecosystem: Engineered > Solid waste > Landfill > Unclassified | place: Canada...
GGTTGCGCTTAAACGGCATCGCTGAAGAGCCGACTTGCTTTTCAGCGAAGTATTCACTCCACTCGCCAATTGGGGGGCTCATAAGAACCCTGAAATCAAAGAAGAACTTAGAGAGGGTAGCGCTTAGCGAGGAAAGAGCGTGGGCGACGCGGAGGTCTTGCTTGCGGGTGTAGATTTGCGTTGAGGCGGTGTACGCCTCAAGTCCTATCTCCTTCATCACTGCATCTTCAAGTTCAATAGCAGTAAGAGCTGTACCCTGTAATAACTCCCCATAGCTCGCCGCTGTTCCAACAGCGCCTTTCATTCCTTTACCGCGAATCGTTGAGCGCACGTGAATGAGTTCTTCAAGGTCTTCTTTTAGATCCTGGGCACACTGGGCGAAGCGATAGCCAACCGTCGAAGGTTCGGCGGGTTGAATGTGGGTAAACGCCATCGTTGCTACATCGGCGTATTTTTCCATCTTTTCAACAAAGAGGATGAGGAGTTCCTTTGTCTTCTCGATCGTAACATCAAGGGCTTGTTGAAGACGCAGGGCATCCATGTTATCGAGGACATCCATGCTTGTTGCCCCGAGATGGATAATCTTCCCACCATTGGGACACTGCTCAGCCCACGTGTGAATCTCCGCCATAAGGTCGTGGTGGATCTCCGCTTCTATTTCACTTGCTCGGTCGATATCGATTGCATCTTTCGTTGCTTCTAATTCAGCGAGCTGCTCTTCAGTTACTAAGCCAACACCCATTTGGGTCCGGGCAAGGGCGATCCAAATTCGTCGAAGGATTTTTCGTTTATGGACTTCACTGAAGATCTGGCGCATCTGAGTTGATCCATAGCGCCACGTAAAGGGGGAAATGAATGTTTCATGATCAAAGCTTTGCATGGGTAAACTGTACAAGAGTGGCCCCTTGGGGTCAATCGAGGGTGAAGGAAAGGAGACCGAAGAGGAGTAAGAAACAACGCTATTAACACAGGCCACTCTGGTTTTTAGTAGGAGAAAATTATTTCTTCTCTAAAGCCCAAAACCTCCATCTGGTGGCGCTATTTGGATGTTTTAAGTGAATTTCCGCTCAGGAAGTCTAAAACTAAAAATGAGGTGAGCTAAATTATATCAGCGACGTGGAGGAGGTTGGTATTGCTTAATAACTAAATGATACTTTACTAAATTGTGATTGAATAATATCCTTTCGGTATGGATGAGTCTTCCTTCATCGGCCGAAGTGCTGAGCTAGATCTCCTCAACGATGCTTGGTCTTCAGACCGGTTTGAATTAGTTATTCTCTATGGCCGGAAACGTATTGGAAAGACTACGCTTCTTAGTGTGTTCAGTGAGGGTAAACCGACTGTCTACCATAGCGGTCAGCTTGGAGCCCGAGGTCCTGAAATGGATAATCTCTTTCAGGCAATAAGCGTTGGCACCCTTGGTGATGTAGGAATTAGCTTTGACTCGCTTACCGCAAGCTTTCATTTCCTTGGTGAACGAGCAAAGAATGAGCGTCTTTTGTTTATTATCGATGAATTCCCTAATTTTGCTCAAACCATCACCGAAGCGATGAGCGCTCTTCAGCATGCAATCGATCATCAATTTGGGGAAACAAAGCTCATGATAATCCTTAGTGGCTCATCAGTGTCTTTCATGGAAAATGAAGTCCTTGGACATAAAAGTCCTCTGTATGGCCGGAGAACGCTCACTTTACAACTTGGTCCATTGAGCTTGGCTGAGACCGCCCAACTTTGTAAAAGAACCCCGGCTGACAGTGTGGCGGTCCATGCGATGACGGGCGGGATTCCCTTCTACGTTCGAGCTTTTAGTAATCCAAATGAGAGCCTCGCGAGTGCTATTGAGGAGGTGTGGTTCACCCCAGATGGTCTCCTGTATCAAGAGCCTCAATTTTTTCTTGCATTAGAGACCCGTAAGAGTGATCAATACCTTCAACTCCTTACCTATCTTGCTGGTGGAGCAAATAAAGCCAATCAACTTGCTGCAAAGATGCAGATTAGCAGCGCCCACCTTGCTGCCTTACTCTCAACACTCAAAACACTAGGGATTGTTACTAAAGAGCACCCGTTTGGAAACAAAGGAAAGCAAAGTGGTATCTGGACGATTAGCGATTCACTCTTTGCCTTCCATCTTCGCTTCGTCTATCCGTTTATCGGTAAGCTTGAGCAAGGCCGCAATGAGAGTGCCGTTTCTATTCTTAAAGAGGATTTATCCTCATTTATCGGTCGACGATTTAAAGAGATGTGCCTTCAGTATTTCCTCCAAACAACTGAACTAGCAATTACTTCAGTAGGGCGATGGTGGGGATCAGCTTCAGAAGAAGAGATTGATTTCGTTGCTCAAGATTCAGAGGGAACTATGGTCTTCGGTGAATGTAAGCTTACCAATACTAACGTAGGAATGGGGGAGTTTGAGACGCTCAAACGCCGGAGTATGTTAGTAAATAATACTGCCAAGCGAGAGTTCTGGCTCTTCTCAAAGAGTGGATTCACTGATGAACTGATTCGATCAAAGAGTGCCCGGTTGGTGAGTCTGGATGAGATGGTTGTCCAATAAGATTTACGTGATTATGCCAGTGAGACGAGGACCCTTCACTCAAAGAGTAATTGATCAATCAACATTTGGTTTAGCGTTATTTTGTTAATCTCAGCTATTGCCCGTAAATTTTCTACACTAATTTCATTAGCCTGGAATGAAAATGCAGGGACTGTACGACCGGACTCACCGGTTAAGAGGAAATTAATCGTACACCCATATAGGAGGGCTAGCTTTTCCAGAGTTTCGGTAGTCATATTCCGATCACCATTTTCATGGCGGGCTATCATGCTTTGATCCACGCCAAGATACTCGGCAATATGTTTTTGCGCTAAGCCTGATTGCTTTCGTAACTCTTTCAACCTCATCCCAATTGCAGGTATATCAATGGTAGGTTCGCTTGTCATTTTTCTATCTCCCTGATTCATTGTAACCGTGAGTTGTCACAAAACCAATAAAAAATGTGAAGGGGATGTAACAAGAGTCCGAATTCATTTTAAAATACTTTGCTTGAAAAACATAATTAAGTAAGATATAGTTGAGTTAAGCGTATAAATAATACGCAAAATAGGGATATAATTATGATTGAATCATTTTCAGTTGAAAACTTCCGTTCAATAAAACACAAACAAACTCTAAGTTTTCTCCCAACTCCAAAATTAAAAAATCCTTCAGATGAGTATCTGTTAGTCAAGGTTAATGACAACCTTAGTTTGCTGAAGCTGGGGCTTATGTATGGATACAATGCTTCAGGGAAATCAAATTTTCTTTTAGCGTTAAGATTCCTCCAGGCTCAAGCTATAAAAGGAGGAAGTGGTCAGTGTGTTTCTTTTGGTCTTGATCCTGAGTGGGAACATAAGCCGAGTACCTTTGAGCTCGTTTTTTATATTGAGAAGGTCCGCTTTGAGTATTACCTAGAACTAGATGGTACCAAAATCTACAAAGAACAGCTTCGACATACCCCAAAAAAGAAAATTGCTACCATCTACACCCGCACCTATGATGCACAGAAAAAAGTTTCTGACCTTCGGTTGTATGCAGTCACGGAATTAACAGCTCAAGATAAGTTAATACTTACAGGTAATACGCTCGAAAATAGAAGTGTTTTGTACGCGTACCAAAAATCTAATATTCATGCAGATGTTTTAGCTAAGGTTGTAAATTATTTCAACGATCATTTGTTGCCGATGATCGACCCTGATACTCGCGTTAGAGAGTGGAGTAAGGGGCTGCTACACGAAAACTCTGAGCTTAAACCATTCATTGTCTCGCTTATGAAAAAAGCAGATGTGCAAATCAACGATCTCAGAACAAACGTAATACAAAATATCAGTTCAAATACTTCTGCTGATATATATTTTACTCACCCTACCAGTAGTGGTTCTTTTCAAATTCCTTACGATGATGAGTCCGAAGGAACCCTTCGGTATGTTGGGTTAAGTGGCGTCATGCACGAACTTATTGAGCATTCTCATTTTTTGGCTATCGATGAATTTGAATCTTCCCTGCATCCTGATCTCGTGACATTTTATATACAAATGTTTCTTATGAATTCAACGTCAAGCCAACTCCTGATTACCACCCACGCTCAGTATTTAATGGAATTGGATTTTATCCGTAATGATATGATTTGGTTTGCCGAAAAAAATGAAGAAGGGGCCTCAGAATATTACAAGGCTCAAGACTGCAAGCTCCATAAAAATATAAATGTAGCTAACTTCTATAGGGCAGGTAAGTTGGGAGCAAAGCCAATACTAGGCTCCCCGCTTGCAGAAGAGATCTAACCGATCGCTCATATATAATAATACAATTCTATTTTCGTTTGAAGTGGATTAAATAATGAAAGCTCCTCTCTTTCAAGGAGCTTTCACTGGGTTTAGTGGGCTTTAATCGACGTACCGAATCGTCTCCCACGCTTTGTTGTACAGCTCAAGATCTGCTCCTAGGTCTTCCTTTAACTCGTAGTTGGCGAGTTGTTCTACGGTGTAGAAGGGGACGGTGGTTCGATATTGGTCCGCTTCAATGTTTACCGAGGCGGGGAAGTGGAAGCGATCGAGCAGCTGAGCGTAGTTCTCTGGGCGGTGGATGAAATCGATGAAGGCGAGAGCGAGGTCGTAGTGGGGAGCGCCCTTGGGGATACAGAGCGAATCGAGGTAGAGCGGTCCACCTTCTTGGGGAAGGAAGAAATCGACCTCATCCCACTTATTCTCAGGGATCTCCTCAAAGATCGCCTCAGCGTAGCCGTGACTGACGAAGTACTCGCCGCTTGCGAAGCCCTTGGCGAACGACTCAGCGTCAAACTTCACCAGATTGGGCTTCCACACCTCTTTAACGAGCTTGCGGGCAGCCTCAACCTCTTGAGGGTTGCGGGTATTCACTGAATAGCCCAGATACACAAGGGCGTCACCAAGAACCTCGCGCATATCGTCCATCATCACCATTCGGTCTTTTAAGCGGGTATCGGCGAAGATGTTCCATGAACGGTTGTAGTTCGACGCATTCTTTGAGTGGACAGCGATCCCACTTGCTCCGAGGTAGTAGGGCACTGAGTACTCCATCGCCGGATCATACGTCGCCTTAGAGAGGGCGAACTCGGTGATGTGTTTCGAATTGGGAATCTTAGAAAGGTCGATCTTTTCCAACATCCCGAGGTTCATCATGATCGAAACGTAGTCCGCCGAAGGGAAGATGATATCGTAGCCGCTGCCGTGTTTAGAAGCTCTCAGCTTTGCAAACATCTCTTCATTGGAGGCGAAGTAATCGAGGACGACATCAACGCCGTACTCTTTTTCAAACGCTTCAATAACGGAGTCGGGGGTATAATACGACCAGTTGTAGACGTAGAGCTTTTTGTTTCCACTTTGGGTGGTGTTCTCCTTGGTACACCCAAAAAGCAAAAGGACACTGACCGCAAAAAGGGTCAAAAGTTTGGTGGTAGGTTTGAGCATGACAAACCTCCTGTTCAATGGTGTGCTGCCCGCCGAGGAGAACATACGCCATACCCTCAAGCGGTGGATTTAGATTCAGTGAACGAAGCAATTTCTTGGCGTTTTTTTAATCTGGCTCATCATTATTCTTTGTGGGGTTTGAGTCAATTCCTTCGCCGACAAATTTTGCCCACTTGTGTAAAAAAGAAAGATTTCCGATACTCAAGCCATGATCTTCTCCCTATATGAATCAAACCTCCATACCCACAGCCATTATTGTGGCCATGGTAGCGGTACTCCTCAAGAGTATGCTACTTCTTCACTTGCGTTACTCGGTTTTACTGAGCACGCCCCGACGTACGATAACCGCTACCCATCATCACGGATGAAGTACGAGCAGATGCCATTCTATGAAGCGGATGTGCGCGCAATTGACCAAGAAGGACTTACTGTCCTCCTTGGATATGAGTGTGATTACCTACCCGAGTACTATTCCTATTTTGATGAATTACGAGCCCGCGTCGATTACTTAATCTTTGGCGTTCACGACCTCGATCGAGGACGGGGTGAGGACTCCCTCTTTCACCGAAGGCTGTATAAAGAAGATCTTCTGCTCTATACGAAACGGTACATCCAAAGCATTGAAAGTGGCCTCTTCCTCTTTGGGGCTCACCCCGATGTCTTTGCTAGTAATTACCACCAATGGGATGATGATGCGATCGCGTGCTCTAAGGCGATTATCGAATGTGCCATAGAGTACGGCGTTGGCCTAGAGATCAACGGCAACGGGATGCGCAAGGCCCTCGTTACTGTCAATGGAGTCTCCCGCTACGCCTATCCCCTTACTGAATTCTGGGCATTGGCCAGTGAGTATTCCAACCTTAAGGTTGTTGTCTCCAGTGATGCCCACCGCCCCAGTGATGTGATGGCAAATATCGATGATGGTATTGCCTTAGCTGGCGAGGCGGGTGTGGGTCTTTCATCGTATAGGATAGACAAAGGAGGCGGTGATGGAAGCACTCTATCAATCGATCTTTACGCGTAACGCGTGTCGGAATTATGAACAGGCGCCTCTTTCATTACAGTTTTTTGACGAGATGGAGGACGCTATTCGCGCGTTTAAGCGCCTCTATGAAGAAGATACGCTGAGCTACCGAATCGTTACTGAGACTAAAGGCCTCTTCCACGTCAAGGCTCCCCACTACCTTATCGTTTCCGGAGTCGGCAATAAAGGCGAAAAAGAAGCGGCGGGCTTTCTCTTTCAACAGCTGGGTCTTTGGCTAACGAGTAAGGGTCTTGGGTGTGTCTGGCTTGGAGCAACGAAGGATGATGAGAGCCGGGCTCGTAGGGGCGACATTATTACCATCGCTTTTGGTACGATGAGTGATGATCCCCACCGACTGCGCCCGCGCTTTAAGCGCAAAGATCCGTTGGCAGTAACTAACGACCCTTCAGATCCCCGTATTCAAGCGGCGCTCCTCGCCCCATCGGGGCTCAACTGCCAGCCGTGGTACTTTGAGAAAGAAGAGGATCGGGTGTTAGTCTACCGTCAAAAACTTAACGCTCCGCTCGCCCTGGTATATGCCCTCACCCCCATCGACATAGGAATTGCCCTCGCTCACTACATGGTTGCATGTGCACACGAGGGCAAATCTTTTACGTTTTTAAAATCTAGCGATCTTCCAAAGAAGAGAGGGTATTACCCCTTTGGGATCATTAAATAAGGCCTTCTGCTTTAAGGAACTCAGCGGCGACCTCTTCAGTAGGCCGACCTTCAACGTCCGCCTGGTAGTTTAATTCACCCATCCGCTCATCACTGAGTCGACCTGCTAAGCGGTTTAACACCTCGCCAACTTCAGGGTGGGCGTCAAGCGTTGCTTTGCGGATAATCGGGGCAGCGTGGTAGGGCGGGAAGAAGCCCTTATCATCCTCAAGAACCTTGAGGTTGAATTGGCGCAATTGCCCATCGGTTGAGAACGCATCGGTGATATCCATATCCCCTTGGCCGATCGCCTGATACTTAAGGGCAACAACCATCTTCAGCGGTTCACCCTTGAAGTGAAGGTCGTACGCTTCAATGAGGCCATCATAGCCGTCTTGGCGGTCAAAGAACTCGTGCTCGGCACCAAAGATGAGGTTGGGGGCGAACTCTGCTAAATCGCTGAACGTCTCCATCGGATACTTCTCGGCAATTTCTGGGGTGACGGCGAGGGTGTAGGTGTTGTTAAACCCAAGGGGTTCCAACCAGACGATATCAAACTGCCTCAAGTACTCATCTTTCACGATGTTGTAGCTCTCTGTTGGGTCATTGATCACATCCATCTCTAAGGTGGCGGTTAACGCAGTACCAGTGTACTCAGGGTAGACGTCAACTTGCTTATTGCGCATCGCGTTGAAGTTAACGAACGTTCCACCCATATTGAGCTTTCGGTTCACCTTTAAATCGGTGTTCGCTTCAATCATTTGGGCGAAGATCTCGCCAAGGAGGATATTCTCTCCGTAGTCTTTTGAACCGACAGTAATCGTATCAGATTTCGAACAGCCAGCTAATGCGAGGATTGCCATAAGGGCAATAACTAAAATTCCGTGTTTTGCTTTCAACATTGGTTTTTCTCCTTTGTTATAAGCGGGCGTGCTTAGCAAGTCGTTTTTCGACGTTGCCAAGAAGCCAATCAAAGAGAAGAGCTCCGATGACGACTGGAATGGCGCCTAGGATGATTCTTCCCATGTTCTGTTGCTGGATCCCTCGGTAAACGATGTAGCCTAAGCCACCGGCACCGATGAGAACTCCCATGACTGCAATCGAGAGTGAGTTAACAAGAGCAACTTTAATTCCCCCAAAGATCATTGGGATTGATAGGGGGATCTCCACCTTCACCAGGCGTTGGGACCGACTCATTCCCATCCCCCGGGCAGCGTCAATAAGCGCTGGTGGGAGCTGCGAAAGGGCGGTATGGGTGTTGCGGACGATGGGAAGGAGGGCGTATAAGACTAACGCACTGCCCATCGTCACATTCCCAAGACCAAAGATGATCATCAACATCGCCAAGAGGGCGAGGGAGGGGATCGTTTGAATTAACTCACAGATTGTGATGATGATTGTCCCAAGACTCTTCTTCCAATAGGAGAGAATTCCAAGGCCAATTCCTAGTGCTGATGCGATGGCGACACTCGCTAAGACGATAACCATGTGCTCGCCGATCGCAGAGATAAATTCACTACTCATGACGTCCTCCTCATTCCCCGTGGGGTGAGGGCGCTCTCAAGGGCCCCAAAGCCAGTACTTAACAGAACCGCTAAGAGGGCAGAGGGGACTGCACCAAAGAGGATGTACGTCGTGTTGTACGTCGAGAGGCCTGTCCAAATCCAATCCCCAAGACCACCAGCACCGACCATCCCAGCGAGCGTAGCCCAGCTGACGATGTACACCGCACTGATGCGAACTCCACTAGCCATCGCCGGAAGGGCGAGGGGAAGTTCTACTTTCATTAACACTTGGCTCTTCGTCATCCCAAGGCCTTTTGCGGCGTCTTTGTACGCCGGAAGGACTTCATTAATTCCCGTATAGGTGTTTTGCAGAACGGGAAGGATCGAATAGATTGTTAAGACGAAGAGGGCGGGCTTCACTCCAACGCCGCTGATGACCAGCGCAAGGCCGAGCATTACTAAGCCCGGAATCGTTTGAATCGTCGAAGCGAGGGCTAAGACAACGGGGGCGAGCTTTTTATGGCGGGTTAGAAGAATCGCCAACGGTACGGCGATAATGATTCCCATCCCCACTGCAGCGAGGGTGAGCGTAATGTGCTGGCCGAGACTGATGAGTAGTTCGGGCCCGTGTTTCATAATAGTTGCCATGATTACATCTCCCCCCAGAGCGCCTCACCCATCGCTTTGGCTGTGGAAGTGCGGGTAATAAGGCCCGCAACACTATGATCGTCGTTTAGAACAACGACGTAGTTAAATTCACTGGCAAGGAGTTTATCGAGCGCTTCGCGCCCATTATCCTTGCGGTTCACGGTAAGGGCGTTGGAATCAACGAGGGAGGCGATTTCCATTCCCGCCTTTCCCCGTTCTTTAATTGCTTCAATTGAAACGGTGCCAAGGAATGATTCATCATCATCGACGACGATGAGCGAGTTTACTTCACGCTTCTCCATTTGGCGAATTGAGCGGAGGGTTTGGATGTGTTTATCCACCGTCCACACTCGGCTCTTCATCAACTCCTCAGCTAAGAGGGGGGTTGTGGAGGCGCCGTTGACGCGTTTACCCATGAAGGATTTGACGACATCATTAGCTGGTTTGTGCAGAATCTCTTCGGGGCTTCCTTGTTGGATGATTTTGCCGTGGTCCATGAAGTAGATTTGATCGGCGAGGCGGATCGCCTCATCCATGTCGTGGGTGACAAAGACGATTGTCTTCTTCAGTTTCTTCTGAATCTTCTTAATCTCTTTCTGTAGCCCATCGCGGGTTACGGGATCAAGCGCTCCAAAGGGTTCATCCATCAAGACAATTGGTGGGGAGGCAGCGAGGGCGCGTAGTACGCCAATGCGCTGCTGCTGACCACCGGAGAGTTCAGATGGGTACTTATGGCTGTTCTCCTCGTATGGCATTTCAACGAGGGCTAAGAGATCGCGAACTATTTGATCAATTTCTTCTTTTGGATATTTCAGCAGGGCAGGGACAACACCGATATTTTGGGCGACTGTCATATTGGGAAAAAGACCGATTTGCTGAATGACATATCCAATCTTTCTTCGGAGCTCAACCGCGTTTGAAGCCATGACGTCTTCACCATCGATGAAGACCGTTCCACTTGTCGGTTGGCTGAGGCGATTAATCGTCCGTAGGGTAGTGGTTTTTCCACACCCCGAGGGGCCGATTAAGACGGCGAACTCACCACTTTCAATTGAAAAACTGAGGTCATCGAGGACCGTGGTAGGGCCGTACGTTTTCGTAACGTTCTTAAATTCTATCATCGAGCTATGCTCTCCTCCTCTGCTCAGGAAGCAGAGCCTTAGACCCTAACATATGAGGAAAAGTCCTGCAAGGAACCGCCCTAAATATATGCAATTAGGGATATATCATAGCTTACAGAATAGAATTAAGAAAAATACTGAATAGAAGAGTTTGAGAAAAACAGAACAGAAATTTCAAATTTTTGAGGTTTCCAGCAAGAAAAACCCCTAATTCTTGCTGGAATATCTACCCCATAAGAGAGTGTTAATGACCGTGTTCCTCACACGGTGAACCCCCACTTTCTAACCGTCCTTCAAGGTACGCTACAGCGGCCTCTGAGGTGGGGCCTTCCGACTCTGGTGGTTAAAGCCAGAAAATTCTTATAATTCCTATCTTTTGCTTTTTAAATTTCGTTATGAGGTTAAATATGCTATACTTGTGTTTAGGTATTCTTGGGTGCCATTGGTTGGCTTGGGGAGATATGTATGGATTTTATCAAAGAAGCATACAGTAATGGTGCGGCCAATGTATCATGGTGTGGTAAAATATGTGAGGATCGCGAAAGCTTTTCTAAATTTTTAACAAACCAAGTCAGGAGTAGACTGAATGATACTGAGGGACAAGATGAAGTTGCCAGTTTTCTTAAAGGGCTGGCCCTTACTGGTTTAGATAAACAGTCATTAGAAGAAGTCTTGAGTATGGATCAACCTGAAGAGAAAGCGTGGGTAGCTGGAGAAGCGTTGGCCGAAGCCTTTCTTCAAACTTTCAGAGGGGTTTACTTACCATGGAATATGAAAAGAGATAAGCGTAATGCTAACGCAAGCCTGCCAGGCACCGATATCGTAGGGTTGGTTGAAATAGATGGGCGATGGCGACTTGCATTTGGTGAAGTTAAGAGCTCTTCGGAATTAAGATATCCCCCACAGGTTATGTCTGGACGCAAAGGTCATATGGGTGATCAGATTGGTGGGCTTGTTACAGACCCCAGAGTGGTGGAACCGCTTCTTTACTGGCTCATATCCCGAATTAAAGAAAATCCTTATAAAGATAAATTCAAATTAGCAATAGCCTCTTATTTTAATTCAACTAAAAAAACTGTTAGTATATTTGGAATGCTTGTTCGCGATACTGTAGCAAATGAAAATGATCTTAAAAAACTGGGTGAAGAGCTTAGAGAAAATCTTTCAAGCCCAATGATTTGTGAATTAATAGCTCTATATTTACCCTGGTCTCTCGAAGAACTCCCATTTCGGGTTCAAGCAGGAGATGGATTATGAATCACTGGCTCCTTGATTCCATCGCTGACAGGCGTGGTAGGGCGTTGAAACATGCGGAGAAAATTCAGATTTATAAAGAACTTCTCCGTAAAGATATTTCTGAGAATGACAGTGAACTTGTTGACGTAGCAAACGCACTTATCCTTGTCACAATTGAATTATCCTCAGAACCATACGAGGATGATGAAGAAAAATTAGCTGTGATACGGGGCTGTGCTTCTGATGCCTTCAGACTTTTACGCATGGCTTCACTTCCTGAAGATTCAATTGAAGCATCATATCGATTGTTACAAATATCAACACTAGCAGTTATAGGTGATTTAGGTGCTGATGCGTCCCGGCTATTACAGCACATTCAATGGCCAGTGCTTCCACTCTTATCGGAGAACTGGGAAGAGCGGACGTGGGCAACTATATGTGATGTTTGGTTGCGGTTAATTCGGAAAAAGGGATGGGAAGACCGAGATACTGTTTTACATCGGATTGCCGATCTTCGAATGTCTCAAGAACAATTTGAAAGTGCATATTTAAGCACCCTTAATCCTATGGATGCTAAGGGTGTTGCTCTCGAGTTAATCGGGCTCTACCATCTCGCAAAAGCTGCAGAAATTATCGCGCTGTTTATTACTGATGGAGTAGTAGAAGGCAACCACCAAATTGGTCAATTACTGGATATTCACTTTGACCGAGTATTAGCTGTTTGTAATTACACCCAGTTGATTAACTTAGAACCAATAGCTCGCCTCATAAAAGGGGCAGCCCTTCAAATGGTCAAAAACTCAATTTGGACCGTAACTCGAGCTGTGAATACACGAGTTACTCAATTTGTAAAAACTCTTGTTGATAAAGGACGAGGTGATAAAGCTCTATTTGATGTACTTCCGCCCCAACGTAGCACACTTGCTGAAAAGGGACTGCTCGGATCGAGTCGGCGAGCTGTTGTGGTTAGCCTACCAACTTCAAGCGGCAAAACTCTAATTGCTCAGTTTAGAATTCTTCAAGCATTAAATCAATTTGATCATGAGAAAGGGTGGGTGGCTTATTTAGCACCTACAAAAGCGTTAGTTAATCAAATTACTCGACGATTGCGCTCGGACTTTGATCCGTTAGGGGTGGTAGTAGAGAAAATTAGCCCCGCGCTTGAATTAGATAGTGTCGAGATGAGTATACTGCAAGAGAGGCAAGACACTGTTGAGTTTCGTGTTCTTGTGACCACTCCTGAAAAGTTTGATTTAATGCTGAGACAGGGATGGGAATCAAAAATAGGCAGACCATTAACCCTTGTAGTTGTAGACGAAGCTCATACAATTCAAGATGGTGAACGTGGATTAAAACTGGAACTTTTATTAGCCACGATTAATAATGAGTGTGCTAATGCCCAGTTCCTTCTATTAACACCGTTTGTTCCTAATGCCAAGGAAGTCGCTCGTTGGCTTGGAGGGACAAACTCAGATGACATTAGCTTTTCGGTTGATTGGCAACCTAATGATCGAGTAATAGGCGTTGTTAAAGTTGAGCAAGGTTTGCCAGTTAATGAGCGAAGCTATGATTACTCGTTACATTTTGAAACAATTCACACCAACAAGAAAACTCTGAACGTAGACGAGCTACTTAGTGTTCCAAAAAATCCTCAAATAGCAAGATTCTATGGAGGGATACAATCACTCAGTCAAGTCGCTGCTATGGCTGCACAATTTTTCCAAAAACGGGGACCTGTTATTGTAATGCACAATACTATAGCTAGTGTTTGGAAACTCGCGGAAGATTTAAAATCTTGTTCAACTAAGCGAGAGACTTTACACGCAGATGTTGCTTTGGTCCAAGATTATTTACGACTAGAAATGGGCGAGGATTTCCCATTAGTCACTCTCTTAGAATATGGGATTGGGGTTCATCATTCAGGCCTATCTGATGAGGCTCGTGCGTTGATGGAATGGTTATTCGAAGCTTCCCATTTAGATTATCTCGTATCTACAAGCACGATTGCCCAAGGAATAAACTTCCCAGTCAGCGGAGTGGTTATGGCCTCGCCATATTATATGAACAATGGGCATCCCAATCTTATGCCGCCTGAAGACTTCTGGAATATTGCTGGTAGGGCAGGGAGGGTGACACAAGGGCAACTTGGCGTTGTTGCAATAGCTTCAAAGGATGAGAACCAATATCAAAATATAAAAGAATTTATTCATAGACAGACAGCTAATCTTAATTCAGCTCTAATTAAACTTGCTGTAGAAGCAAATGAAGAGCTGAAAAATTTAAAAGGAATTGTTAAAAGGAGACCAGAGTGGTCTAGCTTCCTTCAATATCTTTCACATTCTTATTTACAAATGGGTAAGCCAAAAGATTTTTTTCAACAGATCGAACTAATTCTTCGTGGGACATTAGGTTTTGAAAAATTAAGAAGAGATAATAACAATCTAGCTCAGGCATTACTCTTAGGAATTGAAGAATATACTCAGTATCTCCAGGAACCAGGTCAGCCGGTATCTCTCGTTGATAGCTCAGGGTTTTCTTTACAAAGTGTTAAGCAGATTTTAGCTGAAAAGGAGAGTATCGGGGCTGGCTCATGGAATTCAAAAACCCTATATGCACCTAATGATTCAACATTACAAGATCTCATGGGAATTCTTCTCAATGTCCCTGAGTTAAGGGAAAATCTAAAAGCAGTATTGGGCGGTGACTCGCCTGATGGGAATACCTTAGCATTGATTATTAAAGACTGGGTCAATGGAGTTTCTATTCCAACAATAGCTACGATCTATTTTACTCGAAATAATGAAAGTGCAATTGTAGCTATTACTAAATGTGGGCAGAACCTGTTTAGCCGCTTAACCCAAACAGCATCATGGGGCTTAAGCGCATTACTCGCCATCACTGGGTCATCTATTGATGCTGAAACATTCGAAACATTAGGGAACTTGCCAGCAATGGCATTTTATGGCGTGAATAGTGAAGAAGCTATAACCTTTAGGCTTCTTGGTATACCAAGATTAGCTGCTGCCCCTATGGCCTCTTATCTGAAAAATGATATCGACAAGCCTTTTCCTGAACTACGGAAAAAGTTACATACAATGCAGGAGTCAGACTGGGTTCGTGCGTTAGGGGATAGTGGGAAAACATATCATAAGGTTTGGAGAATTCTCGAAGGAATTAACGATTAGTTGCTCCAAACCAATGATAGAAATATGTTAAGTTCTTTAGCTTAATGACCGTGTTCCTCACACGGTGAACCCCCGCTTTCAAGCCGCCCTTCAAGGTACGCTACAGCGGCCTCTGAGGCAGGTCCTTCACAGCCGATAACGACTTCAATATTGTGCTCGTTGAAGATCTCAACAGCACCTTGGCCCATCCCGCCGCTGATGATCACATCAACCCCAATTTCATGGAGGTAGTTGGGGAGGAACCCTGGACGGTGACCGGGGTTAGGAAGAGATTCGCTTTTGACGATCTCTTTTCCATCAGCGAGGAACACCTCAAAGGTGTCACAGTGTCCAAAGTGGGCGCAGACGTTCTTCTCTACGCTTGCAACAGCAATCTTTTTCATTATTTCTCCTTAGATCTCAAGAACCCTTCCGGTAGGAAGGTATTCAAGAAACTCACCCATATACTCTTTTAATTGTTGATAACTTCGCTCGCCGGTGCAGTGGCCGGTGTAGTAGTGCGCCTTCGTAGCAAGAAGGTGTTCGGCGATCTCTTTAAGCAGCGTAAAGCCGTCTTGCTCGTGGGGATTAACCCCCATGAGGTGAAAGCCCCCAATGACAATCGTTGGATACGCACCCCACAGCTCTTTGTACTGCTCGACGATGTTGACGATGCCTTTATGACTGCACCCACTAATAAGCACTCGCTCTGAATCCTCTTCAATGCTGAGGTAGTGCTCATGATCAAAGGGATCGACTTCAAGGCCGTCTTCGGTTTCGATGTACAGGGATTGGTTCCCCGGGGGGATGAACGCTCTTCCTTGGACATCATCAAAGAGGGTGATGCCTTCTCCTAACGGGGTAACTCCACTCCTGACAATTACTCGGTCATTGTTCTTTAGTGCATCATCGAGGCCGGCGTAGATCAGGGTTGCTTCATCGCGTTGGCTGTAAAATGAGCCCAGCGCCCCCTGCTTTACATAGAGCGGGGCACGCTCATTTACTTCAAAGAAGCGACCCATCCCTCCACTGTGGTCCCAGTGGCCGTGGGAGAGGACTGCCACATCAGCGAGGGAGAGATCAACACCTAAGGCGTGAGCATTCTCTTCGAAAAGAGTCGTGGCGCCACTGTCAAAGAGGATTGTCTTTGTATTTGTTTCAATCCACAGCGAAAGACCGTGCTCCGAACCTAAATTGGCTTTTGTTGAGACATTCTCAACAAGGGTTGTGATTCTCATAGCGCCGCAAGCTCCTTCATTACCGTATGATAGATTTCGATCACTGCTGATCGAGCGGGTCCTTCGCCTTCTAAGAGGGACTTTCCTTCATTTACGGCTGTTATCACCGCCTTGTCGTAGGGGATCGTACCGAGGAAGGAAAGGCCTTCTTCGCTGCAATAGGTTTTGATCACAGTCGTCAGCTCTTCATTTACATCGCTTTTATTGACGATGACCCCAACGGGAACTTGGAGCTGGCGGGCGTTTTGGACAACCCGCTTTAAGTCACTTACCCCACTGACTGAGGGCTCGGCGACCATTAGGGCGTAGTCGACCCCAGTAAGGGAGGCGATGACGGGACACCCAATCCCCGGACTTCCATCTAGGATGGCGAAAGAGGCTTTATCTTTAATCTGTTTCTTAACCTCAGATACTAAGAGGCCCGTTGTGCCACTGCCCATCTTCAGCGTGGCAGTGGAGAAGGTTTCCTCACCGCGCTTCTTTAGCTCAATTGTCCCGGCAACCGTTTTTTGAAGGGTAATCGCCCCAGTAGGACAGACGTGATAACAAAAACTACACCCCTCACAGAGGTGGGGGATAATTTCATAGGATGGTTCGTTCTTCACTGCATCAAAACGGCAGACTTGGTAGCAGCGATCACAATCGGTGCAGAGCGCTGGATCAATGACTGCTTTAGGGAGGTCGTAGTACGGCCGACTCGCTTCTTCTTCAAAGTCTCCCATGACGAGGTGAAGGTTCGGCGCATCAACATCACAGTCGGCGTACGCTTTAGCGTTACTGAGTTGGATGAGGCATGTGGCAACGGTGGTCTTTCCCGTTCCCCCTTTACCGCTGAGTAGGAGCAGTTGCTTCATGCTCGACCTCCTTGAGGATGTTGGTAAAGAGTTCACGGTAGTGAGAATCGTGCTCAACGAGGATCTCGCCCTCTGAGGTAAGGCTAGCGATCGTAGGATCGTAGGGAATTGAGCCGAGGATGGGAAGATTGTGACTTTGGGCGTACT
>Ga0265293_10007329_pt1 | contig 17075 bp, 18 predicted proteins | sample Munlanlewell138R_FD_192505 | JGI IMG/M metagenome (GOLD analysis project Ga0265293, IMG submission 192505) | Leachate microbial communities from a municipal landfill in Southern Ontario, Canada - Leachate well 138R | ecosystem: Engineered > Solid waste > Landfill > Unclassified | place: Canada...
GTCGCATGTCGAACATGCGCGCCTCAATGGCACGACCCCGCGCCAGCGCGCCAGGCAGTTCGCCCTCATGATAGTCGGCGTAACCATCGCAATAGTCGAACTCCATGCCTTGCCCTTCCAGGAAGGCGATGGCCGCGTGCCCCTCTCGCAGATAGGCCAGCTGCCGTTCGGGCGTCGACGCCGGCCCGCCATCCGCGCACGCCGACATATAGGTGAAACCGGCTTCCTCGCTGTCCTCCACACCCGCGCGTCGCATTGGCCCACTGTCCGGAAGCCAGATGAGCCCGCCCGACATCGCGGTCGATCCGCCGAATCGGTCCGTCTTTTCGAGCACGACAACCGACAGGCCGCGCATCTTGGCGAACAGCGCGGCGCAAACGGCACCCGCCCCGCTCCCGACAATGACCAGATCATAGGCTTGGGCTTCAACCATCAGTGGATGTCTTTCTGTATCGAACGCCGTCACGCAGCGATTTCAAAGGCTGGCAGCAACTTTCTTCCGCCCGAGAAAGATGCCCCAGCCTGCACGAGCATGGAGATCCCCGCGGTGGCGACGAGCGGTCCGAGCGACATGATCGCTGTTACCATGGGCGTCCCCATCCCCGCGTTGATCAGGAAGCCTGCGCTATCGGGTCGGTTGCCGCGCGCGCCCGTTTCGTGCTGATGACGAAGCCGCCGATCGAGCGGAGATTTACTGAGCGCCGCGTAGGTCATGGGAGATCGATCCTATATATTCGCGCCGCGGTCCGGTGGAAAAGATCGGCCCTGTCCTCTTGGGACCAACCCGCGGCGATCAGCTTGAAGACATTCCACAAGGTCCGATAATCGCAGGCCCGCCCATCGGCGGGAAAGTTGCTGGCGAATATGCAGCGCGACGGCCCGAAGATGTCGATGCAGGCCAGCACCCAGGGCCGCCAGCGGTCCGCCAGCCGTTCGGCAAGGGGCGCGGTCCCGTCCGCCGGGTCGAGACCGCAATAGACCATTGCCAGGCCACTTAGTTTCACGCTCACATTTGGATAATCCGCAAGCGCCGACATCGCCTGTCGCCACAGCGCGAATACGCTCCCTTCGCGTCCCGCATAGGGCCCGACGCCCAGTGGCGTTCCGGCGTGATTGAGGACGATCTGCAGCTCCGGATTATCCCGCGCGAGCGCCCCGACATCGGACAGTTGCGGATGGAAAAGCCAGGCGTCGAAGGTGAGGTGCCGCTTGGCAAGCTCGGCGACGCCGCGCCGAAATCCGGTCGAGCCGTAAAGGCCCAGCGGCGGCCGGCTCGGCGCCTGCGGAACATCGCTGCTGGGATCAGTCGCTCCGCTCTGGCGAAATCCGCGAAACCGCTCGCCGCCCGCCGTCATATGGGCCTCGATCGCGCGCGCTGCCGCGGTACCCACGCTCAAATCGGTCTTGCCAACGATGCCGGCGCACACCCGGCTGTCGCCATAGCGCCCGCTCGCGCTCATCGCACCGATACCGTTGAAGAACTCGGTTTCGCCGACCGAGCGTAATTCGGGCGGGCCGTCGGCCCGGTAGAAAGCGCCGGCCTCGACGCCGACCGTCGCGACGATCCGGTGACCGGTCCCGATGTCGACGAGTATCTCATCCAGCAGATAACGCTTGGTGGGCAGCGATCGCAGTACGTCCGGTACTTTCGCCGGGTCGAGATCCCACAGATGATGATGCGGATCGATGATCGGTAGGTCGGGCAAAAGCACGTCGTGTATATCGGCTGGCATCGACACTCGTCCCGTCAATTGATCTGGCGTTCGCTGTTGCCCCAGAATGGCTCGCGCAGGGTCCGCCGCAGCACTTTTCCTGCTGCATTTCGTGGCAACGCCGCGATGAAATCGATCTGCTTGGGCGTCTTGTAGCCTGCTAGCCGTTCGCGAACCCATCGGATCAACGCCGGCGCATCGAGCGAGCTGCCTGGCTCCAGCACGGCGATGGCGCGCACTTCCTCGCCCCATTTGGAGGAGGGGACACCGATCACCGCGACCTCGCATATTTCGGGATGCGCGGCGATGACCTGTTCCACCTCCGCGGGATAGACATTTTCTCCGCCGGACACGATCAGGTCCTTCACCCGGTCGCGGATAAAAAGATAGCCGTCCACGTCGACATAGCCGGCGTCGCCGGTCCGCATCCATCCATCGGGGAGGAACACTTCCCGGTTCGCGACGTCGTTGCGCCAGTAGCCGGCCATGTTGCCAATCGAGCGGGTTACGATCTCCCCTGTTTCGCCCGGCGGCAGCTGTGTGCCGTCACCGCCACAGATCATGATCTCCACACCAGGGAGCGGTTTGCCGGCCGCGAGGGCGCGCTCCCCGCCATGATCCTCCGGTGCCAGCGCCACGATCGTTCCGGAGCTTTCGGTCAGGCCATACATCTGGACGAATGGGCAACCGAAATGCCGAACCGCGCGTTCGACCAGTTGGGGATGGATCGGTGAAGACCCGTAGAAGATGGTTCTCAGCGATCCGAAATCGGCGCCGCCCGCGCTGTCATTGAGGATAATGTGCAGTGCCGACGGCACGATGAACATCTTGCTTATATGATAGGTGGCAATCAGCGTGACCACGGCTCGCGGATCAAACTCGGGAACGATGACTCCCGTCGCGCCATTGAATAGCGCGATGAGCCCCCAGCCGCTTCCCCCGATATGGAATATGGGCATGGCGACGAGGCAAATGTCATTATGTTCGACCCGGTACCAGTCCGCGCCATAGGTCGCCTGGAGATGATAGCGACCAACGAGGCCGCGATGTCTCAGCATGGCGCCCTTGGGGCGGCCGGTGGTTCCCGATGTATAAAGCTGGAGCAGGACATCGTCTTCGTTGATGTCGATCATCGGATCGCTGGAAGGGGCACGGTCCCGCCAGGCGGGATAGTCCGACAGGCCTCCATCCGAGGCGATGACGTGTAGCGTTATCGCCAATCTGTGCTCAGCGATCGTTCGTTCCGCAGCGGCGGCGAACGCCTCGTTTACGAACAGCTTGACCGCCGCACAATCGGTCAGCACATGGACGATCTCGGGCTGCGCCAAGCGCCAGTTGACCGGCGTCAACACCGCGCCGGCCTTGGCGCACCCCAGCATGATCTCGAAATAGATGTCGCTGTTCTTGCCCAGAAAGGCGACACGATCGCCCGGCCTTATCCCATCCGCGATCAGGGCGTTGGCGACCCTGTTGCTGGCGGCATCGAGGGATCGATAGGTCGTCGTGCGACCATCCATCTGCAATGCGACCTTGTGGGGATGGCGGATTGCTTGCCGCCGCGCGATATCGGCGACCGTCATGATCCGGCTGTCCAGCTTGCTCATCGCGCACAGCCCGGGGCCGCGAAGTCACTGGCCGTTTCATCCGTCACTGCGGGCGAGAACCGTGCACGTCCATTATCCATCACCACGATATCGCGCTCCTGTGCGATCACCCGAAACCGGACAGCCTGATCCTCGTGCCATGCGCGGACCAGCAACGCCTCGCCTGGGAAGACCGCCGCGCTGAACTCCGCCTCGAGGTCCAGCAACCGTGATGGCGGCACCTCGACCAGACGGCAAAGGCCGTAAGCGGCGATGCCAAAGGTACACATGCCGTGGAGAATGGGCCGGTCGAACCCGGCCAGTCTGGCCGCGCCGGGGTCGATATGCAAGGAATTGCGATCGCCCAACAGGCGATAGAGCGCCGCCTGTTGTGGCGTCGTCGCGCAGATAAGCTCATCGTCGCAGCGGCGCTCTGGCCACGGAAACCGCGTGCGCGGCGGCGGCGCACTGCCACCAAAGCCGCCTTGGCCACGCAGTAGTAACGTACTTGTCACCGTGGCGTAGGCGCCGCCCGTGATCGCGTCGCACACCGATCGCGACTGGATGAGTACCGCGCCCTTCGCGCCTCGGTCATGGACCGAATCCACGCGATTGGTCGCGATGACCGACCCGCTTGGCGGCAAGACGTCATGTGTCACGATCTTTTGGGCGAGGTGTAGAACGCGGGAAGGATCGATTCCCGAAGAGGGACGCTTGAACCACATGCCGGCATCGCCGCCCAATACCAGTGCCAGGGTCGGCAACGTCTTCAGACCGGCTTCGTAGAGGAAGTCGACCGCTTCCGCCTCCTCGGCCAGCCCGACACCGACGGCCAGCGCATGGAGGATGGTCTTGTCAGGCCCATAATCCTCCCTCTCGCCTGTAAACTGGCGAGTGAGCAGAGCCCTGGGATCAAACACCGCGGCATGCCGCTAATCGCGACCGTCGCGCATGGGGCTGGTAAAGGGTCAGGTCGCACGCAAGCATCTCAGCGATCGCCCACCCATAGCGAGATCAGATCGTGGCCGGCGGCGATGAGCGTGACCTCATCAACGTAGACATGCTGGGTTGCCACCAGCATGTCGCGCATGCACTGTCCGATGGTGCTCGGCTCCCGAAAACCTTGGGAACCGCTCCAGCGATACGCGAAATCCACGACCTCGCGGGTGATGCCATGCAGCCAGGTGGCGGTTTGGCGAAAACGAACGCGATGTCCGGCCAGATCCTCGCCACGCTCGGCCGCCGCCGTCGCGGCTTCGTAGACATCGAGCAGCCTGCCCCGTGCGGCATGATAATTGGCCTCATTGGACGCGAATTCACGCTGAAATATCTGATTTTCGCTGATCCGGCCCGGATGATGCGGACGCTTCTTTATCACGGAAAGCGCCGCTATCTCCGTCAGGGCCCGACGCATCAGGCCGAGCATCACCGCGGAGTGACCGGCGCACCCGAGCCCAGCGATGCCGAAGTGGAAATGGGGCCGCCCGCGCGCCGGCGAGATCGAGTTCCGCCACATCGAGAAGTCCAGCGGCAGGAACTGCTCCGGAACTTCATAGTCGAAACTGCCCGTGCCCTTGAGACCGAGGACGTGCCAATTGTCGCGGAGAATCACTCGGTCGCTCGGAACGAAGCAGACGAGGACGTCCGGCTCACCCGCGTCGTTGATGGGAACGCCCGGCCCCGGAGGCACGATCAGCCCCGCAGTAAGCCAGGTAGAATGCGCACAGCCGCTGCCGAAACTATATCGCCCGCCGCCGCGATAGCCGCCTTCCACCGGATGCGCGCTCCCCCCGGGACCGAGCATGCCGGCGATCAGAGGTGTACCGCCTTCGGTGAAGAGAGTCTTGACCGCTGCGTCGCCGCAAAAGGCCGCCGCCAGGGCGCCGGTGATCGCGTTGACCATATATGACCAGCCAGCGGCAGTGTCGGCGAAACTGATCTCCTCGATAACCCGGATCAGCGACAGCAGATCGGAATCGGCGCCCCCCGCTTCCTGGGGGACGATCAGCGAAAACAGGTTGGCCCGTGCGATTGCGCTCACCGAATAGGCGGACAGCGTCCGCTGCCGCTCGCTGGCCGGCGCATTGTCGCGCAGCAACGATCGGATTGACTTCGCGCGGGCGACTGGATCGTTCGCCGCGTTCGCGTCCCGATCATCAAGCAACTGAGCGGCCGACAATTCAGACATCGCGAACTGGTCCTTCCTGCTTCGATCGATTTTCCATGAGCGCCAAACCGATGCCGCAGCGACGGCTCCCACCGCTCGAGCGTCGTCCGGTTCGGGCAGCCGATCGCGTTACCGAGCGGACTAATCCAGCGATCCGATTACAGCCAATATTGTTTTGGCGGAGTATTGATGTCAAAGCGCTATCAATTATCGGCGCCACAAAGGTTGGAAAAGCGATATGGAGTTGCGCAGGATTCGGTACTTCGTAGCGATCGCTGAAGAAGAAAATATGCATCGGGCCGCGGAGAAGCTGCATATCGCCCAGCCCGCGATGACGCGCCAGATGAACATATTGGAACAGGAAATAGGGGTGAAGCTCTTCGAGCGGCTGCCGCGCGGCTTGCGGCTCTCGTCGGCTGGGAAAGCGTTTCTCAACGATGCCCAGGCCCTCCTTAACATGGCCAAACTCGCGCGCGACCGTGCCTATGCCGTGGGTACCGGCCGGGTCGGCAAACTGCGGATCGGCTTCCATGAAGTCGTCCACCGCTACGCGGAGTTCTGCAATTTCCTCGCAGAATTCTCTAACCGTCATCCCCAAATCGAATTCCAGCTCACCGCAATGTCGTCGAAGCTGCAGGTGGAAGCGCTGTCGATGGGTCGGCTGGATTGTGCCTTCATCTATGTGTGGGAGAAAGTGCCCCGTTCGATCAGCACCATCGCCCTGCGTGGAGACGAATATGGGATTGTGCTGCCCGAAAATCATCGGCTGGCATCGCGCACCTCCATCGACCTTCGCGAAATGAGCGAGGAGCGGTTCATCTGGATCGATCGCACGCAGTTCAGCATTCAGTCGCATCGGCTGATGTCGGCCTGCGACAGCGCAGGGTTCGTCCCCAACATCGTCTATGAGGGTCTTTCGAGCGAGGCCGCGGTCCGCAGCTTGGTCTCGTCGGGCCTCGGCTGCGCCTTGTTGCCGCTGTCGATCGGCGAACAGAGTGCAAGGGGGGTGCGGGTGGTGCCGTGCGAACAGCCCCTGCTTTCCGTCGAACTCCATCTGGCCTGGCTGACGGAAAGCCGATCGCCATTGATCGAACCCACCGTGGAGATCGCGCAGCGCATCGCCAGCGAAGGCAGGGCCTCCGTCGCCCATCAGGTCGTTCGATAACCAACTGCGATCAGTCGCGTGGCTAGATGATATTGGCGTCACCGCTGTTGCTCGCCCTATGGATGCCGATGAGCGCCAGCCAGGCGCGATATCCCCACCGCGGATAATCGGGTCGAGGAATGAAGCAGCCATGGCTATCGTGGATACAGGGGCCCCAGATGAAATGGATGATGAGGGCCGGGAGTTCGTGCGGTACGAATTGATCAAGTCGACCGCGATCATCACTCTCAACCGTCCCGAATATGGTAATGCGCAAAATTATCGGATGCTTGATCATCTCGACGGATGCTTCATACGCGCGGCCAATGACGACGCAGTGGCAGCCATCATACTCCGCGGCGCGGGCAAGCATTTCTCCTCTGGGCATGACATCGGTAGCCCCGGCAGAGACAAGCATCTGCCCCGCAAGCGAAGCTCGCTATGGTATGATCATCTGACTGCAACCGGCGCGGAGAAGCAATATGCGCTCGAGCAAGATGCGTTCCTGCACTATTGCCGCCGCTGGCAGGAAATCCCGAAGCCAACCATCGCGATGGTGCAAGGAGCTTGTATCGCCGGTGGCCTGATGCTCGCCTGGATATGTGATGTGATCGTCGCTGCCGAGAATGCCTATTTCCAGGATCCGGTGGTGCGCATGGGAATCCCCGGCGTAGAATATTTCGCCCATGCATTCGAATTGCCGCCGCGCATCGCCAAGGAGTTTCTCCTGTTCGGGCAGCGCATGTCGGCCGAACGAGCCTATCATTTCGGCATGGTCAATCGCGTCGTTCCACTGGATCAGCTCGAGGCGGAGGCCATGGCTTTGGCGCGTGAGGTCGCGGATCGACCGAGATTCGCGGTCGCGATGACAAAGCAGGCTATCAACCTCGTCGAGGATCTCCGCGGCAAACGGCTGGCGATGGACGGCGTATTCCAGATGCACCATCTTGCCCATGCGCATAACAGCATGGTCAGCGGTAGCCACATCGGCAACCACGATGCCGCGTCGATGGCGGCCACTAATCACGACGAGTGAGCGCGCCCCTCTTGAGGGCGGTCGGTGCCGCATGAGCTTCTCTGGACTTGGGGACATCAATTCCAGCGGGATTTGCCGCCACGCGAAAGGATGCCTGTGTTGAAGAACGATCTTGGACCGGATCAGGAGACACGCCTCGAAATCTTCCGGCGCATGGCGCTGCTGAAGCTGAACGACGAACAGGCCCGCAAGGTCATTCGATCAGGGCGGCTGCTGATGCCCTATTATTCCTATCGGGGGCAGGAGGTCATTCCGGCCGCCATATCGGTCAACCTCACCGATGACGACTATATCTGCACGATCTATCGCGGCATCCACGACATGCTGGCGAAGGGCCTGCCGCTCAAGGAGCTGTGGGCCGAGATCGCCGGCCGTGCGACGGGCATCTGCAAGGGTAAGGGCGGTCCGATGCACCTCACCCATCCCGAAAAGGGGATCATGGTGACGACCGGCATCGTGGGGTCGTCGATGCCGATCGCCAATGGCTTGGCATGGGCATCGCAGCTCGCCGAGGACGGCCGCGTCACAGTGGCCTATTTCGGCGATGGGGCATCGAATATCGGTGCGTTCCACGAAGCTCTAAACATGGCGTCGATATGGAAGCTTCCGGTCGTATTCGTCTGCCAAAACAACCACTTCGGCGAACATACCGCCTATCACAAGACCACGTCCGCACACCGGATCGCCGATCGTTCCGCGAGCTATGAGATGCCCGGCCATCATGTCGACGGCAATGATCCCGACGCGGTGTATGCCGCCGCGCGCGAAGCGATCGACCGCGCCCGTGCGGGTGAGGGGCCGAGCCTGATCGAGGCGATCACCTACCGCTTTCACGGCCATGTCTTCGGTGATGCGGACAGCTATATGGACCCGGCCGTCAAGCAGGCGGCGATCGATGCCGATCCCTATCCCCGTTTCCGGGCCGAACTGATCGCGAGCGGCGAAGCGAGCGAGGATGAGCTTGCCGCGATCGAGACCGGCTTCGCCGCCAAGATCGAGGAGGCGACCGCCTATGCGCTCGCCAGCCCGTTTCCGGATCCCGAGGAATTGCGACGCGACGTCTATGCGGAGGAGATCGAGGCATGAGCACCATCGAGGCAAAGGTGCCGGCTGCCGACCAGGCGGCGCGCGCCGTGACGATGATCGAAGCGATCAACCGCGCGCTGACCGATGCAATGGAGGAGAATGACAAGGTCCTCGTGCTGGGAGAGGACGTGGCCGATCCGGAGGACGGCGGCATCGTCGGCATTACGCGAGGGCTCTCGACCCGCTTCGGCGAAAAGCGGGTCAAGTCGACGCCGATTTCGGAACAGGCGATCCTCGGTGCTGCAATCGGCGCCTCCATGGCGGGCTGGCGGCCGGTCGCCGAGATCATGCTGATGAATTTCACGACGGTCGCTATGGACATGATTGTCAATCATGCCGCTAAGCTGCGCTTCATGTCGGGCGGGCAGACCAGCGTGCCGATCGTGGTGCGCACGATGACCGGCGCGGGCATCAGCAGCGGCGGGCAGCATTCGGACCATCTCGAGGCCTGGTTCGCGCACACCGCTGGCCTGCGCGTGGTGACCCCGGCGACGCCGCACGACGCTTACGGCCTGCTGCTGAGCTGCATCGACGATCCCGATCCGTGCATCTTCGTCGAGAACATCCTCACCTTCGGCCACAAGGGCGTTCTGCCGGCGAAGGGTATGCGGATCCCGCTCGGCAAGGCGAACGTCATGCGCGGGGGCAGCGACGTCACGATTGTCGCGATGTCGCGCATGTCGATCGAGGCCGTGGCGGCCGCCGAGATTGCGCAGCAGCAGGGTGTATCTTGCGAGGTCGTCGACCTGCGCACGGTATCGCCATGGGATGAGGCTGCGGTCCTCGAGTCGGTCGCGAAGACGAAACGCCTGCTGATCGTCCATGAAGGCGTGAAGCGCTTCGGCATCGGCGCCGAGATCGCAGCCACGGTGTCACGCGAATTGTTCGGCACGCTGACGAAGCCGGTCGAGCGGCTGGGAGGCGCCTTCGCCCCGGTACCTTTCTCGCGCACACTCGAAGCGGCCTTCGTGCCCGATGCCGCTCGTATCGCTCAAGCCGCCGTCATTCTGGCGGGCTGATCCCAATCAAGGAAATCTCGAATGACCGACATATTGTTCCCCAAGATCGGCTTCACGATGGAGGAAGGCGAGCTCAGCGAGTGGCTGGTGGAGGACGGGGCGCAGGTCGTCGAAGGCCAACCGCTCTTCACGATCGAAAGCGACAAGTCGATCCAGGAGATCGAGGCACCCGCAAGCGGGACCTTCAAGATCATCGCACCAACCGGAGAAACCTACCCCGTCGGCACCCTCCTCGCGACAATTGAGTAAACCGCCGGTCAACCGGCAGGCTTGAAAAGCTGAGGCGCCAAATCCCGAGTTCGAGCGGAAGTGACTGCCGTCGCCCTTCCCGCCAGCCAGCAGCCTTTCGGCGGCCGAGATTACAATCCGCACGGAGACATTGTTGTCGCCGTTCAAGGTACCGAGGCGCATCGGGATACGCCCTCACGTTGCGCCCACCTTCGGCAGCGTGGCCGGCGGCCTTGGTTTCTCGGAGCTGATGGCTGAGGAATGGCACGGCTCTCAGAACGCATTGACACGATCACATAAGCCGATGACAAGCTAAAGGAGATTAATAATGCCGAGCTTTGAAGAACGAGGCAATCTGCGTGGAAAGCAGGCAATCATCATCGGTGGGGGCTATGGCATCGGAGCAGCGGTTACTCGCGCGCTTGCCGACGCCGGCGTTGAACTTGCAGTTTGCGACAACGATGCCGAGGCGCTTCCGGAAACCGTCGCCGCCGCTGAGAGCGCGGGAGTGCCAGTATTCAGCCGCTGCTTCGATGCGCTCGACATTAAGGAGCTCGAGGCGTTCTATCAAGAAACCGGTAAGCGAATGGGCCACCTCGATATCGTCGTGAACGTGGTGGGCGGGACGTACTTGCAGCGCTTCGAGGATTCGACGCCCGAAGACTGGAATTCCGAAATTCACCGCAACTACGGCTATGTTTTGTATTCGACCCGCGCCGCCCTTCCGCTGCTGCGCAAAGGCGGCAGGGGCGGAAGCATCATCAACTTCACGACCATCGAAGCGCATCGTGGCGCCGCCAGCATAGCGGTCTATGCCGGTGCAAAAGCGGGGCTGACCAACTATTCGCGCGCGATGGCGGTGGAGCTTGGGCGGGAGCGGATTCGAGTCAACACCATGGCCACCGATCTCACGCCGACGCGGGGCAATTGGAACGCGACGCCGGTGGAGCGCCGTGTCGCGCTTCAAAGCCTGCCCTCGGTGCTGTTCGAGAAAGCGATTGCGATCCCCACGCCGCGCGGAGATCCGCCGACCGAGTACGAGATCGCCAATGGCGTCCTATTCCTGGCTTCGGATTTGTCGTCCGGAGTTACTGGCACCACATTGCACGTGGATGGTGGCACCTATGCGGCGTCTGGCTTCAACCATTGGCCCTTTGGCGATGGGGTCGGACCTATGCCGTTCGACAATACGCTGCAACGCCTGTTTCCCGAAGATATTCCCTCCGGAGTGTGAATGTGATTTTAGGGCTGAGCTCATCGATATCTGGGCGGAGAATGAAATCAGCATCTCGAAGACATAGGGGCGCAACCGAGAGCGGTGATATTCTCAAAATCATGCAGTTGCAGCATCTTTGCGGACAGGTTGGGTGGGGGAAAGCGCTACTGCTATTTTGGTCATTCGTCAATTCAGCGAGTGTTGGCTGGCGGGTTTATTATACCCATTGGTTAATCCTAACGCCTTCGCACAATTAGCAGAACAAGATGAAATGTTCAGGAGTTCAAAATGGCCGATGCAAGTGAGTTTCTATTGGCCGCTGCCGCAGGCATTCAGGAGCATCTTCGTAGCTATCTCGCAAGCGATGGCAAGGAAGGATATCTTTACGATATGAGTTCGAGTGGTGGTAGCAAAGTCAGCACCTGCTTGGTATTGAAGACGACAGGCCGGAAAAGTAACCGTTCGCGGTTCGTCCCATTGCTCTACGCTCCATGGGCCGACGAATTTGTAATCGTTGCTTCAAAGGGCGGAGCCGACGAAGACCCTGCATGGTACCTCAACCTCACCGCCTCTCAAGAGGTTTTCTTTCAGGTAAAAGAGAAAAAATTCCGGGGGGTGTGGCGCACACCGGAAGATGAAGAAAGAGAGAGGATTTGGAATTTCGTTACTGCCTACTTCCCTCCATACGCGGATTATCAAGCCAAGACTAACCGCCGCATTCCTGTGGTAGTGCTTTGTCCCAACGGAAGGGTTAACGAAACTTGGACGTCCCCGACAAGCTGACTTTTCTTACCGCCACAGGGGACTGTCCGGAAGTTTGTGCGGGAGTCCACCTCACCGCCGTCGCCTACAACCTTGAAGCGCACAATGAACATTCTCGCGGCAGCACTCTGAGAGGGACACCGCCCAGTCAAAGGACGGAGAGAAAGCAGGCTTTCCGCCGCGAAATTCAGGTGTTTCAAGACACTACACCCACTTGCGCACGGGTCTCATTGGGCGAGCTTGATGGCGGTCACCTCTGGGTGCACTGCGAATGGCTCGACCCTAGCCACATTATATGCAGCTGCCAGCAAGGAACGGCGACAAAAGCATTCCTGTGCGACGCGGTGCGCACTCCGATCGGCCGGTACGGCGGCCTCCTGGCCGAGGTGCGGGCAGACGATCTCGGTGCGGTGCCGATGCAGGCGCTGCTGACGCGTAATCCCGGCGCGATCGAGGAGGTGTTTTTTGGCTGTGCCAACCAGTCGGGCGAGGACAACCGCAACGTCTCGCGGATGAGCTTGCTGCTTGCCGGTCTGCCCGCCTCAGTCCTAGGCGTCACGCTCAACCGCGCGCCGACACGACCGCTGAGATACTGGGCAAGCTGAAGCCACTGCTCGGACCGGACGGCACGGTCACCGCTGGCAACTCCTCGGGCATCAACGATGGGGCTGCGGCGATGTTCGTGGCGAGAAGCCGCCGCTAGGGCGCACGGCCTTAGGCGAGAATGCCTAGGCCACCCGCACGCAGGTAGCAGCGGCTGGTTCGATATTGACGACTGGATCGGGAAGCCGGCCGAGCGGCGCACGCCTATGTTCGACCGCACCATGCGATTCACACGCCATTTCATGTGTGATAATGTCCTTTATCACACATTCAAAAGGACCATGATCGCCATGCCCGAGACGGCCCCGACACCCCCGCAGCGCCGTCCCGTCATCCGGCACGTCAGCTTCGATGAGGCCGGCGAGGCGATCGGCCGCTTGCTCGCCATCGCCATGCCGCCCACGCGCGCGACCGAGACGGGCGCATCGGCCAAGGTCGCGGATTTCCTACTGGCCTGGTGGAACGGCGACGAGTGCGGCCATTTCCCGGTCCTGCATCTTTGCAACGTCGATGCCGTCATTGCCGAGGATATGCTGACGATCATGGCCTATCTGGCGCAGGAGTCGACCACCTACGCCGATGCCTGGGGCTACCGCGACGCGATGCACGACCTTTGGGTGCGCTATCGCGACCCCGCCGAGAGCGTTTAAACGCCTCCGAAGATCCACCGCAAAAAGGGATGCTGGCATGATCGAATCGAAAATGAGGACGAGGCTTTTGTCGACAACTACGCCGAGCGCGACCAGGCCAAGGCGCTGCGCGAGCAGGCGCGCGCGGGCGGGCTGCGTTTCGAGGCGTATCTACCCGGCGACATGGCCGATTGGCTGTTGGCGCAGGTCGAGCGGGGCCATTTCGTTGATCCGTCCGAGGCGGTGTTCGCGATCGTCAAGAACTTCATCGACATGGAGCCGCACCGCGATTTGCGCGACGAGCTGTTGCGCCGGATATTGGACGAGTCGGTTGCGCGCGGGCTTGAGGACGTGAAGGCGGGCCGCGTTCGTCCCGCCGATGAGGTGTTTGACGAATTGCGCCGCGAGCTGGCGAAGCCCCGCCCCGAGCCGGCCCACTGGCAGAAGATCGCACGATGAACCAGCTCGCCCCCCTGCCCTCGCCGGCGCTGGCATTGCCGGCCTTGATCGCGGCGGCCGACGAGCGCGCGCGGCTTCGCTTTCTTGAGTTCTTCGCCGTCACCATTCGCAACCCGCATACGCGCCGCGCCTATATGCGCGCGGCCGGCGACTTCCTGGCCTGGTGTGAGGCGCGCGGCGTCGCCTCGCTTGAGGCCGTGCAACCGCTCCACGTCGCGGCCTGGGTCGAGGCGCTGGGGCGCGAGCTGGCCGCGCCCAGCGTCAAGCAGCAGCTCGCCGGCTTGCGCCACCTGTTCGACTGGCTGGTGACGGGCCATATCGTGCCGGTGAACCCTGCCGGATCGGTGCGCGGGCCGGCACATAGCCAGCGGCGCGGCAAGACGCCGGTGCTGGCCCCCGACGAGGCGCGGCGGTTGCTCGACAGCATCGACGTGACCACCCATGCGGGCCTGCGCGACCGCGCCCTGATCGGGTTGATGGTCTATAGTTTCGCGCGGATCGGCGCGGCGCTGGCGATGCGGGTCGAGGACGTGTTCATGCAGAACAGGCGGCTATGGGTCCGCCTGCATGAGAAAGGCGGTAAGCGCCATGAAATGCCCTGCCACCACAATCTAGAGGATTATCTGACCGCCTATATCGACGGGTGCGAACTGCGCGAGGATCGCAAGGGACCGCTGTTCCGCACGATCGCGCGCGGCACTAAGCGACTAAGCGATACCCCCCTTCCCCAAGCCAATGCGTTCGCGATGGTGCGCCGGCGCGCGGGCGCGGCCGAGATCGGGACGGCGATCGGCAACCATTCGTTCCGCGCGACCGGGATCACCACCTATCTGAAAAACGGCGGCACATTGGAGACGGCCGCGACGATGGCGAACCACAGCTCTACCCGCACGACGCAGCTCTACGACCGCCGGCCCGATGACGTGACGCTGGACGAGGTGGAGCGGGTGTTGATCTAGGCGGCGATCGGCGGCGCACATTCCCAGCGGCCAGCCTGCCAGTGGAACTACCCGCTGCGCGTTGCTGATCGCGGGCGGTTCGCCCTTGCGCCAGAACGCGCGCATCTTGGCCCGTTCGTCCAGATGGGCGTTGGCGACGATCGCGCGCGCGGCCTGGATGAACTGTCCATGCCCGAACACATAGACCAGCGAGGCGGGCGGCATGGCGGCGAGGCGGGCCAGGGCCGCCTCGCAGCGCCGCAGCAGCGTGGCGAAGCTCTCCGCCCCCTCCCCGTCGCAATAATCCGGGTCCGCCTTGCTCCAATAGCGTTCGAGGTGCGGCATCCGTTCGGCGCTGCGCGTGCCGTTCCAGCGCGCCGGTTGCAGATAGGTAAATTCTTCGATCGGCCACACTTCGACCGGCACGCCGGGAAAGCGCGCGAGCCATTGGGATTTCCTTCTGAAAACGTAGTCCTAATGTAGTCACAAAATCGGATTTTGGCAATGGGTGCGGTGATTATGCGCCTGCCGCTGGCGCGGCACCGTGGCTCTACTCGCTTCGCTCCCCAAGCCCGCAAGCGGTCTTGGCCCAAGGTGACGATCCACATGGCGGGCGAGATCGCTGCGCGGATCTCGCGGGCGATGTGCCGGCGGGCGCCGGCCTAGATCTTCGTTGGAAGAGGGGGAAGGCAGTCCCGGCCGCCTCTCCCCCGCAACGGGATTAGACGGGGCCGTGCCTCGCTGCGCTGCGGCCGCTCCACCCCCGTCGAATCCCGCTGCCCCCCTCTCTCGCCGGCGTTCTTGGGCGTCCGTGTTCCGACCGATGGCATGGCCATCGCCGGACAGGCGATTTGAATGGAGTAGAAAGCATGACGCAGGACAACCGCGAAAGCTGGCTCAATCGGGTGGCGGCGGGCATGGCTCCGCTGTTCGAGGCGCTGGACGCCCCCCTGCCCGATCGCGTGCGCGTGGCGATCGGCTTCACCAGCAGAGGCGCGAAGGGCAAGGCGATCGGCGAGTGCTGGGACAACCGACTTAGCGCGGACGGGCATTTTGAAATCTTCATCCGCCCCGACCTGGCGCACGCGCCCGACGCCATGCCCGCGCAGATAGCGGCCATCCTCGCGCATGAGCTGGTCCATGCCGCCGTCGGCATCCCGGCAGGGCATGGGAAGGCGTTTAAACGGGTCGCGCTGGGGCTTGGCCTTGTCGGGCCAATGCGCGCCACCACCCCCGGCGAGGCGTTCCTTGCGGCCATCGCGCCGATCCTCGCCGATGTTGGCCCCCTCCCCCATGCCCGTCTCGACACGGACGGGGAGTCGACCGCGCCCAAGAAGCAGAAAACCCGGATGCTGAAATGCGAGTGCGCGACGTGCGGCTATACCGTGAGGACCGCGCGCAAATGGCTTGAGCAGGCCGGAGCGCCGCTTTGCCCGATCAAGGATCACGGCCAGATGAGCCATGAGCCGCTGGACGATGACAGCGAGGATGAGGGCGGCGAGGACGGCTAGACGCCCTGCCCTTTCATCCGATAACCACTTGCGCTATGACTACATGCAAACATGCGTTCATGTAAGGATATTCACATGCCAACAATCGCGATCATCAGCCAGAAGGGGGGCGCGGGCAAGACCACCCTCGCCTTACATCTGGCCGCAGCCGCCGAGGATTCCGGGCATACCGCGCTGGTGATCGACCTCGACCCGCAGGCGACGGCGAGCCAATGGGCGGCATGGCGGCAGGACGCGCCCCCGGTCGTGATCGACAGCGCGCCCCCTCGCCTCGCCGCCAAGATCGAGCAGGCGACGGCGCAGGGCGCGGCGTTCATCGTGATCGACACCCCGCCCCATGCCGACAGCGCCGCCAGCGCCGCCGTCGAGGCGGCCGACCTGGTGTTGATCCCTTGTCGGCCGAGCGCGTTCGACCTGGCCGCGATCAAGACCACGGCCAGCCTTGTGAAGATGCGCGGCAAGCCCGCTTTCGTGATCTTCACGGCGGGAAGCCCGACCGCGCCACGCATGTATGACGAGGCGGCGCAACTCGTGCAGGGTTACGGGCTGGACGCCTGCCCGCTGCATGTCGCGGATCGCGCCGCGTTCCGCCATGCGGCGACCGAGGGGAAAACCGTGATGGAGATCGAGCCGAACGGCAAGGCAGCCGATGAGGTGCGCCAGCTTTACAAGTGGGCATGTGAGCATGTAAACATGCCAGCATCTAGGAAGCGGAGGGCCAGCGCATGAGCAGCCGGAAAGGATCATTGCTTGCATTGCGGGATCGCGAGGCGGCCCCAGCGCCGGCGACGGCCGAGCCGGAGGGGAGGGCGGCCGCGCCGATCGCCCGCAGCACTGGCGTAGGCACCGGCAGCAGTTCGAGCAGCAGCCCGGTTGCGCCGAGCCGTCAGGGCAAGAAGGCGATGACGGGCTATTTCAGCCCGGAAATGTCGTTCGCCATGCACATGACCGCCCGCAAGCACGGCATGAGCTTGCCGGACGC
>Ga0265293_10007330_pt1 | contig 17074 bp, 17 predicted proteins | sample Munlanlewell138R_FD_192505 | JGI IMG/M metagenome (GOLD analysis project Ga0265293, IMG submission 192505) | Leachate microbial communities from a municipal landfill in Southern Ontario, Canada - Leachate well 138R | ecosystem: Engineered > Solid waste > Landfill > Unclassified | place: Canada...
CGCCCGCATCGTCTGCTCGATGGAGACAATGTCCTCCTTGTTGAGGGTCAGCTCATCGTCGAAGCGAAAGTAGTATCCGTCTCCCAGTGCATGGCCGATGATCAGGCGGCGCGCCGGGTAGAGCATCGAGACGGCGGCGCAGAGCAGGTAGCAGATCGAGTGACGGTACATCCTCGTCCCCATGTCGCTGAAGAGGCGCACCGGGGAGAGGGTGCAGTCGGCCACCAGTGCACGGCTGCTGGAGTGGAACTCGCAGTTGACCAATGCCCCAATATAGGGGTTCTCAGCGTAGGAGGCACTTCGGTTGTAATCGATGATACCCGCCTTGCGCATCACATCCTCGACAGAGGAACCGATGCCTACGGTCAAGGTCTGGTCGTTGATGGTTACGGCAATCTCTCTCATACCCTCAATGATACCGACACGAGAGGCGGACAACAAGAGCTGATAATGGCGATTGACACCACCACAGTGGCTAGGTACCTTTGTAGTATGCACGAACAACCGCGCCGCACCATCTTGGTGGTCGACCTCGACAGCGAACAGAGTGAGCAGATCATGCTCACCGAGGTCCAGGCACGCCGTGTCAGTGGCGGTAGGCTGTTGGCCCTCCACCTCTGGCAGCAGTACATGGATGCAAAGGCCCTCGACGCCGCCTCCTACGAAGGGGGCAATCCGATGGTGTTTGCCGCAGGCGGTGCCGCCCAACTTGAGTTGAGGACACCCTCCTGCTATGTGGCAGTGACGCGCAATCCGACCAGCGGTGCCATCACCTGCGCCGTGGGTTCCTCGCAGCTGGGAGACGGAATCCTCAGCTGCGGATACCTTGCGGTGGTCCTCATCGGCCGCATGCGGCGGCTGGGGGGCGTGCGTATCGATGAGGCGGGGGCGAGCTTTGTCAGCGCAGAGGAGTACCACAACCTCGGTTCCACCACCGTTGCTCGCAAAGTCGGCAGAGAGCACATCATCGTCACTGGACCTGCCGGGGAGCAGTACAGCCCTTATGCTTCGCTCTACGTCGATGGGGAGAACATCGGTTCGGGTGGGGTGGGGTCGGTGCTCGGACGAAAGAACGTCAAGTACATCGCCTTGAGCGTTGAGCACCAGGGCAGGGAGAGCGGTGATGTCAAGCGGCAGGCGCTCTACAACCGACGAACCGACCGACGGGTTGCACGCTCCAGGACCGCTTCCATGATCGCAGAGTACGGGGACTTGGCGTTGCTCAAGTGGGCCAACACCCATGGTTGGGCTGCCATCGAAGGGTGGTCGCTGCGCCGCGACGGACGGCTGTGGGCGCTCACCGACAAGATTGCCCAAGTCCCTCGGACCATCACGCTGACCCACGCGTTGGCCCTCGGTCCCAACCTCGGCCTCTTTGAGGTCGGTTCAGTGGCTCGACTGGCCCGACGCTGTCTGGACAACGGCCTGGACCCGATCAGCATCTCGGCGCTCCTCTGCTGGGCCAAGGAGAGCCGCCAGGAGGGGTTGCTCCCGTTCTTGCCCGACCTCAGACACCCCGACCCGGCGCTCTACGAGCGGGTACTGGACAGCATCGCCTACCGGCGGGGGAGCGGTGGGGCGGAGCTTGCCTATCCACTGGATGAGTTGGTGCGCCGCCACGGCGGGGGACGGTACGCCTACCTGGTAGGCAAGCGGGCCATCGCACCCTTTGATCTGCGGGCCCTTCCAGCCACTGCGCTCTTGTCCGCCTTGGGTGATGAGGCGGTTGTCTACGGTGAACTGGTGGCAGGAAACCGCCACCGCAGGGGCAATGAGCGGACCCTTGCCCGCCGGGCCCGCTTCGCCCAGGTGCTCAGAGCCTCGGCCTCCTCTGTTGGTGTCCACCCCAATGCACTGATCGACCTCTCAAAGGGGCCCCGCCTCTTTGGCAAACGCCGGTGCTTCCTCCTGCTCGCTACGGCGGCGAGCCTGGCCGAAGGACGGACCATCTCCATTGCGGAGGTCATCGAATACGGCAGGACCAGCCTCGAGCTTGAGCAAGCCATCAATGAAGAGCTCAATGCCAGCACTGACGCCAGCCTCCCCGAACGGATGCTCGTCGATGGCACGAGCCACTATCCCAAGGCCCAGGTGGTCCCGTTGGCGCGTCTGTTGTACGCCTATCGATCGATCAGGGCGAGGGAGAAGCAACACGAGCCATCACCGACACGGTGAATGGACGCTTTGTGCGAGCGCAGGAGCGCATAGGTCTTCCCCCACCGTGAGCGTGTGAGCGCCGGAGACCCTCCGTTGATCTGAAGGACCCCCGATGCATCGATCTCCAAAAGCGGTACATGGGTATGGCCGGTGATGAGGATATCCCCGCGCCCCAAGCCGTAGTGGGCGGGTTCGAAGAAGAGGTCACCGTGGGTCACCATGATGGTACGGTCCTGCCAACGGCGCTGGAGCAGGCGGGGAGGGTAGGTGATCTGTGACCGGGAGAAGGCGTAGCTCGAGTCGCAATTCCCCCGTACCACGGTCAGTGGCGGGGCTTGGGAGAGGAGAACCTTGAAGTTCGGGTCGTCGCCGGGGCAGAGGTCGCCGGCAATGATGAGGTGGCTCGCCTCCTCGATTCTGCTGCGCTCGACCACCGCTCGCAGGGCGTCCACCGAGCCGTGCAGGTCGGCGGTGATGAGCACGGTGCCGTCCAGCACTCCACCCTCCTCCATTCTCGGGATAAATCTCCGAATCATCCTTGAGAATTGCGCTCTTTGTTGCTACTATGATACGAGAATTATATAATTATGTACAAGATGGGGGATGCGTGTATGGCAACGATGGGAACGTTGACGTGTAGTGACTCGACTGAAGTGGTCTATCGCATCTGGGTGCCCGAGGGGGGGGCGGTCGATGGAACCTTGCTGATCCTCCATGGTATGGCCGAACACTCGGCCCGCTACGATGATTTTGCCCGGTTCTTGGCAGCCAAGCAGATCGCCGTGTACGCACCCGACCACCGTGGCCATGGACAGACTGCACTGAAGGGCAATGCGACACTGGGGTGGTTTGCCGAGAGGGATGGGTGGCAGCGCGTCGTCGACGACGCCCTTGAGCTTGCCAACCTGATCGCGGCTGAGTATCCGCAAAAACCGCTCTTTGTCCTGGGCCACTCGATGGGCTCCTTTTTGGCCCGTACCCTGATCGCACAGAACCCCGACCTCGTCGATGGAGCCATCATCATGGGAACGGGAGCCGGCCAAGGCCTCCTGGGCAAGGTTGGCAAGATGATCGCCTCCAGCAACGTGAAAAAGCACGGCTCGACCCACCCCGACAAGCTCATGGACAAGATGAGCTTCGGTTCCTTCAACAACCACATCACCGATGCCAAAACCCCGTTCGATTGGCTCAGTCGTGACGCAGACAAGGTCAAGGAGTATGTCGAAGATCCACTGTGTGGCTTCGTCTGCACGTCGCGCTTCTTCTGTGACTTGCTCGATGGTGTGCAGATGGCCAATGACCGGCACCGTGCCCAAAGCCTTCCCGCCGACCTGCCGATGCTGATCATCAGCGGCAGCGAGGACCCGGTGGGTAAGTTCGGCAAGGGCGTGGGCAAGGTCCATGCCCTCTACCAGGGCTGCGGCCTCGAGGACCTGACGGTCACCCTCATCGAGGGAGCACGCCACGAAGTGCTCAACGAGACCGACCGAACCGATACGATGGAGTACCTGGGCGCATGGATTCTGGCCAGACTCTAGCGAAGCGGTGGCTACTGGTCATCGCATCAAACCTCAAGCATGCACGACAGTTCCTCCAGACGGTCTTCCGTCAGTCGATCAGGGACAACATCCTCAACTCTGCATCGGGCCTCGTCTACTCCACGCTTTTGGCCATCGTGCCAGCCTTGACCTTCCTCTTCACCTTCTTCAATGCGTTGGGGGTCCTCGGACCGCTGGTCGATGTGCTCAACCTGTGGTTCGTCGAGCTCGCCGGAGCGGAGGCGGGCAGTGAGTTGATGAGCATGATCAACCACTATACCCGCAACGCCACCAGCCTGGGCGTGGTGGGCCTGATCTCCTTTCTGGTGACGATGGTCCTCTTGGTCAACAAGGCGTGGTCGGTGATCAATAAGATCTACCGCTCCAGTCGCAACTCCAACCCGGTCAAACGCTTCGCTGGCTTTCTCACCTTTTTGATCGTCGCCAGCCTGCTCTTGGCCGCCTACGTGAGCATGGAGTCAGCGCTCACCTCCTGGTACTTCAAGATTCTCGGCATCCCCATCGGACGGGGCTTCGGTGCGCTGCGCACCTTCGGCCCCACCCTGATCATCGCCTTGATCATCTTCCTGCTGATCTACTTCGTCCCCAACACCAAGGTGCGCTTCAACGCAGCACTCTTGGGCAGCGTCAGCGGCATGGTCATCATCACGGTCTTCAACAAGTTCACTTCGCTCTTGACCCGCATGGCGACCAACTTCTCGGTCATCTACGGCTCATTTGCCGCAGTCTTCCTCTTCCTCTTCTTCTGCTACGTCTTCTGGGCGACGATCTTTTTCAGCGTCGAGTTGGCCTATGTCTTCCAGTTCCGCCCCGATGGATCGACCATCACCGGCTTGCCGCAGAGCCCGGCATTGCAGCTCAGCGAGGGGACCAACATCATGATGCTCATCGGCAGCAACTTCCGTGACGGCAAGGGTCCCACCACCATCAAGGAGATGCTCGACCGCCTCGTCATCCCGTACAACCGATTGCAAGCGTTCTTGCAGCTGCTCACCCAGCTGGGGTTCATCACCCCCACCAACAACAGCTACACTGCCTTCATCCCCAACAAGCCGCTGGAGAACCTGCGCCTCCAAGACCTGGTCACAGCCCTCTATGGCCTGGAGTCCATGGATGAGGTGGAGCGTGACACCGCCGGTGAAGCGGTGGCCCGCGAGGTGGAGGGCAAGGGCATCGCCTCGCTGGGATCATTGACCATCGAGAACCTGTTGCAACGTATCTGATTGGTTGCCAAACAATTCAAATCACGGAGAATGCCATGTTCCTAGACCCCGATACCCAACCACCCGTCGATGCCCTGCTCTGGCACTCGTTGCCCGATGAGTCGACCCGGGCACTTCAGAGGTGGCAGATCGGCTCGCTTGTGGGTATCCTCTACAAGAACCCGCCCACCCGCTCTGCCGAGAGCTTGGTGGCGATTCCCTACTCGCTGGTCATCCGGCGCGGCACTGCCACCATCCTCGTCGTCTCTTTGGAGATGGAGGACCTGCGTACCCTTGCGCTGCACTTCGGTTGCTCGCTGAGAGAGCTGCAACAGGAGTACCAGACAAAGGGGAGCTTCGCTGCGGCGTACAGCTACCGCTACGCTGGCGGAAAGCGGGAATCGATGGGTCCGTACACCGGAGGCCTTGGCTTGGAGGAGGTCACCGCCTTCCTGTTGGAGGCGGCGTTGGACATCTTCGACCTGGTCGCTGAACCGCGCCTTTTAGAAGGTGAAGATAAAGCTCCCCGATAGGCTCACCGACGATGTGTGCTGTCGATCGTCAGGGGGCGAGAGGCGCAAGATCCCGTCCTTGCCCGCCTCGATGGCATCGGGAAGGTAGAGGCGCGATGTGTGCTCTGAGGCGACCAGCGTAGTGAAGAGGCGGTGAGGCTCGTCGGCGAGCAAGGCGCGCAGAGCGATGCCGTCGATCTCAAGGCGAACCCAATCCCCGCTACGATACCCGCTTTGGGCCAACTCCTCGCGTCCCACCGAAAGGGTTGCCACCATCGCCGTTGCCCGCTCGCCGATGGAGAAGGGCAACGCCTGGGGCCGTTGGGAGGTGGCGCAGGAGGTGAGCACCAACACAAAGACCAACAATGCAATACTGATGTGCTTCATCTAGAACTCCTCATGGTGGAGGGTGAACTCCCGTCTACGATACTCCACCAGGCCGTCAGCCTGCATCCGGGAGAGCTCGGTGGACATGGCACTGCGCTCAACGCAGAGGTAGTCGGCGAGCTGCTGGCGGTCAAAGGGTATGGTGAAGGTCCGATTCTGCTGGCGGCGGGACTCACTGTTGAGGTAGGAGAGCAGCTTGTCCCGGGTGGAGCGCTTGGTAAGGTGGTCGATCTTCTTCATCAGCTCAAGGTTCTTCTGACTGAGGAGGCGCACCATATTTTCGATGAGGGTGTGGTGGTAGAGACAACACTTCTGGCAGCTGGCGACGATCTTGTGGACGTTGAGAAAGAGGATTGTAGAGCGCTCGGCGGTGACGACGCTCACCTCGCTCGGCAGTGCGGTACACGCCAAGGCCTCGGCGAAGCTCTCGCCGACGGCGACATCGGCGACCAGTGACCGGTTGCCCCAGAAGTCGTGGCGGGTGATATGGACCCGTCCTGTCAGTACGATGCCCAGCTCATCGGTGTGATCGCCCTCCTTGATGATGGCCCAGTCGCGCTCATAGTCGTCCGTCCTCCCCTCCAGGCATTGGAGCAGGGAGGCGATCTCATCGGCAGTGGTCCCGGCAAAGAGGGTGGATGTTTGGAGAATCTGTACCATTTTCATAGGAATTTTACCCTGTGTTGGAAAAACAACATATATACCTCGATGGGCATGGTAGCATACACACCAAATCCAGACAATGGAGCGAATATGCTACGACAGATCATTACCATAGACAGTGAGCAGTGCATCGGCTGTGGCCTCTGTGTGAGCGCCTGCCAGGAGGGTGCCATCTCGATGGTGAACGGCAAGGCGGTCCTGCTCAGGGAGGACTACTGTGACGGGCTCGGCAACTGCCTGCCTGTCTGCCCCAGCGGGGCCATCACCTTTGAGATGCGCCAAGCGCCCGCCTTCACTGGTGACAGCAAAGGGGCAGAGCCGCTCTTCTCGTGCCCTGGGACGCAGATCAAGAGCCGGGACGCGAAGAAGGACGAATCACCGGTGTCAGGTCAGGCGAGCCAGCTGCACCAATGGCCGGTGCAGCTCAAGCTCGTTGCACCCAACGCCAGCTTTCTCCAACACTGTGACCTGCTCATCGCCGCCGACTGCGCCGCCTTTGCCCACGGCTCCTTCCACCAGACCTTCATGAAGGATCGGGTGACCCTCATCGGGTGCCCGAAGCTGGATAACGTCGACTACAGTGAGAAGCTTGCCCGGATCATCGCCGACCACTCGGTTGGCTCGATCACCGTCGCACGGATGGAGGTTCCTTGCTGCGGAGGGCTCGACCACGCCGTCAGGCGCGCCATCGAGGCAAGTGGAACGAATGTCCCCCTTGCTGTGGTGACCCTCACCACCGATGGGGATATCATCAGCTAGAACACCCACGAAGAGGAGAGGGACAATCCTGCCTGCTCGAAGGACCACATGGCAAACGTGGCGCTCACTGTAGCCTGCAGCGTCAGCGCCTCGAGGGGAATGAGGGTGAACCCAGTGCCGATGACCAACGCCTCGGTCCGTGTCACATAGGTGGAGGAGAGGCTCAGCCGTTGGCTTTGGTCAGGGGCATACCCGCCTTCGATGGCCAGAAGGAGGCCACCCTCCTTGCCGATGGGGATTGCCATCGCCTCACCTCTGACCGAGATGGTCCCCCCTGCCATGAGGAAGAAGGAGTGGAAGAGTCCTGCCGAGAGGCGCAGCTCCTCGACTTCCTTGGTGACATCCGCCGAGGTTGAGAGCCACCAGGTGGCTCCCAGGTGCCCCTGGAGGCTGACATACGGGGTGTGACGACTCTCTTGGTATGCATACCCCGCTTCTGCCTTGAGGGCTCCCAGACTCAGGTAGAGCCGACTTGCAACGCCCACGTCAGAGCCGGTCAGTGAGGGTAAGGCAACCACCTCGACAAAGTCGAAGACACCGATGGGGAGGTAGAGGGAGGCGAGCCAGAAGGAGTCGGACCCTGCCATCGACCGGTACGCTTCGAATCGTCTCCCCACGATCCCTGCTGCATTGAAGAAGAAGCCATCACCCCACGAAAGAGGGCTCTTGCCGAGCGTGAGCCGCCCATGGGGAAGGCGGGCGCGCAGGTATGCCCGGCTGATGAAGCCATCCCAGTCGGTGCTCTTTACGGTGGGAGGAACCTGGATGCGGATCTCCCCTCGCACATTGCCCTGGGTAGGGGAGGCGAGGGTGAGGGTTGCTGCAGGGAGGAACAGGTTGGAAAAGGTACCTTGTGAATCCACCGTGATGGTGTTTGCGAATTCAAGCCCGCCGGTGACGGAAGCTGCACCGCCTGCGGTGGTGAGCACAGAGAGCAGCAACGCCAGTATGCACAGTGATCGCCGCGCTACCATGAGAGGTTCTCCAACGAGAAGAGTGCATCGGGAAGCGGGATGTCGATCTCGATCGATTCGATGCGCATCGTGGTGGAGCTGCCGCGCTTGAGCAGATCGGCGATGCGACTCTCCTTCGCCATCGCGACGCCGCCCACCTCCATCAAGGCGATGACCTCCATCTCCTTCAGCGCCCGCCCTGCGGCGGTGGCGTAGAGCCCCTTGCGCACCACGAAGCGCTCCTGGTCGACCCAGAGCGTCTGGATGGGGTAGGCGCTGCTCCGGCTCTTGGCCACCAGTTTGACGATCCAGCATTGGATTCCATCGATCACGTCCTCTCCCTCGAGGGTCGCGTCGTAGGAGGCGAGGGTGCTGCTCTCCCGGGTCATGTCCTCATAACTGAGGTCGCTGCCGAGCACCGATTGGCGCAGCGCCGCGCCCTGCAGCCGGATGAGCTGGTCGGCTTCGGGGTAGTAGAGGTAGAGGCTGGAACCGGTGCGCAGGATTTTCTGTCCCCGCTCGGCGAGGCTGGTGAACTCGATGAGGGAGGTATTGTCCCCCTTCGACCACGCCTCGAAAGTGGACTTCTTCTCGCCGAAGCGATCGACGGTGATGATGGCGCCGCTGCTGTGGCTGCTGGCAAACGATGTATTGGCATCGACTGCAGCGATGATCTCCTCTGCCGTGATGGCCCAAAGTGATGCGCAGGAGAAGAACAGGAGGAGAGTGATGATGAAAAGCGTTTTTCTAGACATAGTGTAGGGCCTCCACGACTTGGATTCTTGCAGCACGGCGGGTGGGGATGAGGGTTGAGAGGGTGGCGATGGCTACCCCATAGAGGTAGACGGCCACCGCGGTGAAGGCGGTGATGCTCGGATAGAGGACCGACGACACCTCCATCTCGATGCCGCTCATTGCCTCGGTGAAATCGATGCCTACCCGGGAGAGTACGGCGGTGATGAGCACGCCGACCAGCACTCCGGCCAGCGCCCCGGCCGCGCTGATGAACGCCCCCTCGAGCAAGAAGAGGAGACGCACCTTACCGTCATCCATGCCCAGGGCCTTCATCATCCCGATCTCGGCCATCCGCTCAAAGATCACCATCATCGTCGTGTTGATGATCACGGTGCTGCCGAGGAGGAAAAAGATCAGGGCGATGACGTAGTAGATGTACTTTGCGATGCGTAAAAATCCATACATCTCGTTCAGCTGGGAGAAGGCCTGCGTCTCGGTCTCGATGCCGAGCTCCTCTGCAACCAATGCGGCAATCTCTCCGGCCAGGGCAGGAAGTGATACTGCTCCCGTCGACCGCACCACCAACTCCTGGACACGGCCCTCCATGAAGAGGAGGTGCTGGGCACGTTCGAGACTGAGGTAGAGCGTCGAACTGCTCAGCGAGCCGATCGGAGGCTTGACGATGCCAACCACGGTGAAGCTCATCGCATTGCTGCTGCCGGCGGCCGTCGAGGCGAGCAGCGTCACCCGGTCTCCCACCGTGATGTCCAGGCCTTTGGCAAGAACCGCACCCATGACCAGCTCATTGGAGCGGTCGTGGGGCAGCCTCCCCTCACTGAGGATGGAGGCAAGGTTGCTGAAGGCGGTCTCCCGAGTAAAATCGAAGCCCATCGTGAGGACCGGGCGACTGCGGTCGCCCCGGTAGAGCGCAGCGGGAAAGGAGATGCGCCCACTGGTCTCTGCAACCTCATCCATCCTCTCCAGCACGGTCGTGATGGCCTCATCGTCGAGGCTGAGGTGGAGCGGGTGGTAGCGCTCGTAGCGTGCGTACTGGCTGCTGCGGATCCGGATCTCTCCGGTGTAGTAGGCGATGAGGTTGGTCCGCATATCCACCTCCATGCCCTCGACGAGGGCGAGCAGGAGGATGATCGACATGGCACTGACGGCGATGGCGAAGGCAGAGAGCAGCGAGCGGCGCCGGTTTCTCAAGATGTTGCGCAGTGCCAGCTTGACCATCGCTCCTCCTACAACCGCACCAGCGCGGTGGTGATCGGGCTCTTCAGCGCCCGCCTGACCGGGATGACGGCGGCCATTCCACTCAGCACCGTTCCTCCGACGGCGGCGACGATGAAGGAGGAGAGACTCCAAGCACCGCGCATTACGCTGGGGATGCGAAAGCCCATATCCAGGTCGCGCAGCATGAAGGAGAGGTCGATGCCGACCTCCACCATGTAGAGGGTTGCCAGGGCACCGAGCACCATGCCGATGGCCGAGCCCAAGAGGCCGATGAGAGCGGCCTCGAGGAGGAAGGAGACCCAGAGGCGGCGCTCCTCCATCCCCATCGCCCGCATCATCGCAATCTCCCCTCCTCGCTCATACATCGCCATGAGCATCGTGTTGGAGATCCCCACAGCGGCGATGATGAAGATCAAAAAGAGGATCAAGGAGCTGCCACCCTGCTTGGAGCTTACGATGGCCAGGTAGTCCTGGGCCAAATCCTTCCAGGTGAGGACGATCACGGAGGAATCGAGTGAGGAGAGCGCCTGTGAGAGGGTGCGCTGCACGCTCTGAACCTCCTCTCGGTCCGGGACCAGGATATCGATGTTTGTCACCGCCCCCTTCATACCCAGGTATTGGTCGGCCGCTTGGATATCCATCATGACCAACGTGCGGTTCACATTGGGGTTGGGGCAGTTGACCAGGCCGACGACCTGGGCATCGAAGGCTTCGAAGAAGCCTCCCTTGCCCCGCGTCGAGACGATGAGGGAGGAGCCGACGGTCGCCCCGATGTCCTCGGCGAGCCAGCTGCCCAATACGATGCCGTCCATCTCGCCGGCGTTGAAGAAGCGCCCCTCCGCCAGCGTTGCACCATAGCGATAGACCGTCCCATCATCCTCGCCAATGGCGGTGATCTCAACCGGGAGGTACCCATCCTCACCGAACTCCTCCCAGCCGAGGATCAGTTCGGCGGAGAAGCGGGTACGGGAAACCGCACCATACCCGAGCGCATGGATCGTCTCCAGGATGGGCTGCGGCTCCTCGATGGCCTCATCGAGGGGGAGGAAGAGGCGATCCTCCCACCACGCGGTGGTGTGGACGCGTAGCGACGCAGTCTCATACCACTTGAGGTTCCGCTCCGACTCCTCTGCCGCTCCCAACAGCATGGAGTCGACGGCAAGGTACATGGCGATGCCCATGGCGATGGCCACCGCGGTGATGATTGTGCGACGGGTATAGCGAGAGAGGTTTTTTACTGCCAGGCGGAGGAGGAACATCAAGACCCCCTCTGCTCATCGCTGACCACCCTGCCGTCGTGCAGCAACACGAGGCGGCGGGCATACTCCATGACCATCGCATCGTGGGTGGAGAAGATGAAGGTCGTCCCTCGTCGTTCGTTCATCGTCTTCATCAGGGTGAGGATCTCCTCTCCGGTCTTTGAGTCGAGGTTCGCCGTCGGCTCATCGGCGAGCACGATCGAGGGCTCCTTGACCAGGGCCCGCGCGATGGCCACCCGCTGCTGTTGGCCGCCGGAGAGCTCGGCGGGTCTTCTCCCCTCCAAGCCGGCGAGACCGACCTCACTGAGCATGTGGAGGGTCGTCTCCTTGATGCGCTTCTCCTCCATGTCGAGCAGCTCCAGCACAAAGGAGACGTTCTCATAGGCGGTGAGGACCGGAATGAGGTTGTAGCTTTGGAAGATGAAGCCGAGGTGGCGGCGACGAAAGGCGGTGCGTTCCTTGTTCGTCATTCCCCCGATGGGGCGCTCGTTGATGTACAGCTCTCCCTCATCGAATGTATCGAGGCAGCCGATGAGGTTGAGCATCGTTGTCTTGCCCGACCCCGAGGGTCCGGCGATGGAGAGAAACTCACCGCCGGAGACCGAGAGGCTCACCCGGTCGAGCGCCTTGACAACGCTCTGTCCGTTCTGGTAGATCCTGCTGACATCCTCCAACCTGACCATAGCCCCTCCCCTGTGTCATCGTAGTGGGGCCTTTGGGCAAAGTCAACAAAGCATGACCTCCCCACAACGGGGGATATCAGATGGTATGCATACCGGGTATGTTGAAATCGCAGGAGGGAAGGGGGGGTGGCATATGGTAGGCGTTGAAGCGCTACGCAACGATCAGAGAAGCAAATCGCCTCGCATTGAGACCAACGCGGGCGAGAGTCCTGATTCCATCTACCGGAGCGTCTGCGCGGCTTTTTATGATGCTGCCATCCATATCGGCACAAGAGCTCAATGTGTCCCAAAACTCGCTACTGATTTATCAAGTGGGCAAGAGAATCAAAGCTGCCCCCTGTGCGCAAGAGTGTGATTATACACTACGAAATCGAAACCATCCATCCGTTTGCTGATGGTAATGGTCGTATGGGAAGGCTTTGGAAACTACTGCTCCTCACACCATGAAAGACGATTTTTGAATGGATTTCAGTGAAACCAGTGCTCTACCGCAGCAGGTCGCAGCATTACCCAGCGATTGAGGATTCTCGCCGAGTAAACGACGCCGGTCCGTTCATTGAGCACACGTATGACTCGGTGCTGGATACCAGTATTGACCAAGTAGGGCAAAGCAGTATGCAAATCGCTCTTCTGAGATCGCTGAAAGATCGATCTCTCTCATGCAAAGAACTGGTTGCTTACATTGGCATACGCAGAGATTCAAACGGAACATTCAGCCACTCTTGGACGAAGGGCCCATCGAGGTGATGGTACCGGAGAACCCTGCCAGGTGCCTACAGCGTTACCGTTTGACTGCTAGAGGCAGGGCTGTGGTGAAGAGCCTCTGATCACCCGTGCTTGATGAAGGTACCCTTGGAGAGCTCCTCACGCGCGACGGAGAGCTCTTGTCGGGTGTTCATCACGATCGGGCCTGCCCAGGCGATGGACTCCTTCAACGGCATGGCACTGTAGAGGAAGATCCTCGCTCCGTCGACCCCTGATCTCAGGTGCAGCTCATCCCCTTCGCCGAAGAGGACAGCGCGGTGGTAGGGTACTTCCTGTCCATCGCTGTGGATGCTGCCTCGCACGATGTAGAGGAAGAGGGTCTCTTCCTTCGGCCGTTGTAGGATGAATTCGGTATCGCTCTCAAGCTTCACATCGAGGTAGAGGGTCTTGACGTAGTCGCCGAAGACCGGCCCATCGACTCCCTTGTATGAACCGCTTACCACCCGCACCTCTCTCCCCTCCTCCTTGATGAGGGGGACCTGGTCGACGGTGATGTCCCGATAGGCGGGGTGGGTCATCTTATCCTTCTGGGGGAGGTTGACCCACAGCTGGGTGCCGAGCATCAGGTCGGAGCGTTGGGGCATCTCCTGGTGGATGATGCCACTGCCGGCGGTCATCCACTGGCAGCCTCCGCCGTAGATGGTACCGGTGTTGCCCAAGCTGTCACCGTGCTCGATCTCCCCTTCGATGAGGTAGGTCACCGTCTCGATGCCACGGTGGGGATGCCAGGGAAAGCCCCTCAAGTAATCCTCAGGCTTGTCGGCATCGAAGGCGTCGAGGAGCAGGAAGGGGTCGAACTCCTCGGTGTCATCGCGCCCGATGACCCGGACCAACTTGACGCCGGCACCGTCATACTGGACAGCTCCACCGGTAATCCGCTTGATCGCACGTGTGCTCATCACTCTCCTCCTGGTTAGAACAGCGTCCTCTGCAATGGAAGCGGAAATGGTCACCCGTCCAGCGTTCCACTGATACCTGCCACTGTTAGGAGAAGTATACTATCAAGATTTGGTATCGACAACAGAGCGGGCATCGCCTGCGAGCCGAAGATACTCATCCACGTTCTCGCTCATGAGCGTAAGATCCTCGTCTGAGAGGGTACGGACCACCTTGGCAGGCGATCCGATCAGCAGACAGCGCGGCGGGAAGTGCTTGTTGGGCGGCACGACCGTACCGGCTGCAACCAGTGAATCCTCACCGATGACCGCTCCATCGAGGATGATAGCCCCCATGCCGATGAGGCATCGATCACCGATGGTGCAGGCGTGCACGATCGCCCCGTGGCCGATGGTGCACCGTTCTCCGATCGTCAGGTTGTGCTCTGCAGTCACATGCAAGACGGCGTTGTCCTGGACATTGGTCTCGCGTGCGATGGTGATGGAGTTCACATCGGCGCGGACCACCGCCCCGTACCAGATGCCCACCCGCGCTTGGAGGGTGACGTCACCGATGAGGTCGGCGCTCGGGGCGATGAAGCAATCGGCTGCGATGGATGGTCGCTTGGCATGGTGTTCTAAGATCATGGTCCCTCCACACATCGTATTCAATCATGGGCGGACCACTCTGTGCAAGGTGAGGCGAAGGGGGTATCAGCGAATACCCACTCGCCTTCCTCCCACCTGCCGGGTCGTGTTGCCAGAGCGAGGGCGCGGCCGAGTCGACAGTCGTTGTATGCCCTGGCGTGGGTGCAGGGCAACGATGCACGATTGGAGGTGCCTTGACACGGGGTATTGCACGATATATTATTCGGATATACGAATAGTATTCCTAAATAGGAATTTAGTTTGTAGAGGAGGAGATTGTGGATGTACTAAAATTCATTGGTGAGCACAAAATTGTCGCCATTGCTCGGAGAATCGACACCGAACGACTAGTCGATGCAGTGGCAGCGATGCGTGAAGGCGGAGTGAAGACCTTTGAGATCACCTTCGACCAAGCGTCCTCGTCGCTTGAGACCACCGCCCGGTCGATTGCACTGCTCAAAGAACGGTATGGTGATACGGTTGCCTTGGGGGCAGGCACTGTCTTGAATACTGACCAGCTGAACGCTGCTGCCGACAGTGGGGCTCAGTTCATCCTCGCCCCCAACACCAACGTTTCGCTGATCGAGGCGGCCAAAAAGAGAGGGTTGGTTGCAATCCCGGGGGCGTTCACCCCCAGTGAAATCGTCACCGCGTGGGAAGCAGGAGCCGACATCGTCAAGCTCTTTCCTGCTGCCACGTTCGGCATCCCCTACCTCAAGGCGATCAGGGGGCCGATCAACCATATTCCACTGATGGCCGTCGGTGGCATCGACGAAACCAACATCAAGGTGTTTTTGGAGAACGGGTGCATGTCCGGTGGTATTGGATCGAATCTCTTTCGAGCCGACTTGATCAATGGAGGCAAATGGGATGAGCTTTCCAACCTCTCGCGCATGTTCGTTGAAGCGGCTCTATAGGAGGAGTCAAGATGGCAAAAATTGTATGTTTTGGTGAGATCATGCTCAGGTTGAACCCTGAGGGGTATCTGAGAATTCGACAGGCCAATTCGTTTTGTGCCTCCTACGCAGGGGGAGAAGCCAACGTAGCGGTTTCGCTGGCGAACTACGGTCACCACGCCAGCTTTGTTTCAGTCGTGCCGGACAACGCGCTCGGTGAGAGCTCTGCCAATGCACTGCGCCATTGGGGGGTGGATTGCTCCCAAATGTATCGTGGAGGCGATCGCCTCGGCATCTACTTTGTGGAGAAGGGAGCAAGCCAGCGCCCGTCGACGGTGATCTACGACCGCAAGGACTCGGCGATCGCCACCTCGAAGCGGGAGATGTACAACTGGCCGGAGATCTTGGACGGAGCTGATTGGTTCCACTTCACAGGCATCACCCCAGCCCTTGCCCCTGAGTTGGTGGAGATCACGCTGGATGCATGCAAGGCTGCAAAAGAGATGGGGATCATGGTGAGCTGTGACCTCAACTATCGCAAGAAACTGTGGAGTCGTGAGGAGGCCAACGCGGCGATGAGCCGTCTCGTTCCTTATGTCGATGTATTGATCGCCAACGAAGAGGATGCCTTTGACGTCTTCTCCATCGAGGCGACCGGCGCCGATGTGGCCACCGGGGTCGTCGAGGGTGCCCACTACGAAGAGGTCGCCAAAAAGATCGTCGATCGCTTTGGCTGTAAGTACGTGGCGATCACGTTGCGTGCATCAATCTCAGCCAATGACAATAACTGGGGCGGTCTGCTCTACGATGGTGAACGCTCTTGGCTCTCGACCACCTACCCGATCCATATCGTCGATCGAGTCGGTGGAGGGGACAGCTTCGGAGGCGCCTTGATCCATGCGATGCTCTCACAGTGGGAGAGTCAACGAGCCATCGAGTTCGCCGCTGCAGCCTCCTGCCTGAAGCAGACGATCGAATATGACTTCAACCAGGTTTCCGTGGAGGAGGTGGAGCGTTTGATGGCAGGCGATGCCTCCGGCAGGGTCAGGCGATGAACCATATGCCGACGCTGAGGGTTGTCAGGATTCTTGAAACGGTGGCAGCCAACAATGGGGAGCTGACGATGAGCGATATCGCCCGGCGTACCGCAATCCCCCCTTCGACAATCCTGCCGATCCTCCAGACGCTCACCAGCGCGCAGTTTCTCAGGCTTGATTCGAAGACAATGCGCTACTCTGTCGGCTTGAAGACCTTCCTCAGCGGAGCGGTGTTCGCCAAAAACACCTCGTATGGCGGCATCAACGCCATCGTCGACTCGATGGCCAAGGAGAGTGGAGAGACCGCCCACTTTGGTCTGCTCGAGGCCGGCGATGTCCTCTACGTTGTCAAGGCGGAGTCTCACCAGCATATCCGGATGTATTCGGAGATAGGCAGGCGTTTGCCTGCCTATGCCACCGCGGTGGGAAAAGCGTTGCTGGGGTACCACTCCCGCACCGAGCTGGAGCAGCTCTATCCCGATGGCCTCAAGCCGTTGACGGAGCACACCATCACCGACTTCGACCACCTCGCTGCCCAGCTGGCTGTGGTCAAGCAGGGAGGCTTTGCCTACGAGTGGGAGGAGTCGAACCCGGGTATCAGTTGTATTGCCAGGCCGCTGGTCCATGATGGCAAGATTGTTGCGGCATTCAGTATTGTCATTCCGACCTTCCGCTCCACCGATGAGCTGAAAGCGAAGGCAGAGCAGATCCTCATCGAAGCTTCCCGCTCGGCGGAGACACTGTTGCC
>Ga0265293_10007331_pt1 | contig 17071 bp, 12 predicted proteins | sample Munlanlewell138R_FD_192505 | JGI IMG/M metagenome (GOLD analysis project Ga0265293, IMG submission 192505) | Leachate microbial communities from a municipal landfill in Southern Ontario, Canada - Leachate well 138R | ecosystem: Engineered > Solid waste > Landfill > Unclassified | place: Canada...
ATCTTATAAACTCCACAATTTTCATTTGTAAGAGCATTGCTATTGTTTTTATCAAAGTTATCTAGTCCCTCTGATGGAAGATCGTAGTAAAATGTCCCATCATCAAACAATACCAACCAGTAAGGTCTAGGCGTATAATAACCGGTAACCGCCCATGTATTTATAAATCCCATATAAACTCCAGAAACACCTGCTTGTTTTTCAAAAGGTTTAGTGGGTTCAGCAGGCTGTGTGGGTTCAGTTGGCTTTTGCTCTAGGGGAATTATCTCTTTAGCATCAGTGGAATCTAATTTTTCTGTCATTCGTACTGAAATAGCCAAAGCCTGTTCTCGCGTAGCACTAGCATAATTGGCAGCCTGTTCCGCAGAGGTAATGGCTCTTGGAGCAAAATTATTAGCACCTACACCAGAAATAATGCCATGAGTCACCATGAAATAAACAGAGGGCTTTGCCCAATTTGAAATCTTTGCATCATCTGTAAACTTGGATGGCATAGTATAATTGAAATCAAATTTACTGTCGATTTCCAAGGTCCAGCCCTGAACAAAGGATTTCTTGAAAACACGGGTCAGCATTGTAGCTGCCTGCTCTCTATTAAGAAGATCATCCGGAGCAAACTTGTCTATTGCAACCCCTGCAGTAATCCCTACTTGATAAGCTTTTAGTACTTCTTGATCATTGGTATCCTTAAATGGATTTGTCACAGTTGGAATAACTGTCTTTCCTGACAGTTTTTCATAGAGCTTTAGTGAAACCGCTGCAAATTCTTTTCTAGTGATTGACTTTGTCATATCTGCTCCTTTTAATATACTAGGAATTAGTTCTAGGTCATCTGCTTTCTTTAGCTCTACCGTTGCCCATGCAGAAGCTTTGCTCCAAGAAGGCATATTATGAGAAATAATATTTGAAAATGGACTATAGATATAAACTGCTGTGGTGCTTTCAACACCAGACTGTTTATATTTTCTCAAATCCAATGCATATCTAGCCTTAATTTCATAGCCTGCTCCTTCAAAGGTATCTTTGTTCACAGCAGAGAAATCACTGGCAGTAAGATCAATTACCTCATTAAACCCTTCAATAGTATCCAACATCTTAAACTCTGACTCTCCAGCCATTCTTGCCCATACCTCAGTAATTATGGAGTTTCCAGATATGGCATTCAAATCTTGAATTTCACCAGGAATTCTATCAGTCTTAATCTCAAAATAAGGCTCGACCCCACGTTTTTTTACCTCTCCTGTTAACAATGTGGGGGCATGGTTGATGAGCTTATTATAATCAGCCTTTTTATTAGCAGATAGGGTGAATTCCTTTGACCATGGTGAAATAACATAGGAATTACCCTTATCAAAGGACTCTACAAACCGTGATCTGAAAGTAATTGAATGACTTTCTAGATACTCCCAGCCCTTTTCATTATAAAGCTTTAAAGCCTCATCATCTGGGAAAAAGCCAGATAAACCCCACCTTCCACTGCTTACATAGCTTTTTCCGTAAGTAAAATCACATCTAAATTCTCTTTGCTGAACTTGAGGTGCTGTTTTAGGAGAGTCCCATTCCGAGGTGTGATGCCAAGCTCCACCATCAATTTTGTAATCTAACTGGAAATGAAGCGAAAACCCTGGATAATTATCGGGATGTTCCTCTGTTTTCTTCTGCATATATGCACGCACATCCTCAGGTGCACTCATAGTAAGATACACTGAATCTGTATAGTAATACCCCACCCCAAAATGCTCTGGTGGACCTAATGAAGTTGGGGACTCAGTTGCCGCTTTTGCCGCAAACGGAACTAAAAAGATGCTTAAAGATAAAAACAAAGCTAGTAATCTACGTGTCATTTTTTATTCCTCCCATATTTATATTTAATTAAGTTATCTTGGTATGAATGTCTTAAAGGTTCAAGCTACCGACTTTTTTGTAGGTTTTTTAACTACATTTACTTAATTTTATTCTATAAAATAGACATAAAAAAAACATAAAATCAAAATAAGTGCATTTTTGCCTTTCAACCTCTTAGTATCAACAAAACATCCCTTTTACATATATGCTTTCTTATGGTAAAATAAGTTATAATATTTAAAATCATATAATATTGTATAATACTATAATAGGAATTTGCTTTGGAGGTAGTTACAATGAACAGCATTCATGTGTTGAAAAGCAAACTTATTATGCCAGAACTAACTGAAGGCTTTATGCTGACAAATCGAGTTAAAGAACTCCATGAGAGCCTAAAGTCATGCAAAGCCGTTTCTATCTGCGCACCTGCAGGATACGGCAAAACAAGTCTGGCAATTTCCTACTTTCATTATCAGCTAAATAATCCCTACAGAGTATGCTGGTACAGATTAGACCCAGAGGATAATAATTTATCCATCTTTATCAATCACCTTTTAGAGTCACTTTTTCCAACAGAAGCCATCAAGCTTCCAGAGTCTAAGAATAGCTTTAAAGAAATATGCAACAAACTATGGTCCTCCTACGACCAAACAGATCCTAGCCCTACATATGTGGTACTGGATGACTTTCAGAATATCGCTGAAAATCAAGTTGTCTGCAATATAATAAGTAATATTTTTGATAACCTTCCTCCAAGCTATACACTATTCATACTAAGCAGGGGACATATTAATGTTTTTACTGAAAAACAAAAGCTAGAAAAAAAGGTTCTAAATATCGGTATTGATGACTTAGCTTTCACTAATGATGAAACAAAAGATATTATCCTTAGGGCAGGATTAGACTATCATGATGATACAATTAGTAAGTTTGTTACTGAGTATACTGAGGGCTGGATAGCTGGTATTATACTAATATGTCAGGCTTTTAAAAACAGAGGACATACTATAGAAATTATTAATTCTGATAAGCTAATACATGAAGATTCTTTATTCCAGTATATGTCTCTAGAAGTGTTAAAATCCTTAGAATTTAATATACAGGATGCACTTACTAAGCTTGCACTACTCCAAGATTTTACTGAGCTTGAAGCCTCTGAAATACTTGGTATCAGTGATGTGAAATCAGTAATAGAGCAGAGTCTTAAGTTTGGCATGTTCATTCATAAAATTCCTGAAAGCCCTGCTGTTTATCGTTTCCATTCTTTATTCCGTGATTTTATGTTATGTATATTGGTGAGTAGCTATTCCGAACAAAAAATTATGGGACTTCATTTAAAAGCTGCACAGTATTATATAAGTCATTCTATTTATATGAGAGCAGCGGAACATATTTCTAAATGCAAGAACCCCGCTGCTGCACTTGAAATTGTTATTAGTGCTGGTTTCAATAAATTCTTGATTGGTGAAAAAGCACAACTGAAAATTTGGCTCGATTTACTTCCTGATGAAGTTGTAAATCTCAGTCCTATACTTTTAATGTATAGAGCACAGCTTGTGCCCAATAGCAGACAACTGGAAATGGTGGCACCCCTTCAAAATGCCATAGAACAATCTTTGGTTGACAATAACCTTGAGGTTTATTTCAATCTAGCCACTGTCCTTCTCTACATACTAATGTGCAATAACAATATGAAAGGTCTACTGGAAATGACTCCTGACATTTCCCCGAAACTGGAATATGCATCAAGGGAAATGAAGAATACTCTTAAGATACTTACTATGGTAAGGCATATAGGAGAAGAAGAGTATTCCTTAGCTAAGGCTCAAAGTGAAAACACTTTATATAGTCTTCTTCCTGAAGACAGCCAGGGCCTATATTTGATTCTCTCCTCCATTACCTATATCTGCCTAGGCAAGCTTAATAAAGCCCAGGAATCCATGGAAAAAGCCTTAATAATAAATAACTTCAAAAAAGTTGAGCCTGCCAAGGGTTTTGTATTACTATTCTTGGCTACTAGCTTGTGTTTGAGCAACCAAAGAGAATGTCTGATGTCCCACATATCTGAGATTCTATTCATTGGTAACAAATATGATTATGATTATTTATCAGCTGGTGGAAGACGCCTAGCTGCATATGCGAAATATATATCATTAAATACTAATGATTCAATTGATATGCTAGATAATTCGATTTACCACTATAAGCAAATCAGCAATAAGGCAATGACTGCTATATGTAAAATGCTGCGGCTTCTTTGGAGCCTTAGAGATAATAATATGTCCCGACACCTTGATGAAGCCAAGGAAAACTATAATATTATCAGCAATATGCACTCTGGTCTTTTGAATTTGGAAATCTCACAATCCATACTTGGCGCCATTGCCAGAGAGGCAGAGGATTATATCCTTGCAGAAAACTGCTTGCTTTCCTCAATTAAGACTTCAATAGAAAAAAAAGGATATCAAGTACTCTGCGGCTCATTATTTCATATAGCCAAGCTTTATTTTGCAAAAAATGATACTGAAAAGGGCTACTTCTATTTAAAACAGGCCATGAACTTGGCTTCTGATAATAGATATTTTATGTTTTGGGATATTCATATCCAGACTCTTGTTGAAATGATACTTCGTGGTGTGCGAATTGGCCTTTGTACTGAATATGCAAAGGAAGTTCTGAATAAATTTTTCTGTACCAAAGCAGTGCTATACTTGACTGAAAAGGTTAAAGTCATAGATGAGAATCGCATAAATACTTTTGCTAGTGATTTTATCTCTACTTATAGGGTGGATGATTATGAGCAGTTCTATTTTGTAAAGGCTTCTCTATTCGGAAAGCCAGAGGTCTGGATAAATGGGGTTAAAATTTCTGATGCAGACTGGAAGACTAAAAAAGTCAAAAGCTTTCTTGATTATCTACTGCTTAACAGCGGCAAAACTATATCAAAGGAAACCTTAGCTGATGTTCTATGGCCTTTGTCAGATAGTTCATCTGCTATTGCATCCCAACGAACAGCATTATATCACCTGAGAAAAGTACTCTCTAGATATGGCGTGGCTACTAGTGGTAAAAAAGCACTTATATATGAAACCCAAAGAGGGCTAAAAATAAGAAGAAACAATGCTTTGGATTTAGATATAGACGAATTTTTAGCCTTGTATGCAGAATTTTCTTCCTTTAATGATGTCAATAATTCACAAGATGAGCAAAAACGTATAATAATCATGGAGAGAATAATTTTTCTTTATAAGGGCGACCTAATGGAAGACTTTGATTACGGAGATCTGATAGATTATGAACGTGAAAGGTTTAAGTCTATTTTCATGGAAGTCTGCGAAAAGCTTAGTCTTATCTATATAAAACTTAGAGAATTTAAACAAGCTGAAGAAATCCTTAAGAGTGCCTTATCAGCAGACCCATATGATGAAAATATATGCTTAGAGCTGCTCAAGCTTTATAATTCTCAAAAAAGAAAAAGCAAAGCAATTAAGCTATATTACAGCTTTAAAAAGCGGATAGAAGAAGAACTTGACATAAAGATTGATAAAAGATTGACTGAGACAATCCAATTTACAAAACTTCAACGATAAAGTAGGTCAAGGGTAGAGGCACTTTAACGAATATTGTGCCTCTACCCTCTGTATTTAGAGCAAAGATAATCTTAGACTTCATCTAATCCATCTATAGATATCGGTGTTTCAAAAGTTGTAACTGTTTCAATTATTTTTTTAGAATCAAATCTCAAATTTTATTCATACTTTAATAGAAAATTTACTAGCTTGCTACTATATTCTTGATTATGATCTATCCACATCTCACAGTGTTGGCTATCTTCTACTGTCCATATTTCTTTACTATTACCTTGGATAGCATCATATATATCTTTTCCCATAAAAAAAGGTGTTATCAAGTCCTGTTTACTATTGATAATTAACACTGGAGTTTTTACATCTTTCATAGCATTGGCTACGTCAGCATCCTCATAGGTAAAGCCTAGTTTTAGTTTATTTATAGCATTTCCACACCATGTCATATAAGATAGGAGGATACCAACTTCCATGCTCTTCATTTCCTGCTCTATCATCCACTTCATGCTACTAACTGGACAGTCCAAAATCAAAAAATCAACCTTTTCTTCTGTATCTTCGTATCCTAATGCCAACCCTGCTGTTGCTCCTCCATAAGATGCACCCCATACTCCTATTTTCTGCTCTGGTGCTTGTTCCTCTACATAATTTACCCAATCAATAAGATCGTACTTCTCCCAATATCCAAATGTTGTATACTTAGCCGTATTCTCGTTTGAACTTCGCTGGTCATATGTTATGACATTGTAGCCCATTTTTAGAAAAAACTCAGCCAATGGATAATTAGAATAGCGATTATCACCTAAGCCATGGACTAAAATAACTGTCTGATGATTTTTGCTATTTTGGGATTCAATGGCAAATATATAATCTGCAGGTATAATGTGTTCATCAAAAGAAGATGTAAGTTCTAATTTTTCTACCTTATATGTTTTACTAAAACTTTCATAATTTATACCCTGTTTTTGCAAAGACACTTGGAAAACTCCTCTTGTTTCATCGTTGGTTACAAGCTGAGTAGAACCTGCAAATACTTGTAAGCCTAAAAAACTTGAAGCTCCAATAAATAAAACTGCCAACACAACTACAATAACTGTCAATGTTTTTCTTATTCTTTTTATCATTTTTTTCACACTCTTCACCTTCTAAACTTTATTTACTTTGCTTCTTTAGTGCTATAAAAGCAAATAATACTACAATAATGTAAATTAATCCAAATGCAAAGCCGCTAATAATATCTGTTGGGTACGGAGCAATTTTTCGCTTAAAAACAAATGTAACAATCAAAGAAATTGGCATAAACAATGCTATAATAATATTTAACCAGTTAATAATAAATGGTGCCTTTGATTGAGACATGAGTCTACCTATGAAATAGGCTACTACACCAACTACTTGAATTATCATTGAACCCCAAATGCTTTCTGCCGATTGTTCTGAGTACCAACTCCCAAAAGCACTTAGTAATCCAATAGCTATAAATGCAGTTGATGCAATATACAATATTTGGCTAGTATTAAAGTTTTTGTTCTCTGTTTGGTTTATTGGTTCAATTCCTTTTAATATATAGTCCGTTGTAACACCAAAGCACTCACTCATAATAATAACCTTATCTAAGTCTGGTATACTTTGCTCGTTTTCCCATTTAGATACTGCTTGCCTGGAAACACCTATTTTGTCTGCAAGCTCCTCTTGCGAAATCCCTTTCAATTTTCTTAAACTTTGTATCCTGTCTGCCATATTCATAACAACACTCCTTTCTTTTTTATAGTGCCATATTAACATCAATCCTAGTTGCGTATCTACCAAAGGTACTTGGTTTCTTGTCAACTGATAGTTGCAATTCTTGTTTTTACTGGTCTAATACGAAAAAAACTATAAAAACAAAGTTATTTTTTGTTATCTTCTACCTAAACTACCAATTATCCTCTTGTTTTTATTTCTCTTTATTCTAATCTAAAATTACTCCAAATTCTAGAAGAAGATGGAGTGTTTATTAAATACTCTTATGAAACTTTTTAATAGGGTTGTTAGGGTTCATAGAATTTTAGTTTATGACAATATGAAAGTAGCAATAGCTAAATTTGTAAGTAGGACAGAGAAAAAGCCAACTGAAGATCTTTAAAATTCTCCGTTAGCTATGTGTTTAAATATGGATTCTGCAATACAAGGAAGGGCAATGAAAAGTCCACCTGACATTTGAATAGGGGGCTTATTTAATTTATCTATTTCATTGTACTTTCTGTTTTGTATGTTTATAGTTTTATGTAGGTATTAATCTTTTAGCCAAGTAAAAGCATATTCTACATGATTGGGTAATTTTAATCCTGGATCACATTTAGTATCAAATTTACCCTTATAACCACTTTCTTTAACTGCTAAATCGAAGTGAGCTGCAGCAATTCCCATATCTATTCTTTGAATATCATAAGGAAATAGCGCACTATAGTTAGGCTCTTTGTATTGATAAAAATGATACAAATTATCTGTTAATACTATTCTCCAAGGTTGTTTGTTTGATGCTGATGGTCCTAATCTAACCATTTCTAGTGGGAACTGTAAGCTACCTGCTTCTTCTTTTCTAAGAGGATTTGCAAAGTCATCCTTAAAAAATATTTTATCCCATTTAACACGTTGATCTGCCTTTATCATCTTTCTCATTGCAATTTCCTTTAGATGTTTGCTTGAAGCTGCATATCCGTAAGGAGTTATAGCTGGAAAAATCTCATTTTTTCCAATATTCATGGATTGTGCAAAGCCTTTGCGATCAAAGGTCCCTCCTAGCCAACAGGTTCCTATATCACGATGGGCTAAATATAGCATCAATACTTCTAGCTCATAGCCTAATGCTTCTAAAGCCATGGACTCTAATTCTATTGTGGTTCCGATATATTGCTTTGCCCCTTTAATAACTCCATATGTTCCTAGCCCTTGTCTATTATTTACATCTTCTTTTTCTAGGAAATGATAGTTAATTCTTTTCCCAAAAGGGTTACTAAGCGAGTTTACAAATCTTTTGATTTCATCTATTACTTCTCTTTCCACATTTATGTCTTTATAGTTTCTTACGCTATACCTTTTTATAACTGCCTCTTCTACCGAAAAATTAATTATCATTATATTCTCCTTTAATTTTTTTACTATCTTTCTAATTATATTTGATAGTTAATATTCTTTCATATGCTAGTAACCGAAAACTAAATTGCCATTAGCTTAAAGCTAAAAATTATAAAATTACTTTTTGAAAAAAGGATATTGCACTTAATTATCAAGAAATTAAGTGCAATATCGTGGTTAACACTCATAAGACCTAGGACTTATTCGTTGTACAATTCATGATAACTATATCTTTCATTTCCTGCTAAATCTGTAGCCTTTAAGCTAAAGTATATTGGACCTTGTGGTAAGGACTGAGATGGTGAAAGTTCCACTATAATATCTTCCCCTTGGCCAATTCCACTAGCTAACTTAACTTGACTCTCATATTCACCAAGAAAGATATCAATATTTGCTCCCTCTTCTGCCCTAAACTGGAATACTAGGGAATTATCATCTTCATTCCTCCAAACTTCAAATCCTTCTACCCATGGTGGGCTAGTATCTATGGTAATCTTCGGAAGATCTTGGGTCTTTTCATTGCCAGCTAGATTTCTAGCTTTTAAAGTAAAGAAATATTCACCCTCTTCTAAATCAGTAACATTAAAGCTTATATTGGTATCCAGCCCCAAACCTTCCCTCATCAAATCATCTCTACCATAAACAGATAAGGTTACAGTAGTATTTTGCTCTGCTTGTACTATAATATCTACTGACCAATTATTTGTGGCAAACTCCTCCAAAGGACTGACTAAGATAAGTGCTGGAATTATCTTAGCACCTATCTTTTTGGCTGCCTCAAAGTTGTTCTTAGCTACTTCCAAGGCTTCTACCGCTTGGTTAATTTCCTCTTGCTTAGCTTGGCTATTAGTCATCACTCCATAGGCCAAGTTCACTGCAGCTTGATATGCTTGCCTATCTGCTTCTGTTACCCATTTAGCAGTTGTTTCTATATCGGCTCCGTCAGTACTGATATTAACAGATGTTATGTTCATATTTGCTTCATTGATTGCCATTTCCAAGAACTCTTTACTCAAGCTTGGTTGTTCTGGTTCGTTTGGACTAGTGGAATCATCTGCGTCACTTGAGTCTGAACCTGTAGAAGACCCTGGTGTAACTTGTTTGCCCGATTCGGAAACAGGTGGTTGGTTTGCTTCAGTATTCTGACGATTTCTTTCTTCTTCCCTTGCTTTTATTCTGGCAACCAAATCTGCTCGTGCTACATCGCCAAGTCTTTTTGCATATTCTTCCTCAGCTTTTCTCCTGGCAGCTTCCTGAGCTTCTTTTTTTGCAGCTTGTTGTTCATCCAGTTTCTCCTGGATTTTCTTCAAGTAATCTTCGTTCTGTTTCTTTAATGCTTCCTGAACTTGTCTTTTTTCATCCATTTGTTGTTTTCTTTGATCTTCTAATTTTCTTTGACGTTCCTGTTTTCCTTGTTCTTCTTCTAATAATTTCAAATGTTTTACAGTATTGAGATCAAGTATATCATCAGTTTCGTGACTAGTTTGGTCAATAATTGCTCTTATTCTATCAGAATCCACTTTGTTTTGTTCAATAGCACTTTTAATAATGTTCCCAATTAAATTTTCTAAATTTGATTGGGTTCTATCAAGTTCATCTTGGCTCATTGGCTGGGTTTGATTTTGTTGATTTCTCAAGAGTTGTATATATTCTTCATTTTCTTCATCTATAGCTTGTTTACTCCTTAAGATTGCTTCCACAATTTCAGGAGATGCATTATTGATAAAAGCATCCAAATCTATAATATTTCTAGTATCATCTAAGATTTCATTGTCATCACCCATTGTTATTATCTGCTGAGAGGGATATATAATTGTACTATCCCCACTTTCATTTGATACTACACCTATTCCTGAAGTAACGGTAAGCATTATACCTCCTGTTAATGGATTTATTCCTACAAAAAAATGTGTTCCTTTTATGTCCATATAGCTTTCAGTTGTCTCTATTCTAAACTCATCTTCGGAACTTAATAAGGATGATGCACTAACCCATGCTCCACCACTTTCTAAGAACAACTTGGTTTTTTTGCTTTCTGCAAGACTACGGAGCTCTGAAATATATAACTGAGACTTTTCTCCAATTGTAACTTCATCTCCACGATCTGATACTTTAAATATTAAACTAGAATTAGCTTCTGTTATAATACGGTCCCCCTGAGATAGGGTCATCCCTTGGAAGGCCCGAGTTGTTCTGACGCCTCCTTGGCTAATATAGGCTATACCAACTACCTTTTCAACTTGTGCCTCTCTTAAAGTTACTATACCTTCTTCTATGTTTTTAGATGATGCTAAGCCCAAATTAATTTCCCTCAAAATAGCTGTCTGGTTTTCCTGATTCCATTGCACATCCAAATTAAGCTCTTCACTAAGTGCACGTAGAGGCAAGTAAATTACTGATTGCCTAATTAAGGGGGCCACCTTAATTATTTTCTCTGCTTTATCAACACCTTCATGGACAATGATTTTGGGTTCATCAACTGTAAATTCTATTATTATATCATCTTTTTGTACAAATACGATCTTATCGTCATTAGTTACTTCTAATAAATATCCCATTTCTTTGGCATAAGGAAATATTGGAACCATCATATGGTCATTAACTATGATTGGGGATATATCTAGTGTAATAACTTGGGAATCCTTAACTATTTTTTTCTGATTATCTTGAGGCAAGTCCTCGGGTAGTTGATATAATGTGAATTTGCGAATGAGATTATTAGAACTGTCGGCAACTAGTATACTATCATCTTCCAAAACAACCACATCTGTTGGGTTATGAAGTTGATTATATAATGTTGTAACATTTCCATTAAAGAGATAACGAAGACCATGATTTCCACTATCTGCTATTAATAGACCTCCTTCTTTAGTTACAGCTAGTCCCTTTGGAAAATTAAATGATGCCTCTAAAGCACTGCCGTCTGCAAATCCTCCCTTAACATACATTTCATTAGATTCTAAGCTAGCCATACTTTGCTCTAGCTTTCCTCCTACGGTTGTAACTGTGTTAGCCCCAAAATCTATATAACGTATTAATTGATTTCCCGTATCGCTAACATATAGATTCCCTTTATTGTCTAGTGCAAGACCTGAAGGTTCATTAAACTTAGCTTCATGTAAATTACCGTCTAGGTAGTCACCTGCAAACTCAACCAGGCCATCTACAACCTCTACTATTCTATCAGAGGGTGCATTAAGGGTGAGCACTTGCCCCTTAGGGGTAATTTTACGAATAAGATGATTTAATGTATCCGCTACATATATTGTTCCATCTTTAGCAACGACCACATCTTGGGGATCATAAAATCTAGCAATATGCCCTTCCCCATCTTGATGACCAATTATTCCATCTCCAGCTACTGTAGTCACCTGTCCATTTGATGTTATTAGACGAATCATGTTATTGCCTGAATCCGCCACATATATATTACCTTTAGCATCTGCTGTAATTCCTAATGGATTAGAAAATGCTGCCATATCATTCTTTCCATCAGACCATCCTCCTAATGGATTGCCAAATAAATCTTCCTCAAATGTAATCCCTGCATATGTCTGGACCTTACCGTCTGATATTTGACGAATTCTTTGATTTTTGCTATCAGAAACCACAAGGGATCCATCAGCTAATGCAGCCATGCTATAGGGTGTGCGAAAAGAAGCCAAAAGCACACTCCCATCTTCTAGGGTAAAACTCCCATTCCCCGCAAAAGTATCTACCCTAAACAGGACTTCTTTTGGGCTACCTGCCCAGCCTTGTCCAAGGGATACAGCATTTACTACTGAACCACTGATCAATATAGTTACCAATAATAAGCAAACTAATATTTTGTATTCTCTCTTCATAGTACCTCCTCTGTATCAAGTTTTTTCCCCTTAACATATGAAATAAAAAAAATATAAAACTCTACTTCTTTAGAGACCAAGGATGTACTTTCTGAATAATCTGAAAACTCTAGCTAGCGTCTGACCTCCGTATTTATCCTACCTTTAGCCCCCTCTTCTATGTACTATTTAATTACCCATAGAAATAGTATCTAAACTTCAATATTTCTTTAACACCGGAAGCAAGGAAAGGGGTCAAGCAAGGAAAGGGGTCAGGCTTGAAGCAAGGAAAGGGGTCAGGCTTGAATAATTCCCTTATTCCATTCCACATCCAAATTCCACTTGCTGTTTTAATCACCAAAGCCATCATGTCATTAGTAAGTGAATTATTCAAGCCTGACCCCATGTGGAATGCATATTTTTTTATTAATCCTTTCGATTAAAAAGTATTTCAACCTGTCTAGAGAGGACAATAAGCATTTTTTCTATCTGTACTTCTTATTTTAAGAATCTTCTATTCAATTCCTTCTTTGAAAGGCTCGATATGCGCTATAAGTTGTACATTTTTATTGATATTAGCTCTAATATTCTGTTCAATACTATGAATCAATTCATGAGACTTTTCTATACTCAAGTCTGGTTCAGTCATAATGTGCATGTCAATATGCAAATCTTTTTCACTTCCACGACTTCGAATGTTATGAGCATCTTTAACCTGGTCATAGCTTAGTGCAATATCTTTTATTATTTCAGCATCAATCACTACTTTATCAAGCAGAATCCCACTATTTTCATTGAAAACTTCATAAGCTGCGTGAATAATAAATCCTGCTACAATAAATGATACTATGGGATCAATAATGGTCGGTAAACCTAACTTTATACATCCAAGTGTTACTAAAACTCCTAATGATACATAAATATCACTTCTTGTATGCATAGAATCTGAGATTAGAATTTGACTATTAAGCTTCTTACCTTCTTTAAATTCAAAGATACAAACAAAGACATTAACAAATAGAGTTAATAATAATATTATGAGACTTTCCAATGTTATTTCAGGAGTAGTGGGATTTATTAACCTATTGATGCCATCTATAATAACTTTGCCACCCACTGTAAATAGCATTCCTGCAATAAACATTCCTGCAAGAACTTCAAATTTCCTATGACCATAAGGATGATCTTCATCTACAGGTCTTGAAGCAAATCTAATACCAATTAACCCCACTACATTGGAAGAGCCATCCGCTAGTGAATGAAACCCATCTGCTGTCATACTTGTACTCTTAATGGTAGAACCAATTGTAATTTTTAGTATTGCCACAGTTAGATTTGCGAAGAGAATTATCCACAATACTAACTTAACCTTTTTAAAGTTGTTATGAGCCACGTGTCTCCTCCTTTCAAAAAAATACTGCTTTCTATTTACAAAAAACCTGTGAAACTATATTAGTATATTTTATAGTCCCACAGGTTTTAAATCCTGCTGCTAAATAAAGTCCAGCTACATGTGCCTTATTATACTAGTATCATATAAGCCACATTGCCTGATCTATTTCTATTAGCTATTCACTTGTTCCTTTCCATTATATTTGGTTCTAATTGTTTTTATAAATACTTCTATTATATATTTATTATTATCATATTACGCTAATATCTAAATAATGTTCATAACATTTTAATTAAAATAGAATCTACTGATGTTAGTATAATATTGCAGACACGATTTTCCGAATACTATAAAATATAGAAAAGGAAGGAAGTATCTAGAATGTCAAAAAGATATACAGAAGAATATAAAAACACCATTGTAGAACTTTATAATTCCGGTAAAACACTTGCTGAGCTTAATAGTGAATATGGCTACCGCCATCCACAATATTAACATGGGTAAAGAAAGCTAAACCCATTGCAGTAGATAATAATAAAACAATTACACAAGCTGATTATCAAGCCATGCTTAAGAAAATGGCTAGAATTAAGGAGGAAAATGAAATATTAAAAAAAGCCATGGCCATATTTGCAAAGAAGCAAGCTCAATATATAAGATCATTACAGACAATAAACATATCCATGATATTAAACTAATGTGCAAAGTTTTAAAGGTTTCTAGAAGCTCATATTATAAGCATCTTAATAAAAAAGAAAGTAAAAGAAGCATTAAAAATCGATCTCTAGAAAATGAAATTCTGAATATATATAAAGCTAGTAAATCTAGATATGGAGCCCCTAAGATATATGAAAATTAAGGGCTAATGGTGTATTTATAAGTCTTAAAAGAACTCAAAGACTTATGAACAAGCTAGGTATAAAATCAATAGTATGTAAGAAGTTTAGACCATATCCATCAAAAAATAAAGTTAAAAGTAGAGAAAATATAATAAATAGAGATTTCTCTGCAACTGGAATCAATCAAAAATGGGTAACCGATATTACCTATATTCATACAATTAAAGATGGTTGGTGCTATCTTGCTTCTGTTATGGATCTAATAGTAGGAAGATAGTTGGACACTCTATGTCTAAAAATATAGATACTACATTGGCTATAAAGGCCTTAGATAATGCATGTATAGAATCCTTTCACTCAGTATTGAAGAAAGAGGAAGTCAACCTAATTAAATATTTTAATTTTGATGTTGCCAGACTTGCAATATTTGAATATATAGAGTCATGGTATAACAGATAAAGAATACATAGCTCTCTAGGCTATATTAATCCCCCAGAGTGGGAAGATAAGTTTAAGAGGGTTGCATAAAATTTATTCGAGAAAATGTGTCTACTATATTGACATAGGTCCGTGATATATTAGAACAAGCATTGTACACTCAAAATCTCAGTACTAAAGATTTCAAGAGAAGAATTGAAATTGGTAATATGAACGCTATTAAAGAATTATGTCATCAAAATATTGGTATTACCTTTATGTACCGAGAAGCCGTAAAAAAATAAATATCTCAAGGATATCTTAAAGAAATTCCAATACGAAATTTTAATATTAGTCATCCTTTTAATTTTGTTTATTTAAAAAATTGTCCTGACAAATCTCAAATAGAATATTGGTTTGAAAGAATAATCTATTTGAGAAATAGTTGACTCATCTATTACTCTGCTACATATGCATGGTTAAAAAAAAAGACCTAGCATTGCTATTAAGGTCTTATTTATCTATGTGCTTATCCCACACCAAAAATATCTCCAGAAAAACTTCCTTACCCATTCGCTTCGCTCAGATGTCAGTTCCCAAACAGTCTGACGTCCCTTTGGTTAAAAAAATTTATGGTGTTATTTATATTAGAATCTGAGGTTTTACTTTAATAACCAATCTACCTAGTTTTCGTCAATTATTATTCTCAATCCATTTATGCGCAAACCTAATGAACTCTTCTAAATAAAATTCAGTACTCTCTTTGTTCTCAACAGCACCCATATGAGCACCATTATCATTAGCTTCTTTTCGAAGATTATGATAAAAAGCCAATTCCTGTGAAGAAAATATATTTTTTAATTCTGCCAAGTTTAGTCTATCATAAAGGGTAAGCTCGGCTATATCTCCAATTGAAATATTATTATAGGTCAAAGCAACATGAATCAATTCTTCCAACCCTCTTCTTAAATGGACAAGACTTCCGACATAATCAACATAGCTAAAGCTGGACTTAGCCCTATCTATATTAATAAACAAATCTTTTACACCTTGAGAGTATATTAATGTCTTATTCCTAATTACAATATTAGTGTTTTTTCTAATGTAATTATCGACATAAGCTAAATAATTTCCTTCCCAATTATATCCCTGCTTATCAAATCCACTTCTATCTAAACCTTTAGCATTAAATCCGTCTTTGTCATACCCTTCTTTATCAAATCCTTCTTTGCTAAAACCAAGTTTTGAGAAACCATCTTTGTTATATCCATCTCTGCCATAACCTAAACGGTCGAATCCGTTTTTATCAAATCCAGATTTATCATATCCACCTCGGTTATATCCTTGTGAATTGAAACCGTCCTTGTCAAATCCGTCGGCACCATATCCATTATCATCAAAATATGTTCCATTTCTGTGAACTCTGTTTCTATTAAATCCATATCTAGTTATATCATCATATCCAAATCTGTCATAGGTTACTTGAATATCAGATTCGTCATCCACGTTCTCTGCTTTTGTTAGTTCTGATTCCATCACATCGACAAGCTGCCTCTGAGAATCTGCATCGATTCGAAAAAACTTCACTTTTCTATCTGATAAAATATCATAAATAGACTCTTGAATTTCGTCTCATGGTCGAACACCATGAAGCAATAATTCATATGTCTTTGCCTTTGTTATCAAAGTAATATTGTTAGCACTAGTCAACTTAAGGGCTTCCAAAACTGCTCTATCAGCGTTGCAATTCAAAACCTTTGTTACATCTTCAAATGGAGTCACAATTCTATATGCTGAACAGCCCTTAATGTATGCTACAAATATTTCAATCATGAAAATTCATCCCCCTTATATTGTAAACGTGTCCTTTAACTATATTGATTCCCCAGTTCTTTCTTACGTCTTTAAGTTTTTTAGCACTTGCCTCTACTTACCTTGTAAGAAGGGTTAGGGATTCAAGATGTGTTGTAACCCCCTAAGTGTTGAAAACGCTCAGCTGACTGTAATCTATTATATCACAAATTTATATAACTTCCATATAATCTAAAA
>Ga0265293_10007332_pt1 | contig 17070 bp, 12 predicted proteins | sample Munlanlewell138R_FD_192505 | JGI IMG/M metagenome (GOLD analysis project Ga0265293, IMG submission 192505) | Leachate microbial communities from a municipal landfill in Southern Ontario, Canada - Leachate well 138R | ecosystem: Engineered > Solid waste > Landfill > Unclassified | place: Canada...
ACTCACACATGTCAGGAGTCGCTACTGTCGGAGCTATGATAGTTTATGAAAATGGAGCGTTTGATAAGAAGAGTTATAGAACTTACCATTTAGATGCTAAGGATGAATATGCTCAGATGCGAGAGACACTAACAAGAAGGGTAGAGAGTTTTTCTAAAAATTCTCCACCAGATTTGTGGATAATTGATGGAGGCTCAACTCTTTTAAAACTAGCGTTAGAGATAGTTGAGAGTTCGGGAGTTTTTATAGATGCTATTGCCATCTCAAAAGAGAAGATAGATGCAAAATCTCATAGAGCTAAGGGCAAGGCTGATGATATTATCCATACAAAAGATGAGCTATTTAAGCTAAAGCACTCAGATAAAAGACTTCAATGGGTGCAAAACTTAAGAGATGAAGCACACAGATGCGCGATAGGTTTTCACAAAAAAACAAAAGTTAAACTTGATAATGAGAGTAAACTTTTAAATCTAAAAGGAATATCACAAGCAAAAGTTGTGAAACTTTTAAACCATTTTGGTACGTTTGAAGCTTTAAAACTTACAACTCTTGATGAGATAGCATCGGTTTTAAACGAAAAGGATGCAACAATAATTAAAAACATTTATTTCTAAGTGTAGTTTTTTATCAATTATGATATATTTGTGCCTACAATATTTGCATAGCAAGGCTTAGATTGATGAAAAAGGAAGTTCTAGTTAATGAAGAGTACACTCCTAATGGAGGTGTTATGATAAGTGAAATGAACTTAGAGGGCATTATAACTTTTGCAAACAGAAATTTTTGTGAAGCCACAGGGTATGTGTTAAATGAGATAATTGGAAAAAGTTACTCAATAGTGAGACACCCTGATGTGCCAGATACTCTATACAAAAAGATGTGGCAAACCTTGAGAGACTCACAAGAATGGAGCGCAGTAGTTAAAAATATTCGTAAAAATGGGCACTATTACTGGATTGAGACTGAGATAATACCAATCCATGATGAAGATAAGAAGATCAAAGGCTATATAGGCTCTAGTAGAGCCGCTTCAAGAAAAAATATTCAAGAGGCAGAAAAACTTTATGAAAAAATGCGTAAAAGTTGATGGATAGAGATGCTAATATATAATCATCAAAAAGAGCTTGTGGGAGTTGATGAACATAGTCTCAAGACTTTAGGTTTTTCCACGTTCTCTCAGCTTATAAACGAAGTAGAAGACTTTGCAGACCTCTTTGTAAAAACCCCTGGCTATATCCACAACTTTAAGCATCTGCACTGGATAGATTTTGTCATATGTGCAGATTCAAATCAAGAATCAAAAGTTATTTTAAAGGTAAAAGATAAAAACTTTAGATGCAACTTAGATATTAAGGTGATTTATCTAAAAGAAGACCCAAATGAGAGGGCTTATGCTGTAAACCTTCTAAATCTTAAAGCTTTAACTCAAACTGAATATGAGATGGCAAAAGAAAATATAGAGCACAAACCAGCTGTTTGTCCTAATGTTTCATTGGATATTATAGAAGATGATTATGAACAGGATGAGGTTGAAGAAGAGTGTGTTGAAGTCAAGCAAGATGAGATTGAAGAAGAGGATACTATATATATAGATGATTTTGAAGATTTTACAGTAGATGCTTATGAGCCTTTGGAGTTAGAATATGAAGAAATCCCACAAGAGACAAAAGAAGAGCCCCCTGTCTCCATTTATGGTCAGTTTTTAGAGATCCAAAGTGATTATGTTTATAACTCACAACTAGCTTCTGATGAGTTAGGACTTCCACTAGAACTCATTGAAGAGTTTGTTCAAGATTTTATCTCTCAGGCAAATGACTTTAAAGAAGACCTCTATATATCGCTAAGTGAGCATAATATAGAAAATGTAAAAATACTATCACACAAGCTTAAGGGCGTAGCAGCCAACCTTCGCATAGAAGATGCCTTTGAGGTGCTAAATAGAGTAAATAGTTCTGAAAATTTATTAGAACTCAAACAAAGTTTAAATACGTTTTATGAAATGGTGGACAAACTAGATAAGAAAAAAATTGCAAAAGATGAGATGCCAATAGAAGAAAATATTTTTGAGCCAGAGCTAAAAAAAGAAGAGGTACAAGTTTATTACGACAAAACTAGAGCTGCTAGGGAGATAGGCATAGATGCTCAAAGTTTTAATGAGCTGTTTGTTGATTTTATAGATGAAGCAAAAGATTATATCTCGCAGATGCAAAAAGCTATAAAAAATAGAGATTTCGAAGCTTCTAAGAGTAGTTGTAACAAGCTCAAAAGAATGAGTGAGACTATAGGAGTAGATAGTTTTGCCCAGGAGTTAGACACTATCTTAAAAACACAAGATTTAAACGTGCTAGAAGAAAATATAGCTTCTATCAATACAAAGTTAAATCTTATATCAATCATGGAAAATTAATGCAGTTTGGTTTAAAAAGTAGACTAAAATTAATTAGTTTACTCCCCATAGTTGTCCTCTTCTTTTTAACAAGTTACTATCTCTATAGTTCATATAAAAAACATAGCAGTGCAAAGATTCTTCATGATAAAATTATCGAAAATAGATATCTAAATGAAGTAATTGGTAATGTAGCTAGGGAGAGGGGCATGACTGCGATGTATCTCGGAAACCCATCGCAAAATATTTTGCAATCCCTAAAAGAGCAAAGAAAAATAGTAGATGAGAAGTACAAAAAGTATCTTTCTCAAGCAAAACACAAATCAGAGTCACATAAGCACTCAGAAAAAGATGCTAACTGTAACGCATGTAAAAATATTATATCCACGCAAGAAACATTAAAACAGATTCAATTAGCAAGACAACTCGTAGATAGTGATAAGCCGACCTTTGGAGATATTTTTACCAATAATTATGCAAAGGCTCAAAAAATACTTATTGCTGAGTTAAAACAGATAACAGAGTATCAAATAGACAAAGATATAAATGAGCTATATTCAGTCTATATGTCAATGGTTAATGCCAAAGAGTATAGCGCCATAGAGAGAGGGCATATATCATATATCATCTCCCGTTCAGAAAAACTCCAAGACAAAGATTTAAATCTCTGGATATCTATAATTGGTAAGGCTGACTCTTTAGCTTATGAATCGATGCATGATGAGATACTTTTAAGTAATCTAAGCCTTATTTTTGAAAATGAAGATGCGATAGAATTGTTTGAAGATATAAATGTAGAGAGAACTGCTATTATCTCTGAGAGTCAAGAAGGGGACTACAATATAAGCTCAGGCATTTGGTTTGCTATGCTCTCTGAAAAAATCAACTTAATTACAAAAGCAGAAAATATACTTTTAGCTCATATGGTAGAGGGGACATTAAAAATTCAAGAAGAGTCTCTACAGCTTCTTGTTGTGGCATTAACAATATGGCTAACTACGCTCATTTTGGCAACGATTGGATACTTCTTTTCAGAAGAGATTGCAAAAAATATTAAAAATCTAGAAGAGGTTCTAAAAAGAGTTGCCATTGATGCAGATGAGCAAAAAAATACAGCAGAGATTAACTTACAAACAGCCGATGGAACAGCCCAAGCGTACGATCTCTTAGAGAGGATAATAGAGCAAACAAAAAGAGACAAAGAGGTTGCACAAGAGGCGAGTGAAGCAAAATCTATGTTCTTAGCAAATATGTCGCATGAGATTCGCACACCTCTAAATGGAATAGTAGGATTTACGGAACTTTTAAAAGATACAAGTTTAGAAGAAGAACAAAATGAGTTTGTAGAAATCATAGAAAAATCGTCTGAGAACCTTCTACAAATCATTAACAATATCTTAGATTTATCAAAAATTGAGAGTAATAAGATTGAGATTGAAGACATAGCTTTTAATCCTATACTCGAGTTTGAGAGTGCGGTTGAAGTTTATGGTGTTCGTGCAAGTGAAAAGCATATAGATTTGGGTTGTTTTATAGATCCAGCCTTAGAGCAACCCTTAAATGGAGATCCAACAAAACTTAAAGAGGTTATCATAAACCTTCTCTCAAATGCAGTAAAGTTTACTAGCAATGGCGGCTTTATCAATGTAAATGTCAGAAAACAAGAGTCTAAAAAAGAGGGCGTAACAAGAGTTAGGTTTGAAGTTCAAGATAATGGCATCGGAGTATCAAGTGAGCAAAAATCAAGAATCTTTGAAGCATTCTCACAAGCAGACAGTTCGATAACTCGCAAATATGGCGGTACAGGCTTGGGACTTACTATCTCTAGTAGATTTATAGAACTTATGGGTGGTCACCTTGATATTTTTAGTGAAGTTGGAGTAGGTACAACTTTCTTCTTTACTATTGATTTTGAAGAAGCAGAGCCAATAAATAGCAGCTTAAGGGGTAAGTTCTCAAATATCAGGGTGCTAATACTTGATGGTACTTATAAAACAAAGGCTCAAGAGAGTTATCTCAAAGAGTATTTAGACTTTTTTGGAGTAGCTTATACAAAATTTACGAACTTAGACGAGCTACAAGCTCTTAGCGAATCTGCTAAGTATGACTTAATCTTTGTTGATTATGATTATACCCAAGATGCTGAGCTATCTCATTACGCTGCGCTCCCTCAGGCTTTGGTAGTTTTAACTAAATCTTACTATATGAAAAAAATAGACTCTTTGCATATTGATATATTTAAAACTATTTATGAACCTTTAGATATCTCTAAAGTAAAAACTGCACTCCAAAACTACTTAAATAAAAGTTTTCATACAAATAAAACCAATAAAATAAAATCCTTAGATCTAGATGCAACAAAGTTTAAGGCAAATGCATTAGTAGCAGAAGACAATATTATAAATCAAAAGCTCATTAAAAGCACGCTTGAAGATTTAGGACTAAGTGTAACTCTTGCAAATAATGGACTTGAAGCTTTTTCTAAACGAAAAGATGGAAATTTTGATATAGTTTTTATGGATATTCAGATGCCAATCTTAGATGGTGTTGAAGCTACTATCGAGATGCTAAGCTATGAAGAAGATTTTGCTAAGCCCCATATTCCAATCATAGCATTAACAGCAAATGCTCTAAAAGGTGATAGAGAGAGATTTCTAAAGGTTGGGCTTGATGAGTATGCAACTAAACCTCTAATCCGAGCAGAGATTGTAAATCTTTTGACTCAATTTTTACCAGAGAAAATAGTAGCTATAGATGAAGATAGTGAGCAAGATAAAAAGACATACGATACACAAAATATGGACACAACTATTGTACAAGATGCTATAACTGATGTAAATGTAGTAAAAAGACCATATAGGGCTGACGTATTACTAGCTAAAGGGAGCCCTTTTGAGCTAAAATTATATACCCAACTTTTAAATTCATTAGGCTATAGATATGAGAGTGTAAACTCATATAGTAAACTTCAAGAGTTAGTAGATGCCAATAGTTACAGAGTGATACTTTTTGATAAGGAGTTAGAGGGTTTAAACCTTAAAAAACTCTCTATGGAAGCAAAAAGTAAAGGAGTTAGGACATATTTAGTAGTTGTTAGCGATTCGCTACAAAAAGATGCAACAGACAATAGCATCTATGTGGATGCAACAATCAAAAATCAAGTAAACAGAGACCTTTTGCGTCAAATTTTAGAAAAATTTATTTAAGGAAATAGTGTATGCCAGAGCAAGAACTAGTAGTATTGACAGTAGATGATGATACGATAAACCTAAAACTGCTTAAATCAATGCTGATGAAAAGTGAAAGTGTAAAAGAGGTTGTTGAGGCTAGAAATGGTGCTGAGGCAATAGAGATTTTAAAATCAAGAGATGATATAGACTTAATACTCTTAGATATAATTATGCCAATTATGAGTGGGATAGAGATGCTGCAAGTTGTTCGTGCCGATGATAATCTTCGACAACTACCAATTATCGTCTTAACAACAGATGAGACGAAAAAAAGTGAGGCTTTAGAGTGCGGAGCAAATGACTTCTTAGTAAAGCCAATTAGAAATAATGAGCTAATCAAAAAAATATCATCCGTTTTAATTTGATGCTACACGCTAAAAAGAACTAGTCTGTTTTTCTAAAGAAACTTCGTTTTCTAAAGAAACTTCGTTTTCTAAAGAAACTTCGTTTTCTAAAGAAACTTCGTTTTCTAAAGAAACTTCGTTTTCTAAAGAAACTTCGTTTTCTAAAGAAACTTCGTTTTGAGGCAGGGGTAGGTTTTTCTTGCAACCCCTTACAAAACTTTTACTCTTTAATTAAAATCTCTTTTAAAACCTCTTCTATTCTACTAACAGGAACAATCTCTAAAGAGTCTCTTACCTCTTGTGGAATATCTTCTAAGTCTCTCTCGTAGTTTTTAGCTGGGATTAGAACCTTGCTGATATCGGCTTTATGTGCAGCAATAAGCTTCTCTTTGAGTCCGCCAATAGGAAGCACGTCTCCACTAAGAGAGACCTCTCCAGTCATAGCTATCTCAGAGCGAGCTTTCTGGTCACTTAGTATTGAGGCGATAGCACTTACTAGTGCTATACCAGCACTAGGTCCATCTTTTGGAGTAGCGCCATCTGGGACATGGATATGTAAATCATATCTTTTGTAGATTTCGCTTGCATCTATCTCAATTTTGTCCTCTTTTTCTTTAAAGGTGAGAGGGACTTTATTTAAGTCTATTTTGAGTTTTTTATCATCTATAAGTGTTTTAACCACACTCATTGCGATTCTAGCACTCTCTTTCATAACATCGCCTAGGCTACCAGTTAGCTGTAAGGTGCCTTTGCCTTTTATCTTAATGCTCTCGATTTTTAAAATATCTCCGCCAACTGCTGTCCAAGCAAGTCCATTTACAACGCCAACTACAGGAATCTTTGTAGTTTTTTCAATCTCAAAAACACTTTTGTCAAAAAACTTCTTGAGATTTTTTACAGTAACAGAGACTTTGTCTACAGTAGAGTCACCTAGTATCTCTAAGGCTACTTTTCTTGAAATATCAGCTAAACGACGGCGAAGATTTCTAACGCCTGCTTCCCTTGTGTAGCTATGTATGATCTCTTTTAGAGCCGTTTTTGAGATGCTCACTTCACTCTTTTTTAGACCATGTTTTTTAAGCTCTTGAGGAATCAAATACCTTGATGCTATCTCAAGCTTCTCTTGAGGAGTATATGAACTTATGTTTATAAACTCCATTCTATCTCTTAGTGGTGCTGGGATGCGACCTACATCATTAGCAGTGGCTATGAAAATAACCTTACTTAAATCTATATCAAAGTTAAGATAGTAATCTCTAAACTCTTTGTTTTGTTCAGGGTCTAGAATCTCTAGGAGTGCAGCAGTAGGGTCACCTCTTTGAGATCTTGAGACTTTATCTATCTCGTCTAAGACTATAACAGGATTCATCTTCTTTGCATCTATAAGACCTTGAGTTATACGCCCTGGCATCGCCCCTACATAAGTTCTTCTATGGCCTCTAAGTTCATTTACATCTTCGAGTCCGCCAAGCGCTATTCTTACAAGCGGACGCTTAAGAGCCACGGCAATGGAATTAGCTAAAGATGTTTTACCAACACCAGGAGGTCCAAAGAAACATAAAATAGCACCCACGCTATCGCTAGAAGAGCCTCTTAGCTCTAAGAGCTCTTTTACTGCAAAGTACTCAACTATTCTCTTTTTTGGTTTTTCAAGTGAGAAGTGGTCTTTATCAAGTTGATTTTGTACATCTTTTATCTTAAGAGCTTTCTTTGCGAACTCTCCAAAAGGGATATCTAGTGTCCAGTCGAGATATGTTTGAGTCATAGATGCATCAGAGGAGTCTGGATGCATTCTTGAGAATCTATCTATCTGCTTTGAAATCTCTTTGTAAGAGTCTTCGCCCATCTTGCCTTTTTTGGCTTCAAGTTTTTTGCGGTACTCTTCTATCTCTTCATCTCTTGCAGTATCAGTTCCTAACTCTTTTTGAATCTGTTTTAATTGCTCTTTTAAAAAGTACTCTTTGTTTACTTTTTCTATATGAGTGTGAACCTTACTTCTTATCTCTTTTTGGAGTTTGTTCGCTTCAATCTCATCTATAAGGTAGTCTATTAAAAGTAAAAATCTTTTCTCTGTATCTATTTCAACAAAGAGCTTATAAGCCTGCTCTTTTTTAAGCTTGACTGTACTGCAAATCAAGTCTATGATTCTGTTGTGGTCGTGGTTTTCTTCTATGGTTCTAAGTAAGTCAGGTGGAAAATAGTTGCTTACACTCGCAAGTGTTCTAACTTTTTCGCGTACAATTTCAAGTATGGCATCTATCTTTAGAGAGCTAATATTTGTAGCTTCTAAAACATCAACATTTGCCACAAGTGGTGATGCTTGTACTTCGTAGAGCATCTGTGCACGAGCTAAGCCCTGAAATAGAACCTTAACTCTGCCATCTGGGAGAGAGACTTTTCTCATGATAGAGCCAACAACTCCAGCACTATAGAGTGAATCAAAATCTCTTTTTCCCTCATGTGTCGGCTTTGTTGGGCATACTATAACCAAAGAGCTATCTTCCATAGCGAGAGTAGCCGCATTTATGTTACTCTCATCGCTTAAAAAAAGTGGCGATATCATAAAAGGGTATAAAAAAAGTTCATCTTCTGCTATAACAGGTATATTTGCTGGAAATTCTCCATAGTTGCTTAGTTTCATATTTGTTTCCTATATCTTTATTAAAGTTTTAATATTTTTTCTACCAAAGACTCAAATTCATCCTCACTTAAGATGCCCCTATCTTTCAAATCTTGTGCTTTTTGGAGTTCATCTTTTTGAAATTGACTTAAACTCTTCTCTTTTGGTATTTCTTGCTCTTTTAGCTCTTCTTGCTCTTCTTGCTCTTCTTGCTTTATAGTTTCTTCTGCACTCTGAGGCGCATCTTCAACTACAGAGTTTCTTGATACTACACTTTTTGTGTGCGGAACCATAAAAGCATACCAACTCTCTGTTCCATCGCCCTCAAACCAAGCGCGGTACCATGGAGTTTGTGCTCTGTCTATCTCATTCCAATCAACCCATGGTTGAGGTTTTATAGCTCTATAATACTCAGCTCCCTTTGGTTTATCAAGCCTTTCGTATAGGCTGGCTATGGTCTCATTTAGAGCAGCTTCTGCCATTAAAAGGCGAGTTTGCATTGTGTTTACTAGAGAAAAATACATAGAGTTTGGATAGTTTTGTTTAAACTTATCTGCCTCTTGTATAGCTTCTTCTATAAGAGCTTGATCTCTTCTTGGAAGAGGTAGAGCTAAGTATTTTGACTTTATCTTCAAAAACTCAGCATCTTCTTTTTCATTTATAGTTGCATATCTCTTTATATACTCATTTAAAAAGTGCTCACTAAGAAGATACTCATCGTAGTGCATGTGAGCTATGGCTAAAATCATAGTAGCTTCAGGAAGCAGAGGCGAGCCGATGTGTTCACCTTGAAGTGAGCTGTAGTAGTTATCAGCTTTTTCTAAGTCTCCTTGAGAGATATATTTTACAATCTTGCCATACCAATATATAGCAGGTTTGTTGTACTCTTCTATCTCTTTAGAGCAACCACCTAAAAAAAAGATGGCAGTAAATGATATAAAGAGAAAAGTATGTTTTAGTTTCATCAAATGATATCCTGTAAATAAATAAGTTGATATTCTATCTAAAAGATATATAACATAGGATAAATCTTTCTTCGGGTCATGGCACATTTTATGCTTAAAGTGTTATAATGACATACAATTTTACAGAGGGTTTTTTATGAAATTTAATATATGTGTACCTTTTTTGGGTTTTGAGAATGTAAAAGAAGTTGAATTAAAAAAAATTGATGATGTTTTTATGAAGATGACTTCTTGTGAAGATGAAAGAATATCTTTTACTCTAATAGATCCTTTTGTTCTTAGAGAGTATGACTTTGAAGTCCCGCGTAGCATTAAAGAAAAGTTAGAGATAGACAAAGAGTCAAACCTTCTAATCTTAAATATAGTCCTCATCCAAACTCCCATAGAAGAGTCAGTTGTAAACTTTATAGGACCATTTGTCTTTAACACAGACAACAAAAAAGCAGCCCAAATTATCTTAGGCGAATCTGCAAAATATGGTATAGCTGAAAAAATATCCTCATTTTTAAACAAATAACTTCCCCTTTTGCGTAAGTATAAAAATTTCTAAGCTTAAGGCTTAGAAAATATAAACTGTTAAACTTAATTTTTTAAAAGTTGCAGTATAATAAATCCTAACAATTTAAAATCATATGTAAACTAACAGTTTGTATAAAGATTTACATTGAACAGGAGTTTATTATGAGATTTTCAAGTCGGCCCTTGAGAAATCTTGAGTTTTTTTTTCTTACGCTACTTTTTTTGTGTACAACACCAATCTACGCTGATAATGGTTCAAATAACAGTTGTTCTCAAGAAGAAATAATCTCTCAGCTGGATAATAAAGCCACTCCTGTATCTCACACAGTAACAGGAAGTGTTAATAAATCTAATGATAAATATGATTACTATAAATTTACAGCGGGTATGTCTGGGAATATAAATATATCACTAGATATGAGATCTATTATAGTAGGCTCTAAGCAAAATTCTATCATAGTTGGCTCAAATTGCAATGAGGATAGCTACTATAGTAATTCATCTGATAGTAATACAAAAACTGCACCTTCATTTTTTGTAACTGCCGGAACAACAATTCATATTCGTATTGAGGGGCGCTACAAACCACTTATAGGTACAAGAACACTGGAATATAAGTTAAAGATTAGTATAGATAATAGTAATATTTCAGAAAATCAAAGAAGTTTTGCTCTTAGAAACCCTCTTAACACAAGAAATATTCGCGGAGATTATCAGCTTATAGGCAATAGTGTCTTATGCGCGCAAGAGTTGATTGGGGGTAAGTGTTATGATCACACTGGTCCAATTCTAACAAATGTTGCGTTACTTATGAAATATATAGATGTTGATAATGATGCAAGCACATTTAACTCATCTCAAGCGGAACTAAATATTCCAGTAGATGCTAAGGTTAAATGGGCTGCTATATATGCCCAAGGGCATGTTTTTTATGAATTTAAAGAGGGGGCAATAGCTAAATTAAATGAACCTATGAAAATTAGTGTGCCAAATGTAACTCCAATAACCTCTATACCACAACAGATAGACTTATATCAAAGTGGTGCTATATTTGGTTATACCTACTCTACATATAGTGATATCCCTGAGCTTGTTGGTAAAAAGGGTTCAGAGATAAATGGTATGGTCACAGTAGCAAATGTTAAAGCGAACAAAGATGGCGTAAACACTTCCTCTTTAGGTAGATTTGGCGGATGGGCTTTAGTGGTAATTTATGAGGATGAGAGCAGTAGTTTAAAAAATATATCTGTTTTTGATGGGTATAGAGCTATTAAAGATAAAGCTGGTTTTAATGACACTACCATAAAAATAGATGGCTTTATTACTCCGACAAATGGAGAGGTTGTATCTAAAGCCTCAATCTTTGTGGGAGAGGGTGATAGAGCCATTGTTAAAGATAGGTTATATCTAAACAACACAGCAATAGGACATCAATATGGGAATGAAAAGGATAACGCTTTTTATTCATACATTACAGATGATATAGTTAGAAATCCTAGTTACACTAACAACCTAGGTATTGATATTCAAACTTTTGATGTAGGAACAGGAGGTCTGAATTTGGTCAAAAATAGTGATTACGGAGCTGAAATCAAATTTTCAACAACTCGAGATGACTACTTTCCAAGTCTAGCAATCTTCTCAACTAATTTGTATGAGCCTAGAGTATGCTACAAACAGGAGTTTTTTGATGAATATGGGGGTGTTATAGAGGATATAAAAGTTGGTGATACTATTACCGTACACACATGGATATCCAATATGAAAAAAGATGTAACAGATATAAGCCTAGAGCCTGCTGATAAAGTTGAAATCACTGTAGAGTTAGATGATGAAAATCTTGAATATATTCCTAACTCTATGCAAATGCAAAATGTATATGAATCTGCTTTTACAAGTAAAACAGATAAGCAAGGAGATGATTTAGCCGAGTTTCTCTCTGCTACAAATAGAACAAAATGGAGAGTTGGAATGGATGCGAGTTCAACTCATGGTGGTAAGCTAACTCCTAACTATACTGCTTCAGATAGCAATAAAGCGTTTGTAACATTTCAAGCAAAAATTCTTCAAAAAGGTGATATAAATATCAACAATATCTATAAAGTCTCTTATGAAAATCCACAAATAGGCGTTCGTTTTGGTGATGAATCACCCATAAATATAGGACTTTGTGCTGATATTAACACCTCTTTAGGCGTAGAGGGAGTACTAGGAAAGTTTAATGTTGTAAACATAAATGGTGGAAATGGTGAGTACAACAATCCTAAAAGCTCAAATACATGGCTAACAACACAAGTAGTAAATAGACCTTTTAATGTAAAAATCATATCATTAAATGATAGTATGGATGCTCTACAATCTTTTGCAGGAGAGTTAAAAATCTCTCTTATAGAAAATCCATATTCTAATGAAGATAGTGATGCTATTAAACAGAAAAAGTGTGATAATTCCGTCCCTATCTCTAATAACACAAGCCTTAACTTTAACGGAACTAATCAGGTGGAGCAATTTAACTATAGCAAAGCTATAAGAGCCGCACTATTTAAAATTAGCTATGAGCAAAATGATGAAATAAAACATGCTTGTTCAGTAGATAGCTTTGCGCTTCGTCCAGATAAGTTTGTGCTTAGTAAACCTGTAGGCGAGGAAATAGAGCTTTTAACTTCTGCACAAATATATAAGTTTCCCCTCATAGCTTCGCAGTATGGAGGTAATACGCCAACTCCTAGTTATAATATTTCTGCTTCTAACAATAATTTTCTAGCTTTAGGCAAAATTTTATATATGCCTAATGGAGATATAAAAGAAGAGTTAAAAGGCTCACTTGAGTTCGCCTCAACACCATTTACCATAATAGATGGTCAAGCTGATATTGGTATAGCATTTACAGATGTTGCCAAAGTGAATATCAAGATGATAGACAAAGCATGGGCAACTGTTGATATAGAAAATGAAGATACATACCCAGAATGCAGCCCATCAGGGGCTTGGATATGTGGAGATATAGATGCTACTTTTATACCAAGTCACTTTGCTTTAAGCGATGTAGTTTTGCATAATAATAAAGATTCTTCTTTTACATATCTCTCTAGTGATCTTAATATGTCAGCGCCATTCTCTCTTACTCTAACAGCACAAAATAGGCTAAATAAGACGACACAAAATTTTGATAAAGGGTCTTGGCAAAACAGCGTAAGTGTTGGTGTGGCTGTACCTACTATTATAAAAGCAATAGAGATGCAACCAGAGATAAACGAGATAGAGGTAGGTCAAAATCTAGATTTTGAAAAAGGTGTAAAAAAAATTCCTATAAGTGATGATGAAATTATTAGCCAACTATCTTTTAACTTTAAGAGGGCCGTAGATACGCCTATAAGCCCATTTATAGTAAAGGGGAACGATATAAATTTAACTGCCATATCAAGTTATACTGCTAATGGAAAAACAGTAAATATTGAAGGAAAGGAAGTTGCTGATAATAACGCAACATTTATCTACGGCAGAACCCATGCGCCAAGACAGAGATATGATGGCGATAGTGGCACGGCCTTTATCTACTATGAAGCGTACTGTTTTGGTGAAGATAGCAATAAATCACTGCTTCCTGATGGCCTAGACTCAAAAAATACAAATGATTTAAGATGGTTTATAAATTCAAAGCATGATGTAGCAAATGATGGTAATATTACCAATAATTTAGTATCTCAAAAGGGCGATGCTTTAGTAGTGGAGAGCATTGCTGATAGGGATGAAGATACACCTTACATATCTATAGTAAAACTAAATTATGATGATAAAACTTTTGGTTACCCATATAAAACTACCATGGAGAACAATGCTTCTAGTTGGTTGATACACAATCCAAAAAATCCAGATGCTACAACAAATGAATTTTCTGTTGAGTTTTCTAGGAAAAGTGGTGGCTGGAGCGGTAAACATGATACTGACACGGTCACAAAAGATCATAATGTGACCAATACCAACAGGAGAAGCATGTGGTAAAAGGAGCTAAAAGGTTAAGCAGAAGAGCTTTTACACTTATAGAGTTGATCTTTGCTATTGTGATTATCTCTATAGCTGTTATATCTCTTCCGATGATGACCCAAGTAAATAACAGAGGCATAGAAAACAGTATGGTTGCTGAAGCTATCTTTGGAGCTTCTGCGGAGCTAATGAATGCATCTGCTGGATACTGGGATGCTAACTCCATGCACGATAATAACAGAAGTCATCTCTCAAGAGTTATAGATATTGGTTCTATATGTGAAAATAATAGTAGTAGTCCAAGACATAGACTTAGACCTGGGCATATAGCCCAACCTTTTCATAGAAGATGTGTAGATGGCTTAAATGTGATACCTTTAAATGATTCAAATGCTACTTACCCCAATCTAAATAATGCTCATGATGTAGCAAGTAAAGTTATGTTTACAGATAATGATACTGAAGTAACGGGCTATAAAAAAACATACAGAAGTCTTGTTAGTGTAACTCAGGATGCTACTGATCCAAACATTAAACGCATTGATATAAATATAACAGATTCAGATGGAGACTTGGTAACTAGACTTAGAATGCAGAGTGCTAATATTGGCGAGATAGATTACTACAAGAGGACTTTTCATTGAAAAATCGTTTTGCTTTTACAATGATAGAACTCATTTTTGTTATTGTTATAATGGGAGTTTTAGCTAAGTTTGGTGTTGAATTTTTAGCCCAAGCTTACAACAACTTTATACTATCAAAAACCAACAATGCCTTGCAGTCCAAAAGTGCATCTGCAATAGAGATTATCGCTTCAAGATTGCAGTATAGAATCAAAGACTCAATCATTGCAAGGCAACCAGGTGTCAAATTTGAATCATTGGCAAGTTCTACTCTTGATGATAATGCGACGGTTTTAGAGTGGGTAGCTAGTGATATAGAGGGCTTTCGTGGTGATAAATGGCCACTATGGAGCGCAATTATAGACTTAAATGCTTCAAAAGCTACTCTTTTGAAGTCTCCAAAAACAGATACAACAGTACTTGGTGAGCAGATTCAGGTACTTTCTCATGGAAGTGGAACAAGCATAAACGATGCTGCCTTGTATTTCGTAGGTTCTAATAGTGACATAGATGGATATGGATGGGGTGGGGCTATAACAGATCAAAATTCTGCAATGCATCCAATCAAAGCTGGTGGTATTGATGAGTTTATTCCTGTAAATGGTGCAACCAAGGAGAGTAATAGTTTTGCAGGAATTGATGTATATGAGTTCTATCAACTTGCTTGGACAGCTTATGCAGTTGTTCATAGTGAAGATGGAAACTTAAGCCTACATTATGACTATCAGCCTTGGAATGGTGACACCTATTTAGTTAAAGCTGATGGTAGTGCGACAAAAAATAATCTAATAATGCAAAATGTTAGTACCTTTAGATTTAAGGCTATCGGTTCTGTTGTTAAGATTCAGGTTTGTGTCAAGAGTGATATTATTGATGCAAATGAAGATGGAGGCTATTCATTATGCAAAGAAAAAACTATATTTTAATGCCCTTAAAATCTAGCTTAAGGAATATTTTTCTAAGAAAAATGTTCACTGGAAGTAGAAACAATTTCAAGAGTAGTTCTAAGAGAACCTCAAGAAGTGCTTTTGCTATGATTATGGCAATAATCGTAATAATTATTATCTCAACTATTATGGCATTTTCTCTATCTCTAACCACACAAACTGCTAAGACAACAACCGACACATATCTCTATGAACAAGCTATTTTATACTCTAAGAGTGCAGCGGAACTAGCACTTTTAGAAATTGCAAAAACAAATATTGCAGAAGAGGGCTGTTTAAATAGCTTTGAGACTGACTTTCCTGATGAGTTAGGGAATGAGAGCCTATTTCAAGCAAAGGTTACTATGAAGTATATATATAGTGCAGGAGTAGCAGGATGTGATAAATATTTTATCATTACCACCCCTGAGCAAAACGGAACTGTTCTTATGGACATAACAATCACGACTAAAGATGAAATAGCAACAGAACCCATCCGTTACTTCAGAAGAAGCATACAAAAACTGTAGCTATAATAAGCTTTTAATGATATAATTCCAAAACTAAACTATTAAATAAAGGACTATCAATGAATATTTCTCTAGCAGGAAGACAGTTAGAACTAACTGAGCCTATCAAAGCTCACATGAATACTTCTATTGAGACATTGGCTAAGTACAACATGGATATTATTTCTGTAAATGTTGTAGCATCTACACAAACAAAAAAGGGTAAAGAACACTCTGTGGTTGAGTTTGTTATAAACCTTGCACACAAAAATTCAGTTGTTATTAAACAGAGTGACCTTGACCTATATGCGGCTATTGATCTTGCAATAGCAAGAGCACAAAAAGCTATAAGACGTATGCATGACAAAGAGGTAACTCATCGTCAATCTGGTATTAACGAGATGAAAGCTGAGAGCGTAAATATTAAAGCAGAAGCAGAAGCTAGTGAAGATGAGATTGTGCCAGTAGAGCTAGACCTTTACAAGCCTCGTGAAGTTGAAGATGTACTAAACGACCTAAAAGAGAGTGGAAAGCTATTTGAGATCTTTTTAGACAATGAAGATAAAACTCGTGTTCTTTACAAAAGAAACGACGGAAGATTCGGACTCTACTAGTCTTTTCTACGAGGTTCATCGTGGAAACGCCATTAGTTAGCGTTCCTAAAAACCTCGCTCCCAGAAAAGATGCAAAGCTTGCAAAACTTTTGGAAGTGCGGCTTTGAAGTTTATAGGGTTTTGGAAGCGGGCTTTAAAGTTTGCAAAACTTTTAGAAGTGCGGCTTTGAAGTTTATAGGGTTTTGGAAGCGGGCTTTAAAGTTTGCAAAACTTTTGGAAGCGTGGCTTTGAAGTTTATAGGGTTTTGGAAGCGATGCTTTAGCTTCGCATAGTGCGACTTTAATGACAAAGTATGCTTTATAAAGCTTATCTACGAGGTTCATCTTGGAGATAAACCATTAGTTGGCATT
>Ga0265293_10007335_pt1 | contig 17060 bp, 13 predicted proteins | sample Munlanlewell138R_FD_192505 | JGI IMG/M metagenome (GOLD analysis project Ga0265293, IMG submission 192505) | Leachate microbial communities from a municipal landfill in Southern Ontario, Canada - Leachate well 138R | ecosystem: Engineered > Solid waste > Landfill > Unclassified | place: Canada...
CTCAAACTGGAGGAGGAACCCGCCGACCACGCCGGCATGGGCGCCCATCTGTTCATGCTGCTCAGCGAGCATATCGAGACCGATGCCGAGGGCCGCTTCCGCATTACCCTGTCGCAGGACTCCGCCAAGGGCAGAAGCAACCATATCCAGATCGGGGCGGGCCGCCAGTCGCTCTATGCCCGGGACAGCTTCGGCGACTGGAACCAGTCCGCCACTCCGCTCACCATTCGCCGCACCGGCGGCGCCGAACCGCCGCCGGAACGCGGCGAGGCGGACATCACAGCCAGGGTTGCGGAATGCCTGCCCGCCTTTGTGCGCTTCTGGAGCGGTTTCAAGAACGGCTTTTACGGCAACCCCGAGCCCAACCGCATCGTCGGCCCCATCGGCCGCGAGGCGAGTTGGGGTTTTCTCGCCGGCGGCCGCTTCCACCTGGCCGACGACGAGGCGCTGGTGATCAGCACCACCAGCGGCGGCGCCCGCTATACCGGCTTTCAGGTGGCGGACCCCTGGACCATCGCCCCGGACCCGCTGTACCGGCAGAGCAGCCTCAACAGCAGCCAGGTGGCCGCCAATGCCGATGGCTCGTTCACCTATGTGCTGTCCATTCGCGACCCTGGGGTGCACAACTGGATCGACCCGGTGGGCCTTCACCAGGGCTGGTTCAACCTGCGCTGGCAGGGTTTCCCCGATGGCCACAGCGGCGAAGGGCTGGTGCGGAACTGTATACGGGTGAAACTGGAAGACCTCGAGCGCCACCTGCCGCCGGGCTGTCCATTGGTGGATCTGGCCGCCCGCCGGCGCCAGGTCGCCCCCCGCGCCCGCCAATACCAGCTGCGCCACGTCAGCACCTGACATAACCCTTGATCTTCAGGAGAAAAACATGACTTCAGTACTCGATCGTTTCCGCCTCGATGGCCGCACCGCGATTCTCACCGGCGTAGGCCCCGGCGTCGGTGAACACGTCGCCAAGGCCTACGCCGAACTGGGCGCCAACGTGGTGATCTCGGCGCGCTCGGCCGACCGCCTCGAGCGCATCACCGCCGAAATCAACGCCCGGAACGGTGGCCGGGCCGTCGCCGTGACGGTCGATGCCGGCCGCCGCGAAGACCTGGAGCGCCTGGTCGAGACCGCCCGCGACAACTTCGGCCCGATCCATATCGTGTTCAACAACGCCGCGGCCGGCATCGTCTACGGCAAGGATGGCGGCGGTATCTGGGATAACACCGACGCGGTGTGGAAAGAGGCGCTCGACGTCAACCTGATGGCCACCTGGCGGCTGGCCGAGCTGACCACCGCGGATATGCAGCAGCACGGCAAGGGCAGTATCATTTCAGTGGAAAGCTGCGGCGGGTTCACCCCGATTCCACCGGCCATCGCCTACGGTGTCAGCAAAGCGGCGCTGCTGTTTGCGGTGCGATCACTGGCCAAGGCGCTGGCGCCCCACACCCGGGTCAACTGCCTGTGCGTGGGCTCGATGAGTCCCGACGGCCAGGAGGCGGAGATCCACCGCGGTCTGGGGCTGGCGGAACGCAATGCCATCAAGCGCTTCGGCGCAGCGGACGAGGCCGTGGGCGCGGCAATTCTCCTCGCCGGTGACGCTTCGAGCTACACTACCGGAAGCACGGTGTTCACCGAAGGTGGCCGTGTCGGCACCATTGCCTGAAACGATAACGACGACCAGGCCGCGCAGCGCGGCCTTGGCACATCAGGAGGATAACGCGATGAAAATTGGATTGAGCCGCCCCTACGGCGACCCCGGCTTCCCCACCCCCGACATCGACATGGGCGCTGTCTGCCAGATCGCCGAGGAGTGCGGGTTCGACTGGGTCACCTACGGGCACCACACGGTGCGCCCACTGGACGAACCGGTAAAACCGCCCCATTTCGGCGTGCCCTACTACCAGGATCCGCTGATCGGCGCCGCCCGCGCCCTGGCCCTCACCAAGACCATCGAGGTTTCCACCGGGGTGCTGATCATGCCCATGCAGCATCCGGTCAACGTCGCCAAGCAGGTCGCCACCCTCGACTGCTACAGCGGCGGGCGCTTCGCCCTGGGCCTGGGCACCGGCGGCGCCAGCCGGCTCGAAATCGAAGTCACCGGCGGCCCCGGCCGGTTCGAGCGGCGCTGGGCCTACACCATGGAAAGCATTCAGATCATGAAAGGGCTGTGGACCGAGGACCGTTTCGAATTCAAGGGCGAGTTCTTCGACATTCCGCCGGTGTGCCTGGCGCCGCGCCCCGCCCGCCAGCCCCACACACCGATCTGGCTCGGCGGCTACACCGACGGCCTGCTGAAGCGGGTCGCCGAGCACTGCAACGGCTGGATTCCCGCCTATGACGGCCTGAACATCTATCCGTTCCTGGGCATCGACATGACCGGCCCCGAGCACGTCCGCCACGGCCGGGCGAGGCTCCAGGCGCTGGCCGCGGAAGCGGGTCGCGAGGACAGCACCTTCGAGGTCGGGGTGATCGTCAGCGCCGATTCCGACCCGGATTGTGCGCGCCATTACGAGGATGCCGGCGCCGACCGTTTCGCCATGACCTTGCCCGAACTGGAAACCGTCGACGATGCGCGCCGCGCCATCGAACAGATCGCCACACAGTTGAAGCTGTGACCCGTTAGCTGCGGCGACACAGCGCCATAGCCCGCCCGGGCATTGCCCGAGCGGTGCGACATTCTCCAACCAGCCGCCGGTGATGGTCTGCCATCCCGGCGATCGCAGGGACAATCCGATGACCACGCCCTTTACCGCACAACCGAGACCCGACCACGTCCCCGAGGCGCTGGTCAAACCGTTCCCCTTTGTTTTCGGCACCACCACCCATCGCGATCCGTTCAATGAGCTGGTCGCCGACATTCACCGGGGCCCCGAGATCTTTTACGCCGAACATGCCTATCCCGGCGGCACTCCCGCCTGGATCGTGCGCCGCGCCGAAGATCTGCGCGATCTTTATTTCGACACCGAGCATTTCACCAGCAACGGTTTCTCGCCGTTCTCGATGTTGATCGGCGAAAACTGGAACCTGATGCCCGCCGAAATCGACCCTCCCGACCACGGCGTCTACCGCGCCCTCGTCAGCCCGCTGTTCACCCCGAGAGCGATGGCAAAGCTGGAAGACCGCATTCGCATCTATGCTCAGGAATACGTGCAGGCCTTGAAGCAGAAGGGCCATTGCGAATTCATGGCGGACTTTGCCTTTGAATTCCCCATCAAGGTGTTCATGGAGCTGATGGGGCTGCCCCTCGATATGACCCGCCAGTTCCTCGAATGGGAAATGAACCTGCTGCACAACCACGACCTGTCGAAGATCGCCGCCGCGGCCCGCAGTGTGGTGGATTATCTCAACGAGCAGTTGGACGACCGCCGCCGGAATCCGCGGGACGACCTGATCACGTTTGCCGTGCAGGCCGAGATCGATGGCCGGCCACTCAATTATGACGAGCTGATCGGTTTTACCTTCAACCTGTTCATCGGCGGCCTCGACACCGTATCCACCCATATGGGACTGCAGTTCCTCCACCTGGCGCGTCACCCGGAGCACCAGCGCCAGCTGCGCGACAACCCGGCGCTGATTCCCCTTGCGGTCGAGGAGCTGATGCGCGCCTACCCGGCGGTGACCACCTTCCGCACCTGCGTGAAGGAAACCGAGATCAAGGGAGTGAAGGTCATGCCCGGCGACAGGGTGGCGATGTCGACGACGCTGGCCGGCCGCGACCCGCAGGAATACGACAGCCCGGAGGAAGTGGACTTCGAGCGCAAGGCCCGGCATCTGACGTTCGCCTTCGGCCCCCATCTCTGCCTCGGCCTGCATCTGGCGCGGCGGGAAATGCGCATCGCGATGGAGGAATTCCTGGCCAACATCCCCGAGTTCCGCCTCCCCGACGGCTTCGATGTGGAGTACCACCTGGGGATGATCCAGCCGGTGACCCTGCCGCTGGTCTGGTCGTAACGTTCCCTGTCACCGCAGCGGGGCGTTGCGCGCCCGCCGCTGAGGGCCTGTCCAAAGTCTTTCCGACAAGCGATACCCCACTGCATAGGGTGTGCTGAGGCACGAAGCGCACCGGGATCGACGCCAGGCCCTGGCGCGATTCCTTCGTCAACACACCCTATCGGGGCGCTTCTTGAGAGACGCCGAACAGGCTCTGAGAGTCACGCCCGGCGGCGGTACCCGCCGGACTCTTTTATTGCCCAGTCGGGAATGCTACAGTGTATTAAATTCGGCAGCCGCCCGGGCCTGACAGCCTGCAAAGCAGGCCCTGATTCAATCAGCTGCCGTATCCGGTGCCGCTGCCTTGGCCCTCCCACCGAGTACAAGGTCGATAATAAATAACGGGAATCCACCATGAATCCAGCAACATCCACGGACGCCGCCGCCCTGTGGCAGGCCTTTTGCGACAATATCAAAGCCGCCGGCATGGAGATCCTCGACTCCGCCGAGGGCCTCGACGAGACCAACCAGGCGGAGGGCTTGCGCTACCTCACCCGGCTGCTCAAGGGCAGCTTTGAAAAGTACGTGGAATTCGCCGATCCGCTCGACCCGTTCATCTTCAAGATGTGCGACGAGCGCTCCGGCTACGGCGGCGACAATCCCGACAATATCTATTCGGCAAGCCCCATTCAGGCTGGCGAAGTGTACGAGATCACCGGCAACAGAGGCGATATCTTCCAGTTCAATTTCAACCTCTTCAGGTTCGGCACCGACAGCCAGTACGAGCTGCTCGGCCAGCTCCACGACAACGACCTGGAATACGATGGCGAGGGCAACTTCACCATTATCCTCGGCGGTGAACCCCGGGATAAAAACTGGCTGCCCACGCCACCCGGAGCCAATCAGATCATGCTGCGCCAGACCTTCTGCGACCGCAGCCGGGAGCGCGAGGTCACACTGAAAATCCGGCTGGTGTCACAGACCGCGAAAGTGCCGCCACTGGAGCTCGATGCGATGATCGCCAAACTGGCCGGCGCCGAGTCGTTCTTCTGCCGCACCGGCCGCCTGATGCATGGCTGGTCGCAGGATTTTACCCAGTGGATGAACACCCTGCCCCTCACCGACCCGCAGTTCATCGCCGCGGGCGGCGGCGATCCGACCGCGTTCTTCTATATCTCGTCATGGCGGATCGAGCCCGGACAGGCACTGCTGGTACATATCCCGGAGTTCCCCGAGGGCAAGCTGTGGAATCTGGCGCTGTTCAACTTCTGGTTCGAGTCGCTGGATTATGTGAATTTCCGTATTCACACCAACAACCGTATCTGCAAGCTGAACGATGACGGCAGCTGCACCCTGGTGATCGCCAACGAGGACCCCGGCGTCGACAACTGGCTGAATGCCACCGGACATATCCAGGGCAACATGATCATGCGCGCCTGGACGGGCGGCGTGCGCCCCGTCGATCCGATGACGGAAGTCGTCGATCTCGCCACCGTGGAGTGGCGGCAAAAACTCACCCGCTGGCAATAGGCTCTGCCACCACCAGTCTCAACCACCACCGAACAGGAACAACAAAGATAACCCATGAAAACCCTGCAATTGAATGCACCACAGATTCTTGAAGACACCGTGCGGGAGACCGGTCTCGGCCAGTATCTCGACGCGGCCCTGGCACAGCGTTTCGACTACCTCATCGGCCTGTTCAACGATTTCGGCAGTATCCCCGAGGATGCCTACCCGGCAGCGCTGGCGGAGATCAAGCGCTACGCGGCCAATCGCCTGAAAGTCGCCCGGGACTGGGATCTGCACCCGGAAATCCTCGACGAGAAGATCGTCCAGCCGTTCTTCGTGATCGGCAATGCCCGGGCCGGCACCACCTTCGCCCAGTCGATCCTCAACATGGATGAGGGCCACCGCACCCCCTGTTACTGGGACACCCGCAACCCGAGCCCGCCCCCGGGTCTGGACGCCGCCGCCGATGCCGCCGCCCACGCGGAAGCGCAACAGTTTCTCGACTACATGCTGACCAGATCCCCGGGGCTGTGGCCGGCGCACCCCTATTTCGACCAGGAAGGCTATACCGAAGCGGAGGACGAGTTTCTCTACTCCCTCGATTTCAACATGGCCTACCCGCTGCATTTTCTGAAAGTGCCCACGCTGCCCCAGGCGGTGCCGCCGCCGGACCCGATACAGGCCCTGCGCTTCCACAAGAACATGCTCAAGCAGTTGCAGTGGAAAATGCCGGTGCGCCGCTGGGTGGGCAAGGGCATCCTCCACCAGTATCTGATGGACCCGCTGCTCGAAGTGTATCCGGACGCCGTATGCTTCTGGATGCATCGCGCCCCGGAGGAATACATCGCCTCGCTGCTGGAATTGCTCGAGCGCCAGTACCTGCCGTTCAACGGCGACCTGTACCGGGTCCAGCCGCAGGAGATGGTGGACCAGCTCAAGGCCGGCATCGATCATTTCATGGCCCAGCCATCCAGTCGCGACAGCCGGGTGCACCATATCCGCTTCAACGACTTCGTCAAGAATCCGGCGGCGGTGCTGGCGCCCATCTACGAGCGGAGCGGAGTGCCGTTCAGCCGCGAGTTCGAACGGCGCATCGGCGAGCGGATGGCCTCCCCCGATGCCCGCGCCGACCGTCACGGCAGATTCGAATATTCCCTGGAAAAGTTCGGCCTGACCCGGGAAGCGCTGCGCAGACAGTTCGCGGACTACTGCGACAGGTTCGAACTGTAGCCGGCACCTGCCAATCATCATCAACCAGCCGTAAGGGGAAAGCGATGTCCGCGAACGATCCGACTGAAGTGCTCGCCGCCGGGCGCATCATCCTGCCCGGCGCAACCCTGGCGACGCCGGAACAGCGGCTGCTGGAGGAGCGGGCGATCGCCATTTGCCGGAGGGCGGAGATTGCCGCTGCCAGGGCCCGCATCGAGGCGCTGTTCAAGGCCGACCGCAATGCCCGGCTCGCCGGCCAGGACGCGGTGATCGCCCGCAGCGCCGAGGAGCACGTCATGCATGCCGCGCTGATCGCGGCCAGCGAAACCCCGCTCAGCCCCCGTTTCGTGTGGACCATCGCCATGGCGCGCGAGTGGCTGGGGCTGCAGGTGCCCGGCAGCCGCTTCGGCCAGGACAACCCCGACAACGTCTATCGCTTCGCCAGCGTCGATCCGGCACTCAGCTACAGGATCTCAGGCCGCTTTGTCGTGGCGCCGCCCACCGATTTCAGCATCTGCTCGCTGCCGGCCCAGGTCGGCGAAGGCATTGCCGCCGATGTGCGCGGCTTTATCGCCCGCGATACCCTCGACGTGGACGCCGCCGGCCATTTCGAGATCCTGGTCGATGGCACCGCGACCGACGGGCGGCGCAATCATCTGAGCATCGCCGGCGCCCGGGTGCTGATGGTGAGGGACACCCTGGTGGACTGGGATGGCGAGCGTCCCTCCTGGCTGCATATCGAGCGACTGGACGATCACACGCCGGCGGCCGGCGACGGGTTTGAGCTGGAGCGGGCCGCTTTCCGGGCCGCCGACCTGGCGGTCACCATCGCCAGCTTTTTTCTCGAACGGGTTCAGCACGGCATGTGCGAGACCGGGCCACTCAACACCGTCCCGGCGCCGGTCTCGTCCGCCGCCCGCGGCGGGCTGGTCAGCCAGGCGGCCACTCTCGGTTATTACCGGCTCGGGGATGACGAGGCCTGGGTGCTCACCATCGACCGCCTTGGCGCCCGCTACCTGGGTGTGCAGATTTGCGACATGTGGATGCTGTCCTACGACTATGGGCGGCGCACCAGCAGCCTCAATCATCACCAGGCCCTGCCCGACGACGACGGCCGCTACCGCCTGGTGGTGTCCGCCGCCGACCCCGGTGTCCACAACTGGCTCGACGGCAGCGGCGCCGGTATCGGCACCATCCTGCTGCGTTGGCAGGGCATTCCCGCCGACGCGGACTTTGCCAGCGGCGCGACCGCGGAGCTGATCAAGATCAGCGAGCTGCGCGCCCACCTGCCGGCGGAGACGCGATACCTCGACGGCAAAGCCCGCGAGGAACAGCAGGCGCGGCGATACCGGGCCTACCGCCGACGGCTTGCTGCCGGCACTGTGGAGTGAGCCCCGGTTATCGATTTGATCAGACAACGTCAACAAGACAACATATTAAGGAGAGAACAATGAGCTACCGTGTGATCCAATGGGCCACCGGCCACACCGGAAAAATGGTTGCCCGCGCCATGGCCGAACGTCCCGACTACCAGATCGTCGGCGCCTTCGTCTACAGCCCCGAGAAAGCCGGCAAGGATCTGGGCGAGATCTGCGGCATCGACAACCTGGGAGTGGTGGCCACCAACGACCGGCGTGCCATCCTCGATACCGATGCCGATTGCGTGATGTTCCTGGCCGGCGCCGAGAACGACGTGCCCGGCGCCCTCGCCGACGTCTGCGCGCTGCTGGCCTCCGGCAAGGACGTGATCACCACCCCGGCACAGTTTGTCTACCCCAAATCGATGGGACCGGAATTCGAGGCCCGGATACAGGAGGCGTGCGCCAAAGGCGGGTCCACCTATCACGGTCTCGGCGTGATGCCGGGGTTCATCGCCGAGAACGTCGCCCTTACCCTGACCCGCATGTCGCGCAAGATCGACCTGCTCAACGCCTACGAAACGCTGCTCTACAATGAATATCCCAGCACCTTCCAGATGTTCGACCTGATGGGTTTTGGCTACGCGCCGGACGACCCCGCGCCGCTGTTCAGCAACCCCGAAGTCGTGGCGGAGGTATGGCGTCATTCCTGTATGCTGGTGGCCGACGCGGTCAACCTGCCCATCGACCGCATAGAAACCTTCCGCCATTTGCAGGTGACCGACAAAGACCTGCAGGTGGCCGCCGGGTTCATCCCCAAAGGCACCGTCGCGGCGATCAATTTCGGCTGCCGGGTGATCTCCGCGGGCGAGCCCCGCATCGTGATGCAGCACTTCACCCGCATGGATCCGGCCATCGCCCCCGACTGGCCCCGGGGCGACGGCTGGACCATCGAGATCGAGGGCGAACCCTCGATCCGCGCCAAGATCGAAGTGGGCATTCACGGCGAGGTCCATACCGACCAGGGTTGCCTGTCGACCGCGATGCACGCCATCCACGCGGTGCCCTATGTGATCGACGCCGCGCCCGGCATTCTCAGCCTGGCGGACGTGCCGCCATCCTGGGGCGGCGATGCCTTCCATATCAAATCCTGACAATTCCCGTGATCCACCTTTGAGAGCCCGGCCATGAAACGACTGCAAGACAAAGTGATACTGATCACCGGTGCCGGCGGCGGCATCGGCTCCGCCTGCACTGAACGGTTTGTGGCTGAAGGCGCCACCGTGGTGGCCGCCGACCTGGCGCTGTCCAGCGTCGAGCGGCTCGCTGATCGCCTCGGGGAGCGGGTCATCCCCGTTGCGGTGGATATCGGCGATGAGCGATCGTTCAAGGCGGCCATCGACGATGCCGTCGCGCGACTCGGGCGCCTCGATGTGCTGTTCAACAATGCCGCGCTCACCGATCCCGCCACCCAGCACCTGGACACCACGGCGACGGAAATCCCCGTCGACCTGTGGAACCGCACCCTTCACGTCAATGTCACCGGCACCTTTTTCGGCTGCCGCTACGCCATTCCCCATATGCTGCAACGCGGCGGTGGCAATATCATCAACACCGCTTCGATCGGCGCCAACGCCGGTGATTCGGTGCGGGTGGCCTATTGCACCTCGAAGATCGCCATTGTCGGCCTGACCAAGAATATCGCCACCCAGTACGGCAAGAAGGGTATCCGCTGCAACGCCATCGCCCCCGGCCCCGTCGTCACCGAAAACTTTCACAAGGTGGCGCCGGAGCTGGGGCCCATGCTGTTGCGCCACGCCCTGACCCCGGAGCTGGGCAGGCCGGAGGATATCGCCGCGCTGGCGGCGTATCTGGCCGCCGACGAATCCCGCTTCATGACCGGGCAGTGTCTGACCATCGACGGCGGCATCGGTGCCCACCACCCCCATACCGCCGATTTCGACGATTACCTGGCCGCGCTCGCCTGAGAGCGGCTGGCTCGCCCCCGGGGCAGCGGTCTCATCTTGCCGCGGGGCGGAGCCGACACCCTATACAAAGATAGGTTCCAATATCCGCCTGTTTGGCTGATACTTCGCGGCCGAAGTGCGCGCCCAAGACAGCACGTCCATCAGAGTTATTGTCAATCCGGAGGCACTCCCTCCATCCCATCATAAGACCTGTCCCATGGATGGCGACGATCACAGGCTCGACAACAGACCGGGACTTCTCGCCTCGATGGCGGCTTTGCGCCGGTCCGTAAGGTTTTTTTTGCGTTTATACAAATCATTATTTCAATCAAGGGGAACAACCATGAACAACCATAGCAAGCTACTACCCTATGCGACGCTCGCGCTGTCCTCGGTGATCGCCGCGACCGCCCAGGCACAGGTCGACGCGCCATCCGTGCGTCAGCTCGAGGAAATCGTCGTCACCGCGCGGCGCACCGAGGAAAGCCTGCAGTCGGTGCCCGTCACCATCACCGCATTCGACCAGAACGCGCTCAACGAAAAATCCATCAACACCACCCAGGATCTGCAATTCGCCGTGCCCGGTATCTTCCTCACCGGTTCCGGTTCGCGCACCAACACCCTGTACTCGATACGCGGCCAGGCGCGGCCGGTGGTCGGCCAGGGCTCGCCCGGCGTGCTCACCTATTTCAACGACGTGCCGCTGCCCACCGGCGCCAGCTCGGTGCCCCAGTACGACATCGGCTCCATCCAGGTACTGAAGGGCCCTCAGGGCACCCTGTTCGGCCGCAACTCCACCGGCGGTGCGATCCTCACCTACTCCCAGAAGCCGACCTATGATTTCGGTGGCTACGTGCAGGGCAGCGTCGGTGAGTATGACTACCGCGGCACCGAGGCAGCCGTCAACCTGCCCCTGGTCGACGGCAAGGCGGCTCTGCGCCTCGCCACCCAGATCCAGCGCCGCGACGGTTATACCAAGAACGTCGGCGTGGGCGCCGATCCCGACCAGCTGGACTCCCAGAGCTTCCGCGCCTCGCTGTTGCTGGAGCCGACCGAGAACATCAGCAACCTGACAGTTCTCGACTACCACAAGAACGACGCGACGACCTCCGCCGCAATCGTCATCCGCGGCACCGACTTCAACGGCTTCCCCTTTTCCCAGGTCGCCGAGGAACAGCGCAAGCGCGGCCCCCGCAAAACCGTCCTCAACGCCCCCAACTCCCGCGAGGACGTGGAACAGTTCGGCTTCACCAACCGCACCGACATCACCTTTGACGCCTTCGAGATCACCAACATCGTGGGCTACCGCTGGAACGATGTAAATGTCATCTCCCAGATCGACGGCATGGGCAGCATCACCAACCAGTTTGCCCCGGTCACCCTGGACCACGTGCTCGAAGGCCTTCAGAAAAACGTCAACGAGCAGTGGACCGAGGAATTCCAGATCAAGGGCGACGCCCTCGACGGCAAGCTCGACTGGCTGACCGGCCTGTTCTACCTGAAGAGCGAGCCGGACGGCCCCAACGCCAGCGCCACCGGTTTCTTCGGGCCTATCCAGAACGTCTACCAGTTCCTCGACGAGGAGAGCAAGGCAGTCTATGTCAACTTCGGCTACGACCTGTCCGATCTGGTCGAGGGCCTGAGGCTGAACCTCGGCGCGCGCAAGACCTGGGATGAGTCCAGCCTGTGTTCCGGCTACGGCGAACTGCCGCAGATCCATGGCCCCTCCAATGCCAAAATCAGCAATTGCAGCGTCGCCCAGCTGGAAGACGTCTCCAAGGTGAGCACCAAGTCCAACGCCACCACCTGGACCATCGGCCTCGACTGGCAGGTCAACGACGACCTGTTCGCCTACATCACCTCCCGCAAAGGCTATCGCGCCGGCGGCGTGAACGGGCCCAAGTTCGGCCCCGGCCTCGCCGCCTACCAGGTGTTCGATCCCGAAGAAACCGTGGATGTCGAAGTCGGCGTGCGCAGCGACTGGCAACTGGGTGATCTCACCGGCCGTCTCAACGTGTCCGCGTTCCGCACCGTCGCCGACGACGTGCAGGTCGCCTCCTCCGGTATCCAGACCAGCCTGATGCCGACCCCCTGCGACCCCGTCAGCAATCCCTTTATCGACGGCGATTGCAGCGAGCGCAACGATCCGGCCCAGAGCGCCATCAACCAGAACGTGGGCAAGACCGAGCTGAAAGGCCTGGAAGTTGAGCTGCACATCCTGCCCACCGACAACGTGACCCTGTCGTTCTCCGGCACCCTGTTGGATTCCAAGACCAAGTCGTACAACCCGCCAGCGGCACTCGCCGCCTACTACCCCGCCGATGAGATCCCCATTCTCTACACCGCGGAGAAGTCGGCCACCGTGGGTATCCGCTACGACGTACCGCTCAATCCGGAACTCGGCCAGGTGATCCTGAACGCCAACTACTTCTACTCCGGCGACGTCGAGATGATCACCTTCACCGCGCCGTCCTACCAGATCACCAATCTGCGGGCCGACTGGCGGAACATCTTCGGCAGCGCGTTCGATGCCGGCGTGTTCCTGCGCAACGCCTTCGACAAGGACGCCATCGTAGCGCCGGCAGCCCTGAGTCCGGCGGCGCCCTGGGGCACCGTGATCTACAACGAACCCAGGATGTGGGGGCTCGAAGTGCAGTACAACTTCGGCGCCAACTGAGTTGTTGCCCAGGTAAGCGAAAAAGCGCCACTCGCGGGCGCTTCAGACTGCTGACCAAGCCCTCGCTATTTGGCGAGGGCTTTTTTGTTTCACCATGACTCCAGCACCGAACTTCATTGGACTACGCCACAGCTCGTTGTGGCAGGTTTATCAATGACTTACGCGAGTTCATCCTATGCCGGTGCTTTCCGAAACTTGACCCGGCTTCCGTCCGCCTGGCTCCCAACAGGCTCCTGGAAACGGGTCTTCCAAAGGAGTCAGCTATGGCCAAGATCAAACTCACCAAGTTCGCAGTCGACGAGCTGCGCGACACGCTTGTTCCCGGCTTCCTATGCAAGATCACGCCGGCCGGTCGCACGGTCTTCATGCTCCAGTACCGCACGAATGCTGGCGAGCGCCGCAAGCCCGCGCTGGGCCAGTACGGAGAACTGACCGTCGAGCAGGCCCGCTCGCTGGCCCAGGTGCGCCGGGGCGGCGATCCGGCAGCGGACAAGGCGCCGACGGTCAAGGAACTGTGTGCGAAGTTCATGGACTACTCCAGGCAGCGCAACAAGCCCAGCACACAGAAAGGCTACCAGAGCGTCATCGACCGCAACATCATCCCGATGATCGGCCGGCTGAAGGTCCGGGACGTGAAGCGCCCGGAGATCGCCGGGATGATGGAGAAGATGGCCCACAAGCCAGCAGACGCGAACCGCACGTTCGGCGTCATGCGCCGGATGTTCAACCTGACCGAAGTGTGGGGCTACCGTCCCGACGGCACGAACCCATGCCGCCACGTCCCGATGTACCCCAACGGCAAAGCCACGGGCCTGGGCGAGCGGCGCGGCCAGCGCTTGATCCTCGCCCGCAACCTGCTGGAGACGCTGTGCGGGCGGGAAGTAGCAGCGGCGGCGCAGACCATCGCCACCGACACCGGCCTGGAGCACCGCCCGGTGGGCGACAGCCAGCGCGTCAGCGGCGTCGGGGAACGGGGGGTTGGGTGACGGGAGGGCTACGCCAGATACAAGACCACGCGGTCGCTGGTCCAGGTCGCCACGCCTGTCCCGAAGAAATCGGCATCCTCCGTCCACACCGGGCAGCCAATCACCATCGCGCAGGCCAGCACCGGCCAATCGTCCGCGTCGCGCACGGCTATGCGGTGCAGCGCATCCTGGCGCGCGGCGGCATAGAAGTCGGCATCCAGCGGGCGAACGATGGCTTCGAGCCGGTCGAGCACCGTCATGGCCAGCGCCGGGTCCACGCCGCGTTTGGTCAGCAGGTCCGGCAGGTACTTGCGGGCATCGGCATAGGCCACGTCGGGCACGAAGAACTGCATCGTCGCCGCATGGCCGATGATGAGGTCGCGCACCTTCTGGCCCAGCACCGCGCGAATCAGGATGTTCGCGTCCAGCACGATGGCCTTGTCGTTCATTTGCCCTGGGCTTGCTGGCGGGCCTGTTTGAAGTCGGCCACTACGGCCTCGGTGTCCACCTCGTGGCGGACAAGCAGTTCATCCAGCACCTTGCTGGCTTGTTTCAGGGCCGCTAGCTCGGCTTCGTCCTGGCCACGGGCGGGGATGAAATAGCCCACGGTCTGGCCGTGGCGGGTGATCGCCACCGGCGTGCTGGACTCGATATACTCCGCCAGGCTGGCGCGGAACTGGCGGATACCGACTTTCGTGGCTTCCATCATGGGGAACCTCCCGCAAGGGAATTGTGAATCACTGTGTACACATTTTAGAGGCTATTCCCCCAAGAAGCGATCGGCATGACCGTTCGTCCCGCTTTATTATTTCACCATGACTCCAGCACCGAACTTCGCTGGACTCCGCCTAAGCCCGCTGAGGCAGCCGCACTGGACGCGCTGGCCCGCCTCGGCCTGGCCGGGCGCAGCTTCGACGACCTCTCCGGCGGCCAGCGTCAACTGATCATCTTTGCCCGCGCGCTGGCCAGCGGCGCCGATATCCTGGTGCTGGACGAGCCCACCTCGGCGCTGGATCTGAAGAACCAGGGCATCGTCCTCGAATGGATAGATCGTCTGTCCCGCGAAGAAGGCTTGACGGTGGTGTTCACCACCCATCACCCCCACCACGCCCACGCGGTGGCCGACGACGCTTTGTTGATGTTCGGCGAGCAGGACTATGCCTGCGGCCGCATCGACGGGGTGCTGACCGAGGAGAACCTGTACCGCCTCTATGGCGTGGACATGCGGCGCGTGGATTTCGAACACCGGGGCGAAACTCTGGCGACGCTGGTGCCGGTCTATCCGGGCTTGCGGCGTACCATGGTGGCGCTACCGTGACGGATGCATCGACTGCATCGGCGAGGGAGGGGGGAGCACCGAGGTGGCGTATTGGAAACTACCTTTATTGAAGACGGCTGCTATATTTCATAGGCAAGAGCAATTGCCATCCGACATAACAACAAGTTGAGGGGATGACCAATGACAATAAAGCCTGTCGCAAAACTCGTCTCTCTGGCCGTCATGGCGGGGGGGCTGGCCCTGCCGGCCCATGTTCACGCCCAGTCGGCCCGCAGCATAGAGGAAATCACCGTTACGGCGCGGCGCACCGATGAGAGTATTCAGTCCGTCCCGGTGTCTGTAAAAGCCTTTGACACCGAGGCCCTGCGCGAAGCGAGGATCTCGACCCCGGAGGATGTCCAGATCAATACACCCGGGGTGTATCTCTCCGGTTCGGGCGGCCGCCAGAACGCCGTCTACCAGATCCGCGGGCAATCCAAAGCCCTCTCCGGCCCCAGTTCCCCCGCGGTCGTCAGCTACTTTTCCGAGGTGCCGGATCCTGTATTCGGCAGCTTTGTGCCCCAGTACGACATGGGTTCGGTGCAGGTGCTCAAGGGGCCGCAGGGTACCTTGTTTGGCCGCAACACCACGGGGGGCGCGGTGCTTTACTCACCGGTGGCGCCAAACTACGAGCTTGGGGGTTATGTTTCCGGTACCTTTGGCAATTATGACAACCGGCAGTTCCAGGGGGCCCTGAACCTGCCAATCATCCAGGACAAGGTCGCCCTGCGCCTGGCGGGTGATCTCCATGACAGGGACGCTTATACCAAAAACCTGGGGGTGGGAGGCGATATTGATGACATCGACACCGAGTCGTGGCGCGTGTCACTTCTGGTCGAGCCCATCGATGGTTTTCGCAACCTGACCATCTACGATTATCACCACAGCGATAACGGTGGTTTTGGCACCGTGATCACCGCGGTTCCTTCGGGTCCGACACTGCTGGGAATCCTGGGTCTACAGGCATCCGCCCAGCAGGCGCTGGCCGAGCAGAGAGCCCGCGGCCCCTTCAGGGTGGAGACCGCCATAAATCAGTATGAGGAAAATACCCGTCACACCCTGATCAACCGTACCGAGGTTGATTTTGGCGCTGTCCAGTTGATCAACATCTTCGGCTACCGCAGCACGGATGTGGGTTATGGCACCAATGCCGATGGCATGCGGACCCTGGTTGCCGACGGCACGGGACTGCTGCCCGCCGGGCTGCCCATCGACTTCATCAAGGCCAGCCTGAAACAGGAAGCGGAGCAATACAGCAATGAGATCCAGTTGCGGGGCAAGGCGCTGGACGACAAGCTGGATTGGCTGGTGGGTGCCTTCTGGCTCAGGAACGAGCCCGATGGCGCCCAGGGCATCACCGTTGAATTTGCCCAGGTGCCCGGTTTTTCCGAGGCCAACGCCGCCTACAATTTTATCGATGAAGAGAGCAAGGCGGTGTTCGCCCACCTGACCTATGACATGGACGCGGTGCTGGAAGGGCTGCAGTTTGAGGCGGGCATTCGCTATACCGAAGATGAGGTTGAATCCTGTACCGGCATAGGGATCAACAACCAATCCGATGGCGCCACCCACAGGGATTGCAAGCCAGGCAACCCCAATATTGTCAACGCCAGTACCACCAAGGCCAGTTCGGACGAGGTGACCTGGTCACTGGGCCTGAACTGGCAGATCACGCCGGATCTGTTCACCTATCTGGTGACCCGTCACGGCTATCGCGCCGGTGGCGTGAACGGGCCTTCCTTCAGCGGCAGGCTGACACCCTTCCAGACCTTTGCGCCGGAAACAGTGACGGATGTGGAGATCGGTGTGCGCTCGGACTGGATGATCGGCGGAATGAGTGTGCGCGCCAATGCCTCGGCCTTCGTGGGTGACTACGATGATGTACAGGTGGCACTGACGGGCGTGCAAAGCACCATCGCGGCCTGCGATCCGAACAGTACGGACAACCCCCCCGCGGTTTCTCCGGATGGTGACTGTAACCCTAATAACGATCCGGCTGGTGGTACGCTGCTGGTCAATATCGGCAAAAGCAGGGTCTCAGGCATGGACCTGGAACTGAGTCTCGTCCCTGTCGACAACCTTACCCTCGATTTTGCCTTTTCCTACCTCGACACCGAAACCCGA
>Ga0265293_10007338_pt1 | contig 17054 bp, 13 predicted proteins | sample Munlanlewell138R_FD_192505 | JGI IMG/M metagenome (GOLD analysis project Ga0265293, IMG submission 192505) | Leachate microbial communities from a municipal landfill in Southern Ontario, Canada - Leachate well 138R | ecosystem: Engineered > Solid waste > Landfill > Unclassified | place: Canada...
TTACGAGGCAAAGATATCCTCCTACGGCAAGCTCAAGAGCGCGCTTACCCAGTTCCAGGCGGCGGCGGGCAAGCTCAGTGAGGCGGAGGCTTTCAAGGGAGTCAAGAGCACGGTTACCGGCAGCGCGCTGGGCGCCACCGCGGGCAGCGGCGCTGGCGCCGGCACTTTCCAGGTCGAGGTCGTCGAGCTGGCCCGGGCATCCAGTGTCGCAACCGCCGGCATTGCCGACAAGGGCGCCAATCTCGGAGGCGGCACGATCGCCTTCGAACTGGGTAACGGCGAATCCTTCAGCGTCGAGATCGACGCGCAGAACAGCTCGCTGGAGAAGATCCGCGACGCCATCAACGCCGCCGACGGCGGGGTGCGCGCGTCGATCGTCAACGATGGCAGCGGCACGCCCTACCGGCTGGTGCTGGCGGCGGCGCAGACCGGCACTGAGGGCGCCGTGGCGTCGGTGGATTTCGGCGATCTGGCAGCCAGCCTCGACATCGACCCCGGCACCGCGGTCGAGGCCAGGGACGCCTCGCTCACCGTCAACGGCATTGCCATCAGCAGCCAGAGCAATCAGGTGTCGGACGCCATCGAAGGGGTGACGCTCAACCTGCTCGAAACGGGCAGCGCGACCGTCACCGTGGCCGCCGATACGCAGGCGGTCAAGGATGGCATCAAGGGCTTCGTCACCGCCTACAACAATCTGCAGGCGACCATCGCCGGACTGACCAGTTACGATGCCGCCAGCGGCGTCGCCGGCGATCTGCTGGGCGACGCCACCCTGCGCAGTATCCAGTCGCGGTTGCGGGGCGCGATGGCGGGCGGCGTGGGTGGCGGCGAGATCCAGCGCCTGGCGGATATCGGCATCAAGCTCGAGGTGAACGGCACCCTGAAGGTCGACGACGCCAAGCTCGATGCCGCCATCAGTGGCAAATCACTGGCCCTGACGAACTTTTTCGCCGGCAGTGACGGCGCCGATGGCCTGGCCGACGAACTCGACGACTTTCTCGGCCAGATACTCAAAAGCGGCGGCCCGCTGGACAACGCCACCAAGGGCCTCGACGCCAGCGTCAAGCGCCTGGACGAACGCTACCTGAACATGGAGAAAAGCATCAACGTCACCATCGCCCGCTATCGCGCCCAGTTCAGCCAGCTGGATGTGATGATCGCCTCGATGAACTCCACCAGCAGTTACCTGACCCAGCAGTTCGACATGCTCAACGCCCAGTTGAACGCGAAATAACGGGCTGCTTTTTTCCCAGTCACCGAGAACCGGCGCATATCGCAGGCTCCCGGTAACAATGGCCGGCACAGGCCATCGCGATCGGCGGGCTTCCACAGCCGCCCGGTGCGATATCAATGCAGGGACGATCACGGCGATAAGAGGTGTTAATCAATGAGTTCCACGCGCAGTGCCGCCAGTTATGCCCGGGGTGCCGGGGCCTATGCCCGGGTTGGAGTGGAGAGCGGGGTCATGTCGGCCAGCCCGCACCAGTTGATCATGCTGCTGTTCGACGGCGCCGCCACGGCGATTCGCACCGCCCGCCTGCACCTGCGCAATGGCAATATGGCGGAGAAGGGCAAGGCGATTTCGAAGGCCCTGGATATCGTCAACCAGGGGCTGTTGGCGGTGCTCGACCCCGACAAGGGCGGCGAGGTGGCGGCGGGCCTGGCTTCGCTCTACGATTACGTCGCCCGCCTGCTGCTGCTCGCCAATCTCCACAATGATGAGAGCCGGCTCGACGAGGCCGAGCGCCTGCTCGGCGAGATCGGCTCGGCGTGGCGGGACATGGGTCGACAGGGGCAGGGTGATTGATATGGGGGTGGCTGGCGATATCGACAGCATGAGTCCGCAGCACTTCCTCGCCAGCTACGAAACCCTGCTGGGGCTGTCGTCGCGGATGCTCGGCCTGGCCTACGAGGGGGAGTGGGAAGCGCTGATCGAAGAGGAAGGCAACTACCTGATGGCGATGGATCACCTCGCCAGGTTGGATACCCCGCCGGGTATCACGCCGGCCCAGCAGGAATATCAACTGTCGCTGATGGAGCAGATCCTCGAACAGAGCGTGGAGATTCAGCGCCATCTGCTCACCCGCCGGGAAGAGCTGGGGCGGATGATCGCCATGTCGGAACGCAAGCGCGATGTGGATCGCGCCTATCTAGGCCAGGGTGATGGCGTCTTCAACAAGACGCACTCGGACCGATGATCCCGCGCCATGAGTGGGATCACTCCGATTATCGATACCCTGCTGCATCAGGTGCTGGGCAAGCGGGTGGACATTCCTGTGCCCCGGGATTTGAACCAGCCGGTGGGGCCGGCTGTCCACCCCGAGGGGCTGCGCCAGGTTCGCGGTGACGCCAGGCTCGACAGCCGGCAGCCGGCAGCGCTGGAACTGCCGGCGGTGTCGCGCCACGCGTCGCCACCTGACTCGCGGGATCTCGCGCCCCGCGCGGAGGCCGGCGCCGCCAGTGTCCATACCCGGCTGAGCCCTGTCGCGAGGATTATCGCCGGCCTGCTTGCCCGGTTCCCATCGCCGCCTTCAGTGATCCAGACCGCGGCGCCGCTGCTGCCCGGCGGGGATGCCGCGCCGGCGTCGCTGCTGGCCAGCCAGCTGCAGGCCAGCATCAGTGACAGCGGCTTGTTCTACGAGTCGCATCTGGCCCGCTGGTATCGGGGCGAAATGCCGCGCCAGCAATTGGAGCGCGAGCCGCAGATGCGTGTGGCTGCGCCGCCGGGCCCTGCCGCTGCTGCGAGCGTTGCCGGCGCGGCGCCGCCCGTTGCGGTGCCGGGAAGCGCGCTTGCCGCGGCCGGCACGCCGGCGACCCCGATCCCGTCTCCGATACCCGCGGCTGCCGGCGGTGCGGAGCGGTCGCCTCCCCCATCACCGCCGGCGGCGCCCCAGGTCGCGGCGCCACTGGCCAGCGCAGCGCAGGGCGGCGCGCTGCCGGCTGGCTCCAATCCCTGGGCCGCGGAGCTGGCCCAGACCCATACCTTCAAGACCAGCGACGACAATGCGCAGGCGCCGCCGGCCGCCAGGGCGCTGGATATTGCCGATGGCCTGCAGGGTGTGGTTCGCCACCAGTTGGAAGTGCTGGCGGCGCCGGTGCTGCGCTGGGAGGGCGACCTGTGGGCGGGAATCTTTGTCGCGCTGGTCATCCAGGCGCCGGATGCGTTCCGCGACCATCGCCACGAGTCGGGGGACGAGGGCGAAGAAAACAGCGACGAGGGCGCCTGGCAGTCGGAGCTGACCATGCACCTCGAGAATCTCGGGCCGCTCGGGGTTCGCCTGCGCCTTGCCGGGGCCTCGTTGAGCCTCGCCATCGACACGGTGTCGACCGCGGTGGTGGAGCGCCTCGAGGCGGGGCGGCCGGCACTGCTGTCCAGGCTCGAAGCGCGGGGCTTCAGCGAGCCAGTGATCGATATCCGGCTGGATACGGGTGGCGACAATGACCGATGACGGCGACCAGCGCCGACGCCAGGCGGTGGCGCTGGCTTACGGCGAAGGCGATGCCGCTCCCCGGGTGGTCGCCCAGGGCTATGGCCTGATGGCGGAACGGATCATCGCCGAAGCCGGCCGCCACGGCATCTACGTGCACGATTCGCCGGAGCTGGTCAGCCTGCTGATGCAGGTCGATCTCGACGAACAGATCCCGCCGCGGCTGTACCAGGTCATTGCCGAACTGCTGGTATGGATACGGGAGATCGAGGCCGGCGCGGCGGATGACATCTCATGACCGGTTTTCTACCGCTCATCGGTAATCGGTAGTGTCCCGCCGGGGTGGCTCTATAGGATGGCATCCACGGCTGAAGACCAACAATACAACAACGATAAGGATTGAGCGCCGTGAAAATCCTGGGGTAAGCGCATCGGCCTCGCTAGTGACAGAAGGCCGGGCGTCAACATTACACGTGAGCCCATCTATGGGTCATGACTGGTCAATGGAGTCAATAATGGAAATGGACAAGATCTCTGTACAGGACGAAATTCAGGAACTGAATCTGACGTATTTGCTGCTGGTGCAGCGGATGCTGAACGAAGACCGGGCGACAGCCATGTTCAGGTTCAAAATCAACGGGGCCATGGCGGACTTGCTGCAATCCCTGTCCGCCAAGCAGCTTGCGCAACTGGCGCGCAGCAACCAGGTGTTGTTCGGACTGCATTTCAGCAATGCCGGGCAGCTCGCCAGGGCCACCAGCAACCAGCATGAGCAGAGCTTGTCCCAGGTGCATGCCGCGTTGTTGCTGGCATCCTCCCCCCGCCTGAATTCGGTGGCCGCGGCCTAGGGCCGCCGCCGATAAATAAAAGAATCTTTTAATGCCTGGGGTTTCTGCGGTGCGCTTCGTTCCTCAGCGCACCCTATCTTCTTGCAAAGGAATTCTTGCAAAGGAATTCTTCATAGGGTGCGCCGACGAAGGAGGCGCACCGCCGATTCGCCGGCGGCACTCCGCAGTCGCCGCCGGTGGCCTGGCGGCTGCTGATTCGGCAACGTCCCTGTAAACATTTATCTGCGCAAACATTTCATTTCCCGCTCAATCCTCCTGCCGCCGTGCCGATATAAACATTGCTGGCTTTATTTTGCCGTTAAGGAAAAGGGTGTGCTGTGTTGATACCATTGGGATTTATCGTCGTTATTCTTTCGGTCTTCGGTGGCTTTGCCCTCGCTGGCGGCCATCTCGGGCCGCTGTTCCAGCCGACGGAATTATTGATGATCGGCGGCGCCGGCATCGGCGCTTTCATCGCTTCCAATAACGGCAAGGCGATCAAGGCGACATTCAACAGCTTCGCCAGGCTGAAGCGCAGCAACGGCTACAACAAGGCGCTGTACATGGACTTGATGGCCCTGCAGTTCAAGCTGCTCACCAAGATTCGCCGTGAAGGTATGCTGGGTATCGAACGGGATATCGACAACCCTGCGGACAGCGCCCTGTTCACCGAATATCCACGGGTCTGCAACGATCCGCTGATCATGAATTTCCTGACCGACTACCTGCGCATCATGGTCAGCGGCGGCATGGACCCGATGGAAATCGACGAACTGATGCTCCATGAAATCGAAGTGTTCGAACACGAGGCCCATATCCCCGTCGACGCCATCGGCAGGGTCGCCGATGGCATGCCGGCCTTTGGCATCGTGGCGGCGGTGATGGGCGTGGTCAGGGCGCTGAGCACCTCCGATGCCGGCCCCGAACAAATGGGCCTGATGATCGCCCACGCGCTGGTCGGCACCTTTCTCGGCATCCTGCTCGGCTACGGATTCATCGCGCCGCTCGGCTATCGCCTCGAGCGCCAGGCCAAGGAGGCGGAAAAAATCCTTCAGTGCCTGCGCGTCACCCTGTTGGCCAGCCTGCACGGCTATGCGCCGCAACTGGCGGTCGAGTTCGGGCGCAAGGCGTTGCACAGCACCGAGCGCCCCAATTTCGTCGAGCTGGAAGATCATGTCCGCGGTCGCAAGGCCCCCGACGGCGAACAGGCAACGGGCAACATGCGCGGCGCCGCTGCGGGTAACGCATGAAAGAAGCGCGCCACCCGATCGTGATCCGCCGCAAGAAAGTGGTGCGTCGCGGGCATCACGGCGGCAGTTGGAAAATCGCCCTGGCGGACTTCATGACCGCGCTGATGGCGTTGTTCCTGGTGATGTGGATACTGAGCGCCGCCAACCCCACCGACCGCGAGGCGGTGGCGGAGTACTTCCGCACGCCGCTGGTGGCGGCCATCACCGGCGGTGACAAGACCACTGCCAGTGTCAGCGTCATTCCCGGCGGCGGCCCCGACCCGGCATTCGCGCAGGGAGAAAAAGCCCGGATCGATACTCGGGCCCAGACGCGTCCCACGGATGAGCAGCGGCGTTTCTTCCGCGATCTGCAGCGCCGTATCGAGGAGGCTATCGAGGCCGATCCGCTGCTGCGGGAGTTGCGCAAGCAGATGCGTTTCGATCTGACCCCGGAAGGATTGCGCATCCAGTTGCTCGATACCGAGCAGCGGCCGATGTTCGATCTCGGCAGCGATCAGGTGGCGCCCTACATGCGCGATCTGTTGCGCACCATCGCGCCGCTGCTCAACGACCTGCCCAATGAGCTGAGCATCAGCGGCCACACCGACAGCCACGCCTATGCCAGCGGCTATTACGGCTACAGCAACTGGGAGCTGTCCAGCGATCGCGCCAATGCCTCGCGGCGCGAGCTGGTGGCCGGCGGCTTCGCTTCCGAGAAACTGCTCAGGGTGGCGGGCCTTGCCGATCGCGTGCCGCTGCAGGATGCCGAAGGCACCGCGGCCATCAACCGGCGGATCGAGCTGGTGGTGCTCTACCCGGAGGTGTCCCGCAATATTCGCGCGCCGCTGCTGCTGTCCGGCGAGGCGCTGATTCCCGAGGGGGCGGGCAGCGGCGGCGAAGCGCTCGGCCAGCCGTTTCAGGAGAACCGGCGCTCCGCCTTCGGCAGCGAATGACAGACATTACATGAGCCGCAATACGACAGAGTTTGAAAGTGCATGGATATAAGTGATTTTGCCGATAGTTTTTTCGACGAGGCCACCGAGCTGCTCGACGATATGGAAAGGTATCTGCTGGATCTCGACCTGGATGCCCCCGACGCCGAACAGCTCAATGCGATTTTTCGCGCCGCCCATTCCATCAAGGGCGGCGCCGGCGCCTTTGGTTTCAGCATCCTGCAGCAGACCACCCATATTCTCGAAAACCTGCTGGATTATGCCCGGCGCGGGGAGCTGGCGCTGCGTCGCGATATCGTCGACACCTTTCTCGAAGCCAAGGACCGCTTGCACGAGCAGCTCGGCGCTTACCGCGAAGGGGCCGAACCGGACGGCGAGGCGTTCCAGCGGATCTGCGCGTCGCTGCAGCAATTGGCCCAGGAAGTGGAGGGCGCTGACGGCGCCAAGGCCGCGGTCGCCGCGCCCAGCCCCGAACCGGAGCCACAGCCGGCGCCGCCGGGCGCCGCCAACCCGCTGGCGGTGACCTTGATCGGCGTCGCCGAAAAGGACCGCCAGTTATTGATCGACGAACTCAAGCATCTCGGCGAGGTGACCGGCACGTCCGGCGACGACGAGCGTTTCGAGGTGCTGATGACGTCCACCGCCAGCGCCGACGACATCGAGGCGGTGATGTGTTTTGTCGTCGAGCCGGAGCAACTCGAAATCCGCGCCCTGCCGCCGGCACCAGTGGCCGAGGCCGCGAAGCCGGTGGCACCACAACCGGCGCCGGCGAAGGCCGAAGCCAAGCCGGGCGGCGGCGCCAAGGCGGCCAAGGGCGGCGGCGAATCGAGTTCCATCCGGGTGCCGGTCGACAAGGTCGACCATATCATCAACCTGGTGGGTGAGCTGATCATCACCCAGTCGATGCTGACCCAGGCGGTCAACGAGCTGAGCGGCGTGCGCAGCGACGCCCTGTCCGGCGGCATCACACTGTTGCAGCGCAACGCGCGGGATCTCCAGGAAGCAGTGATGTCGATCCGCATGGTGCAAATGGATTATGTGTTCAGCCGGTTTCCCCGGCTGGTGCGCGACCTGGCGGCCAAGCTCGACAAGGAGGTCGAACTGGTGCTGGAGGGCAAATCCACCGAGCTGGACAAGGGCCTGATCGAGCGCATCATCGACCCGCTCACTCACCTGGTGCGCAACAGTCTCGACCACGGCATCGAAGTACCGGCGCAACGCGAGGCGGCGGGCAAATCCCCCGGCGGCCGCCTGACCCTGTCGGCGCGCCACCAGGGCGGCAGCATCGTCATCGAGGTCAGCGACGATGGCGCCGGCCTCAACCGCGAAAAACTGCTCGCCAAGGCGCGCAGCAATGGCCTGGCGGTCAGCGACACGATGACCGACGACGAGGTTTGGCAGTTGATCTTCGCACCGGGGTTTTCCACCGCCGAGGTGGTCAGCGATGTGTCCGGGCGTGGGGTCGGCATGGACGTGGTCAAGCGCAACATCCAGGCGATGGGCGGCCACGTCGAAATTCTCTCGCGCACCGGGGCGGGCACCACCACCCGCATCGTGCTGCCGTTGACCCTCGCCATCCTCGACGGCATGTCGGTGCGGATCGGCGACGAGATGTTCATCCTGCCCCTCGGCGTGGTCAGCGAGCTGTTGCAGCCGACCGAGGAGAATCTCTTCACCATGGCGGGGGACGACGTGCTGCTCAAGGTGCGCGATGAATACCTGCCGGTGGTGGCGTTGCACGAAGTGATGGACGTCGCCACCGCCCGCACCGAATACACCGACTGCATCGCGGTGATCGTCGAGGGCGAGAGCCGGCGCTACGCGCTGCTGATCGACGACCCTGTGGGCCAGCAGCAGGTGGTGGTCAAAAATATCGAAAGCAATTACCGCAAGGTGCCCGGCGTGTCGGGCGCCACCATTCTCGGCGATGGCCGCGTGGCGTTGATTCTCGACGTGGCGGAGCTGCACAGGTTCAACCACGCCAAGAAAAAATATCACACCAATATCGTTAAACAGCCAAGGTTTCAATGGGAGGCAGTGTCGTCATGACAGCTCACGCGCAATTGGGCGATCTCGGCCAGCAGTTTCTGGTTTTCATGCTCGGCGATGAAGAGTACGCCATCGATATCCTCAAGGTGCAGGAGATCCGCGGTTACGACAATGTCACCCGTATCGCCAACGCCCCGGATTTCATCAAGGGGGTGACCAACCTGCGGGGGATCATCGTGCCGATCATCGACCTGCGGATACGTTTCGGGATTTCCACCGCGACCTATGACAGCCAGACCGTGGTCGTGGTGGTCAATATCGGCGAGCGGGTGATGGGCATCGTGGTGGACGGCGTCTCCGACGTGCTGACCCTGGAGAGCGAGCAGATCAAGCCGCCGCCGGAGTTCGGCGTCGGCCTGCCCCTCGATTATCTCTACGGGCTCGGCAACGTGGCAGACCGCATGCTGGTGCTGGTGAATGTCGAAAAAATGCTCACCAGCGAAGAAATGGAACTGGTGGAAAAAGCCAGCGAATGACGGCGGGCGGCGCCACCGTCCGCGGTTGAGCTGTGCCCCCGGTTGTCGCAGGGCCGTGCGTTATTGCAGGATGGTGCGTTGTTGCGGGACAGTGCGTTGTTGCGGGATAGTGCGATGAAACACTTGGTGAAAGCGTATCTTGACAATATGACGGTGCGTTTCAGCTGGGCGCTGACGCTGGGGAGCTTCGTGGCGATGGTGGTGGTGCTGGGCGCGGCGGGATGGTACGCGGCGGCCGAGGGCCAGGCGGCGGTGCACGCCCTCGCCGCGGCCGGTGAAGGCGCGGGCGCCGACGTGGAGGCCGGGTTCGCCGCCACGGTGGCGTGGGTGAAATGGATCATCGCGCTGGTGCTGGCCTGGGCGGTGCTGACCCTGGTGGGGGTGTTGTGGGGTATCACCGCCAACGTGATCCGCCCTCTGGAAAAAATGGTGGATTATTTTGCGCGGATGGCCGGGGGTGATCTGTCGCAGACCATCGAGCACCGCGGCAACAATGAGATCGGCAAGCTCTATGCCTCCCTGGCCCTGATGCAGCGCAGTCTGTCCGGCACCGTGGGTACGGTGCGCGATAGCAGCGAGACGATCTACAGGGGCAGCCGGAGCCTGGCCGCCGGCAACAGGGATCTCTTTCTGCGCACCGAGCGGCAGTCCGCCGCCCTGGAGCAGACCGCGACGAGCATGGGGGAACTGACGGCCACGGTGGAGCAGAACGCCAGCAACGCCCGCCAGGCCAGCGAACTGGCGGTGTCGGTGTCCGGCATCGCCTTGCGCGGCGGCGAGCGGGTGGGCGACGTGGTGACCATCATCCGCGACATCAGCCAGAGCGCATACAGGATGGCGGAGGCCATCGAGGTGATCGACACGATCGCCTTTCAGACCAATATTCTCGCCCTCAATGCCTCGGTGGAGGCGGCCCGCGCCGGCGACCAGGGGCGCAGTTTCGCGGTGGTGGCGGGGGAGGTGCGCAACCTGGCCAACCGCTGCGCCGAGGCGGCGCGGGAGATCCGTGAGCAGATCCAGGGCTCTCTCGAGCGGGTGGATGCCGGCACGGCGCGAGCGGACGAGGCGGGGCGCACGATGACGGAAATCGTCGCGGGGGTGCACCAGGTCAGCGAACTGATGGAGGATATCGCCCGGGCCTCGCTGGAGCAGAGCGCGGGTATCGCCCAGGTCAACGGCGCGGTGGCGCAGATGGACCAGGCGACCCAGCAAAACACTGACTTGGTGCATCAGGCCGCCGGGTCGGCCAACCAGTTGGAGGAGCAGGCAGGCCGCTTGCGGGCGTCGGTGGAGCGTTTCCGCCTGAGGGCGACGGCGGGCCAGGGGGCGGGGGCGAAGAGATATCCGGCCGCCGTCGCCGCGGCGGGTATCGATGGAGAGAACATTGACGGGGAGGGCGTCGAACACAAGAGCGGCGCAGAGAAGAGCGCCGAAAACAAGAGTGACACTGTGGCTTACCGGGATTCACGGCCTGTCTGTGCCTGAGGCAGTTCGAGTTCCCGCCCCGCGGGAGAAGCTGTGTTCGACCCGCGCCGATTTGATAACAGGTAGTAGAGGTTCATGCGCAATAACCAACCGATAACGAATAAGGAATACACGCTCAAGGACAATGATTTTCTGGTTTCCCGCACTGATCGCGGGGGGCGTATCACCTACGCCAATCCGGCGTTCATCGAGGTCAGCGGCTTCAGCAATGGCGAACTGCTGGGCCAGCCCCACAATATCGTGCGCCATCCGCAGATGCCCCGGGAGAGTTTCGCCAATTTGTGGGCCACCCTGAAGTCAGGGGAGACTTGGATCGGGCTGGTCAAGAACCGGCGCAAGAATGGCGATTACTACTGGGTCAAGGCCCATGTCGCGCCGATCCTCGAGAATGGCCAATTGATGGGCTATGTGTCGATGCGCACCAAAGCCCGGCCCGAGGCGATCGCCGCGGCGGAAGAAGCATACACAGCCATTCGCGAGGGCGCCGGGGAGAGGCTCTACCTGCATCAGGGCGAGATACGGCGCAGGGGCGTCGCGGCATTCATCAAGCGCCTGAATCTGCGCTCGCTGCGCACCCGCCTGGCGGTGCAGGCGGGCAGCGCGGCGCTGTTGCTGGCCGGCAGCTCGGCTCTCGGCATCTACAGCATCCTGCAACTGCCGGAGGCCGCGGCGCGACCTGTCCTGCTCGCCGCGCAGGCGGGCGTACTGCTGGTCGGCATGGCGGCGCTGGTGGTGTTGTCGGTGCTCAGTGGCCGGGCACTGTTCCGGCCCTTGAAACAGGCGATGGGCTTCACTGTACAGATCGCGTCGGGCAACCTCACCGAAAAAATACCGCGCCACGGCAACGACGAGATGGGCTTGCTGATGACGGCCCTCGATGTGATGCGCAAAAGTCTTGGCAGCATCATCGGCGACGTCAATAACGGGGTCATGGTGGTGACGCCGGCCGCCCACGACATCGCCAGGGCCAGCGAGGAGCTGTCCACCCGCACCGAGCAACAGGCGGTGTTCCTGCGCCAGACGGCGTCGACCATGGAGCAGGTGATGGGCGCGGTGCGGCAGAATGCCGACAATGCCCGGCAGAGCAGCGGCATCGCTTCGGACATGGCGGCGACGGTGACCGAGAGCGGCGAGGTGATGCGGCAGGTGGTGGAAACCATGGGCCGTATCACCGGTAATTCGCGGGCCATGGCCGAGATCGTCGAGGTCATCGACGGCATTGCGTTCCAGACCAACCTGCTGGCGCTCAACGCCTCGGTGGAGGCGGCGCGGGCGGGCGAGCAGGGGCGCGGTTTCGCGGTGGTGGCCGGCGAGGTGCGCAATCTCGCGGCGCGCTCGGCGGAGGCGGCGAAGGAGATCCGCGGTCTCATCGGCCACTCGTCCCGCGATATCGACGATGGCGCCGGGCTGGTCAAGGAGGCTGAACAATCCTTTGTCGGCGTGGTCGCCGCGGCCAGGAAAGTCAACGGCATCATGGCCGAGATCGCCGAGGCGTCGGCGCGGCAACACGACAGCATCGCCGAGGTCAACCAGGCGGTTGCCCAGATGGATCAGGTTACCCGGCAAAACGCCCAGCGGGTGCAGACATCGGCCGGCACCGCCAGGGTGCTGGACGGAGAGATCAGCACCCTCGCCCACTCCGCGGCGGTATTCCGCCTGCATGGCGGCGAGGAGAAGTCGGCGGTGGCTCCCGCCGCCGAGGTACCAGTACAGCCCGCGCGGCGCCGCGCGGGCGCGCCATCGGGGGCTGTTTGAGCACGCCCTTCAACGGTGATATCCCGATCCTGGCGCCGAGCCTGCTGGATCGTGAACTGGTCCTTACCGACGCCGATTTCGCCAGCATCTGCCAGCTGATATACCGGCGTGCCGGCATCGTGCTGTCCGACAACAAGCGCCAGATGGTCTACAGCCGGCTGGCGCGGCGGGTAAAGCAACTGGGCTTTACCCGGTTCAGTGACTACGTCGCGCTGCTCGGCAGCAGGGTCGACGATCCGGAGTGGGAGGCGTTCGTCAATGCGCTGACCACCAATCTCACGGCGTTTTTCCGCGAGTCCCATCATTTCACGCTGCTTGCCGAGCATCTGGCGGAGCGCAAGCTGCCGGTGCGGGTCTGGAGCTGCGCCGCGTCGACCGGCGAGGAGCCTTACTCCATCGCCATCGTGCTGCGCGAAGTGCTTGGCGATCACGCCAACGCCAGGGTGGTGGCGACCGATATCGACACCGATGCGCTGGAGCGGGCGCGGCGCGCCATTTATCCCCAGGGCCATGTCGCCAAGGTCAGCGAGGAGCGGGTCAGGCGGTTTTTCCTCAAGGGCCGGGCGGCGCGCAGCGGCGCGGTGCGCCTGCGTCCGGAAGTGGCGGCGATGGTCGATTTTGGCCAACTCAATCTCATCGCGCCGACCTGGCCGCTGGACGGGCCATTCGATGCGATTTTCTGCCGCAACGTGATGATCTATTTCGACCATAAAACCCAGGCGCGCATCCTGTCGCGCTTTGTGCACCTGCTCAAACCCGGCGGCCTGTTGTTTGCTGGCCACGCGGAGAATTTTTCCTATATCAGCGATGCCTTCCGCCTGCGGGGGCAGACGGTCTACACCCTGGCGCGGCGCTAGATGTCTGCGGCGATAGGGCACGGCAACAACAGGATCGACGCCGCGCTGCTCGGCAAGATCGTGTTCGCCCGCTTTCTGGGGCTGCCTCTGAAGGTGTTCGACCGCGTCATCACCGAGGTGGAGTCTTCCCCTGAGTTTGCCGCACTGCGCCCGTGGCTGAGGGTCGGCCGGCTGGACGGCGACTGGGTCGTGCCCGGGGCCGCGGATGCCTCGCAGGTCATGCCCTCGCCGATTCTGGGCGACGTCCAGCGGGCCGGCCGAAGGCTGGTGTTCCGCTATCACCGCGACAGGTTCGGCTGTGAATACCGGTTCGACGAGGAGGGCCTGAGACGCCAGCTGTCGCGCCCGGGTTTCTCCGGGGAATTCGCCGCAACCCTCCATCGCCTGCGCCTCATCAACAGCCGCAACCGGCTCACTCATGCCCTGATGCGCGGGTTGCTCGATATCCAGGCCGCCTATCTGTTTTCGGGCGAGCCGCTTTCCCTGGTTCCGCTGCCTCAGTCGCGAATGTCCCGGCATCTTGCCGACCGCGCTTCACTGCCCCTGGTCGCCGATGCCGGTCGCCTCTCCCGTCTCATCCGCGGGCTGTCATTCCGGATGGTGGATGGCGCGACGCTGCCGTTGAGCGCGTTGTTCCCCAGCGCGCGGCAACTCAACTGCCACCGGATCGATTTTCTGGTGAAGGCGGAAAAAACGCTGATTCTGGAAGGGCGGCTGGCGCGGCCGCTGTCCGACGGGGCTCTCGCCACATTGCTGGCGGGGCAAGGCGTTTCGCTGTCGAGGCGCACGGTGGCGGCGATACGGCATCAATTGGCTATTCCGGATTGGCGCCGGCGTGGTGATCGCAAGGATTATCTGGCGGCCACCGAAGGCTTTTCGCCGCTGCTGCCGATGACCGCACAAGCGCTGTCCGCTTTTATGCCGGCGCATCCGGGGGTGTATGAAATCCGCTCAGCGGCAAGTGTGCAAGACGGCGACCCGGGCGACGGCAAATCGATGTCTCCGGAGCGGGCGCGCATCGTCTACATCGGTTCGACACGGGACCTGCGCAAACGCCTGGGGGATCACCTGCGCGGCAACAGCGATAACCCGCTGTTGTATCGCTGCATCACCGAGGGCAGCGCACGGGTGCGCTTTCGCCAGGTGAGCGACGGCTGGCGCTGGGTGGAGCGGGAATTGTACCGGGTGTTCTGCGAGACCTTCGGCGCTCCGCCACTGTGCAACCGGATGAGCCCATAGCCACGGGGCGGCGACAAAAACCTTGACGCATGTCAAAGATATAAGGGTAGTTCGGCAGATTGGATGCGCGGACCGCTGGTAGAATAACAAAATACTGACATGTCCCGGGCCCGCGGCGGAGTCAGGCCAGGCGCCGGGGCGAACTAAGGATAGTAGAAGGTCGAAAAGAAATGGACGAAATATTGCGCAAGCAAGCAAGCAAGCAAGCAAGCAAGCAATTTGCCCTCCCCTGAATGACTGGCGGGGAGGGCGGCGGAAATGAAGCCGATCGGCGAGGCAGTGGAAGCGGTGATGGCCGCTCTGGGACTGGACGAAGCGGCGGTCGCGACACGCAAGGCGTTTCTCGGTTTTTCGGACAGGGATAGCGATCATCTCCGCAAACTTCACCAGGTGCTCGACGGACTGGGGCCACGGCTCGCCCGCGGGTTCTATGACCACCTGCTGGGCTTCCCGCAGACGCGGAAGTTCATTGCCGACGAACAAACCCTGGAGCGTCTGAGGAGGAGCCAGGCCGACTACTTCGACGCCCTGACCGCCGGCGACTACGGCCCCGACTATATCCGCAACCGGCTGCGCGTGGGCATCGCCCACCAGCGCATCGGTCTCGAAACGCAGTGGTATCTCGGCGCCTATGCCAAATATCTGGTCGATCTGCTGCCCGAGATCTGGCGCCGGCTGGGCGGAGACCCGCAGCGCATCATCGCCGCGCTGCAGGCGCTGCTCAAGGTCGTGCTGCTGGATATGGGGCTGGCGATCGACACCTATGGCCACGCCGACCGGCAGGCCATCCTGGCGCTCAAGGAATACTCGGAACAGGTATTTTCCTCCATTCCCGACGGCTTGGTGGTGTTGACCGCCGATTTCACCATCCTGTCCGCGAACCGGGCATTTCTCCAGCGCTTCGGCCTGACCGCGACCGATGCGCACGGCCGGCCTCTGCTGGCGATCATCGCCGCCGAAGGCCTCGAGGGCTGGTTGCTGGAGGTGCGCGCCAGCGGGGAGGCTCAGCGCGATCTGCCGTTCGATATGGGGCTGACCGGCGGAACGCTGCGGACGCCGGTGCGCGTCACCCTTGCTGGTATTCATCTTGCGGAAGAAGAAGAAGAAGAAGAAGAAGCCCGTTTGTTGATGATCGTCGAAGACATGACCGAGCAGACCCGGTTGCAGCAGGCGCTGCAGGACAGCGAGGCGGCGCTGCTGCGCGCCCAGGCCGTCGCGCAGATCGGCAGTTGGCAGCGTGATTTCGCGACAGGGCACTTTGTGCTGTCACCCGAGATACTCCGCATTCTCAACCTGCCGGTGGACAGGCCGGTGGACAGGCCGGTGGACAGGCCGGTGGCAGACGACGTATTTTTCGCCTACATACACCCCGACGACCGCGAGATGGTCAACGCGGCGTGGCAGGCCGCGGCCAAGGGCGTGCCCTACCACGTTCAATATCAGATTCTGGTCGACGGCGCCACGCGCTGGATCGAAGCGCGCGCCGAGGTCGAGTTTGACGGCGAGGGGCGTCCGCTCAAGGCCGTGGGCACGGTGCAGGACATCACCGAACGCAAGGCCGCGGAGGCGCGTATCGAATACCTGGCATTTTACGATCCGCTGACCGGCCTGCCCAACCGGGCGCTGTTCATGGATCGGCTGAAGCACGAGCTCGCCGCTGCCGAGCGGCGCCGCCAGAGCTTTTCCCTGTTGTTTCTCGACCTCGACCGCTTCAAGGAAATCAACGACACCATGGGCCACGACGCGGGCGACCGCGTCCTTCTGGAAGTTGCGCGCCGGTTCAGGCGGGCATTGCGTGAAGACGAGACCCTCGCCAGGCTGTCCGGCGATGAATTCGTGATCATCGCCTCCGATTCGGGCGAGGCGGCGACGCGAATCGTGGATCGCATCAGCAACGCCCTGCTCACGCCGATCGCCGTCAACGGGCAGCATCTGGTGGTCTCCGCGAGCATCGGCATCGCCGTTTTTCCCGAGGATGGGCATTCCCCCGAAGAGCTGCTCAAACACACCGATATCGCCATGTATCGCGCCAAGGCCGGCGGTGGCGGCTACCGCTTTTACCGTGCCGATATGGGCGCGGACCTGGCGAGAACAGTGGCGATTGCGCATCGGCTGGAGACCGCGCTGACGGCCGGACACCTGCAACTTTACTACCAGCCCCAGGTGCATCTGCCAAGTGGTGGCATCACCGGGGCCGAGGCGCTGGCAAGATGGCACGATGCGGAGTTGGGCACGATTTCCCCCGCCGAGTTCATACCCATTGCCGAGGAGCGGGGATTGATCGGCGCAGTGGGGGAGTGGGTGCTTGGCGAAGCCTGTCGCCAGGTTCGCCGCTGGCGGGAACAGCAATGGCCGCTGCCGGGAAGAGTCGCGGTGAACGTGGCCGCAAGGCAGCTCGAGGACGAGGGCTTTGTCGAGCGGATGCTGGCGATCGTCGCCGAGAATGGCGCAGACCCCTCCCTCATCGAGTTCGAGCTTACCGAAAGCGGCGTGATGCGCGACCCGGAACGCGCCGTCGAGATTACCCGGGCGCTGACCTCCGCCGGCTTCGCGCTTTCCATCGACGATTTCGGCACCGGTTATTCGTCGCTGACGTATCTCAAGCGTTTTCCGATCTATAAGCTGAAGATCGATATTTCGTTTGTTCTTCATATGTTGAGCGACGCCAACGATCTCGCCATCGTCTCGGCCATTATCGCCATGGCGAAGAACCTCGGCCTGACAACCCTCGCCGAAGGCGTGGAAGACAGGGCGCA
>Ga0265293_10007339_pt1 | contig 17054 bp, 17 predicted proteins | sample Munlanlewell138R_FD_192505 | JGI IMG/M metagenome (GOLD analysis project Ga0265293, IMG submission 192505) | Leachate microbial communities from a municipal landfill in Southern Ontario, Canada - Leachate well 138R | ecosystem: Engineered > Solid waste > Landfill > Unclassified | place: Canada...
GAAGCTTCGGACGAAAAGCGCGCGACACCAGCCCAGGGAAGGCATTGGTCGTCAAGGTGAACGGGTCGATCAGCGCCACCGCGCCCACTTGGGAAACCATGGCGCATATCGTCAGCGTGCTGTTGGACTCCAGGCAAACCTGATAGGGCACGTCATAGGTCCGGAAGGCTTCGTGCAGGCGCCACGACGTCACGGTGTCCTCGCCGAACGAGATCAGCTTGTGGCCATCCAGCAAAGGCGGCGTAAGCGCGTCGTGCGCGGCCAGGGGATGGTCGCGGTGCATGACGCAACAGATCTCGCTGCTGCAAAACTCCTCTACTTCCAGCGTGCCCGTCGGCGCCGAAACGTCGATGATGCCGATGTCGACCTGGCTGGTATTGACGTACTCGACCACGTGCCGGGTCGGCAAGGCATGCACGACGAACGACACGTCCGGATAGTGCTTGTGGAAAGCACCCACGGCGCGCGCCACGACGGAAGTGCCTATGGTGGAGACCGTGGCGATCGTCAGCTTGCCTCGCGCGCCTTTGCGGATCTCGGCGGCCGTCTGGCTGACGGACTCGATGCTGCCGAACATGCGCTCGATTTCCGGCATCAGCGCATCCGCCTCTGGCGTGCAAATCAAGCGGCCCTTCACTCTTTGGAAAAGCGTCAGCTTGAGCTCGTCCTGCAGCAAATGCAGGGTCTTGGTTACCGCCGGCTGCGACACGTGCAATGCCCGTGCCGCAGCCGACACGGAGCCGGTCCTGACGACGGCGCGAAACACCTCGAGATGCCTGACATTCAACATGACGCCAATCCATAACTTTATGGAATCTTTAAGATGATTTTTTTATATTAGACATTATATATGGTGTTTCCTATACTTTTTTTGCAGGTCGACGTTCCACCGTCGGCAGTCATTATCCAGCCCCAAGGAGACAGGCAGTGAGCATTCCCGATAAAAGCGCATGGACTGAACGAGCCCGGAACCTGAAGCCCGAATGGCGCGCCTTCATCGATGGGCAATACCACGAAGCGCTCTCGGGGGAAACGTTCGACACGATCAACCCCGCCACCGGAAAGACGATCGCCCGGATCGCGGCGTGCGACTCGGCCGACGTCGACCTGGCGGTCCGATCGGCGCGCAAGGCCTTCGAATCCGGCGTGTGGTCCCGCCGCGCCCCGGCCGAGCGCAAACAAATACTGCTGCGGTTCGCCGAATCGCTGCTCGAGAATCGCGAAGAGCTCGCGCTGCTGGAGTCCCTGGACGTCGGCAAGCCCATCAGCAACGCCTACAACGGCGACATCGTCAGCGCATCCACGTGCATACAGTGGTATGCCGAAGCCATCGACAAGCTGTACGGCGAAACGGCGCCCTCCTCGCCGGGCATGGTGACCATGATCGTGCGCGAGCCGATAGGCGTGGTCGCGGCCGTCGTCCCATGGAACTACCCCTTGTCCATGTCCGCATGGAAGCTGGGACCCGCGCTGGCCGCGGGAAACTCCGTGATCCTCAAGCCGGCCGAGCAGTCGCCATTGACGGCCGTGCGCATTGCCCGGCTCGCCGTCGAGGCGGGCATTCCACCGGGCGTATTCAATGTCGTGCCCGGCTTCGGGCACACGGCGGGAAAAGCCCTGGGCCTGCACATGGACGTCGATGCCGTCGGCTTTACCGGTTCCACGGAAGTGGGCAAGCTGTTCATGCAGTATTCGGGCATGTCCAACATCAAGCGCATAGGCCTGGAGTGCGGCGGCAAGAGCCCCCACATCGTGATGGCCGACTGCACCGATCTCGATGCCGCGGCGCGATCCGTGGCGGCGGGCATATTCAGCAATAGCGGCCAGGTGTGCAATGCGGGCTCGCGCCTGATCGTCCAAGCGCCCATCAAGGACGAGCTGCTGGAACGCATCCGCAGCCACGCGCAGGAGATGCGTCCCGGCGATCCGCTGGATCCCGCCACGCGCATGGGTCCGGTCGTCAGCAAGGAACAATTCACCCGTGTCCGCGACTACATCCAGGTCGGCCAGCGGGAAGGCGCGCAATTGATCGTCGGCGGCAACGCCCTGTATCCGGAAACGGGCGGCTACTTCATCGAACCGACCGTGTTCGACACCGTAAGCAACGATATGCGCATCGCCCAGGAAGAAATCTTCGGACCCGTGCTGGGCACGATCACCGTCGACACGCTGGAGCAGGCCATCGACGTGGCGAACGACACCATTTACGGGCTGGCCGCCGCCATCTGGACCAGCGACGTAAGCCAGGCCCACCAAGCCGCCGGCCGCCTGCGCGCAGGCGTCGTCTGGGTGAATTGCTTCGACCGCGGCACGATGTCTTCGCCTTTCGGCGGATTCAAACAATCGGGCTTCGGCCGTGACAAGTCGATGCATGCTTTCGATAAATACATGGATTGGAAGGCCGTTTGGATCGCGATGTGACGACGTGAAGCAACAACCCGCTCAACTGACCAGGAGACAGAGTATGAAGAACAACGAAAGACAAATAAACGCGGTACGCAGAACCGTCTTGAAAACAGGCGGGGCCATGATAGGCGCTGGCATGCTGGGTTGGCCCGGCCTCGCGCGATCGCAAACGCGCAGCATTGCCGTGACCTGCTGGGGCGGCGCCTACGAGCAAGCTATCCGAAGCGCGTTTGCCGAGCCCTTTACCAAGGAAACCGGCATAGGCGTAAACCTGATCAATAACGCGGACCTGACGAGAATGAAGGTCCAGGTGCAAGGCAAGAACGTCAGCTGGGACGTGTTCGACAGCATCGGCCCCCAGATCATGACCGGCGCGCGCGAAGGACTATGGGAAAACATCGACACTTCGATCGTCGACACCTCGGGCTTGCAGCAAAAGACCGGCGCCGATCACGTCGGCACCTATTCCTATGCCGGCGGCATCGGCTTCGATCCCAAGCGTTTTCCTGAAGGCAAGCATCCCACCACTTTCGCGGAGCTTTGGGACGTAAAGGGGTTTCCCGGACGACGCGGCCTGAGATCGCGCATCAGCGAGAATCTCGAAATGGCGCTGCTGGCGGACGGCGTCGCGCCAGATCAGCTTTACCCGCTGGACATCGAGCGCGGCTTCAAGGCCCTGGACCGCATCAAGGACTCCGTACGCAAATGGATAGAAACCACGCCTGAAACGGTGTCGCTGATCGCCAGCAACGAAGTCGATTTCACCTACACGTATCTCAGTCGCGTGCTGCCGGCCCAGCGAGCGGGAACCTCCGTGCAGATGTCCATGGCCCAGACGCTCAATAGCCTGGAATACCTGGCCGTGCCCAAGCACGGAAAGAACACCGAAGCGGCGATGCGGTACGTCGCCTTCTGCCTGCGCCCCGATCGCCAGGCGGCGTTCTGCAACCAGGTCGAATTCGCACCCAACGTTCCCGCCGCCATGGATCTCATCGACGAGCAAGCCAGGCAACGCATGCCCGACATGAAGAGTCCCAACAGCATCATCGTCGACGACGGCTGGTGGGGCGAGCACTACGATGCCCTGCAGCACCGCTTTACCGAGTGGATGCTGACCTGACCGGAAAGGCCACGCATGATCTATTTCCTGGAGCGGCGGTTTGCCCTTCTCTTGCTGCTGCCCTTGTGCATGCTGTTGCTGGCGTTTTTCCTATGGCCGTTGGGCGTGGTAGCGTGGGCCAGTATTTATGACGGCGGCTTCACGCCGCGCGGCTACGCCACCGTCGTCGGCAGCGGCCTGATCAGGCAGGTCGCCGTGAATACCCTGAGCATCAGCGCATGGGCGACCCTCACCAGCCTGATATTGGGGTATGCGATCGCCATACACTTGGCTCGGCTGCCTGCGCGCAAGCGAACGCCGTATCTCGTCCTGGTCATGCTGCCGTTCTGGACCAGCATTCTGGTCAAGAGCTTTGCGTTCACGGTCGCGCTGGGCACGTCGGGCATCGTCAATCAGCTCCTGGGCTGGATATCGGGCGGCGCCTGGCACCTCGAGATGATGTTCAACCGCATAGGGGTCATCATCGGCATGACCAACTACCTGCTGCCGTTCATGGTGCTGCCCATCATGGCCAGCCTGCTGAGCCAGAATCCGAGCTTGCCCCTGGCCGCGAAGATCATGGGGGCGGGTCCTGTGCGCATCTTCCTGCGCATCACGCTGCCCCTGAGCCTGCCCGGCGTCGCCGCGGGAGTGCTCATGTGCCTGACGCTTTCCCTGGGCATGTACATTACGCCGGCCCTGCTGGGCGGCAGGAAGGACATGATGCTGGCCAACCTGATCGACTTCTATACGCGCCAGACCCTGGACTGGAACGTCGCGTCGGCCATCGCAGTCGCCCTGCTCGCCGTCTCGGGCGTGCTCATGCTGCTGCTTACCCGGTTTCAGCGCGACAGGGGAATCAGCCATGCGTAATATGTCCAGCACGGTATCCACCTCGATCTGGCGCATGCTCGGCCGCGCGCTGGCATGGCTGGGATACGCATTGCTCATCCTGCCCAGCCTGATCATCATCCCCATCTCGTTCGGCGGGGGACAGGAGCTGGCGTTTCCGCCCAAATCCTTTTCCTTGTCCCTCTTCGTCCAATTCGTGAACGACCCGTCGTGGTGGGGAAGCGCGCTGAAAAGCCTGGTCATCGCAAGCGCCACCACGGTGCTTTCGCTGCTGATCGGCTTGCCCGCCGCCTATGGCCTGGCGCGCGGCTCCTTCCGGGGCAGGCGCGTGATCGAAGCCTGCGCACTGGCGCCCATGCTCGTGCCCGTCATCGTCCTGGGACTGGGCGTGTACATGCACTTCTCCACGCTATCGCTGGTGGATACCATGCCTGGAGTAGTGCTGGCCCACACCGTTCTGGTCCTGCCCTTCATGCTGGTCGCGATCGGCTCCGGCCTGCGCCATACCGATATCGCGCTCGAGACGGTGGCCAGGGTGATGGGAGCGAGCCGCCTGCGTATTTTCTTCGAGGTCGTGCTGCCCCAGATCAAGACTTCCGTTCTGGTCGGCGCCATGTTCGCTTTCCTGATCTCGTTCGACGAGGTCGTGATCGCCTACTTCATCACCGGCCCCGGCACGGAAACCCTGCCGGTCAAGATGTATAGCGCCATCCGATGGGAAGTCTCGCCGGTGCTGGCCGCGGTTTCCACATTGCTGACCATACTTTCGCTGCTGTTCTGCCTGGCCGTCATGGCTTTGCAACCCAAAGACGACGCAAATCAATAATAGGAAGGACACAACCATGACGCAAACTTATGATGCGCTTATCGTCGGAGGCGGCCATAACGGTCTCGTGTGCGGCAGCTATCTGGCGCGCGCCGGCAAGCGCGTCTGCGTGCTGGAGCGGCGTCATCAGGTCGGCGGAGCGGCGGTCAGCGAAGAGGTATGGCCGGGCTACCGCGTCTCGGTCGCGTCCTACACCATGGCGCTGCTGCAGCCGCGCATCATGCTGGACCTGGAACTCGCCCGGCATGGGCTGGAAGTCATCAAACCCACGCCGATGACCCACTTCTTCGATCACGACCGCTACCTGGTGTTCTCGGATTCCCTGGAACAGGTACAGCGCGACATCGCGCGGTACAGCCCGGCCGATGCGACAGCCTATCCGCTTTTCCGCGAACATATGCAAAAGCTCGGACGCGTGGTCATGCGTCTGCTTTGGGAGATTCCTCCCGATCCGGGCGCATCCGATCTGAAGTCCAGAATGAGCCTGCTGAAGTTCGCCTGGCGCTATCGCAATCTGGGCGCGGCGTTCCATGACCTGTACGACGCCTTGACGCTGAGCGCCGAAGAATTTCTGCGCAGATGGTTCGAATCGGAACACGTCATCACGGCGCTGGGCTTCTATGCATCATGCGGCGGAGCGACGACGACGATAGGCGAGCCGGGCTCGGCCTATATCCTGCTACGGGGCTACGTGCGCGACCATGCTACACAAGCGGGCCCCGCGGGTTTCATTCGAGGCGGCATGGGCCGGATCTCGGATGCGATCGCCTCGGCGGGCCGGGAAGCGGGCATGGAAATTCGCTGTGACAGCGCCGTGGCGCGCATCATCACTCGGCAAGGCCGCGCATGCGGCGTCGAACTCGAAAGCGGCGAAACACTGCCGGCGCGAACCGTCGTATCGAACGTTCCTTCGAAGACCCTGTTCCAGAAACTGCTTTCTCCCCAGGACTCGACGGCCGGCTTTCTGCGCCGCATCGGACAGATACGGGATCGGTCCACGGCATTCAAAGTGCATATCGCGCTGAATCGGCTCCCGAGCTTCACCGGCTTCGATGGCGAAACCGCGGGCTTCGCCTACCCGGCGCAGTTGCGGATAGGCCTGTCCCTGAATGCATTGGAGGCTTCTTATGCCCAGGCCAAGCGCGGCGAGATCACCCAGGAACCCGCGCTGGTCGTCACCACGCCCAGCGTGCTGGACGACAGCGTCGCCCCGCCGGGCAAGCACCTGATGGTCGTTTTCGGACAGCACATACCCTATCGCGTCGCCGGCCGGGAGTGGACCGCCGAGCACCGCGCCCATTTCATCGATAGCGTGCTCGATACGCTTTCGCGCTACGCCCCGGACATAAGGGACTGCGTGCAAGACGTCGACTTGCTGACCCCAGCCGACCTGGAACGCGTCTTCGGCTTGCCCGGCGGACATGTCCATCACGGCGAGCTCAGCGCCGATCAGGCATTCTTCAAGCGCCCAGTGCCAGGCGCCGCCGACTATCGAACACCGATCAAGGGCCTCTTTCAGTGCGGCGCATCGGTGCACCCCGGCGGCGGCGTTACCGGCGTGCCCGGACACAACGCGGCGAAAGTCATTCTGCAAGCGATGCGATAAGCCCATGCGTGGCGGAACAAGGATTCACTATGAACATGATCGAACTCAGGAACGTCTCAAGAAGGTATGGCAACGTCCAGGCGCTAAGCACCGTCAATCTCAGCATTAAGAAAGGCGAGTTCGTCACCCTGCTCGGCCCCAGCGGCTCGGGCAAGACCACCTTGCTCAATCTCGTGGCCGGCACCGTGCCGCCTTCGACGGGCCAGGTGCTCATCAACGGCGAGGACGTCACGACCAAGCCGCCCAGCGAGCGCGGCCTGGGGATGGTGTTTCAGAACTACGCCTTGATGCCGCACATGACGGTCTATGAAAATATCGCGTTTCCCCTGCGGGTGCGGCGCCTTCCATCGGCCGAGATAAAGAAGAAGGTGCGCGACGTCCTGGACCTGGTGCGCTTGCCCGGCGTCGCCGACAGGAAACCCAAGGCGCTGTCGGGCGGCCAGCAACAGCGTGTCTCTCTGGCGCGTTGCATCGTCTACAACCCGGCGCTGATCCTGCTGGATGAACCTCTCGGCGCGCTGGACAAGAAGCTGCGCGAGCAAATGCAGCTGGAAATCAGGCGCGTGCATGCCGAACTGGGCATCACCATGCTGAACGTGACCCATGACCAGGACGAGGCGCTGACCATGTCGGACCGGATCATCCTGATGAACGAGGGCCGCATCGAGCAAGAGGCGTCGTCGGAAGCGCTGTATTTCCAGCCTGAAACAGTCTTCGCGGCCGACTTCGTGGGATCGGCCAATCTGGTGGACGGCACGATACGTGCGCGAGAAGCGGACATGCTGACGGTCGAAACCGGCCTGGGCGCGTTGCGCCTTCCCGCGCCGCAGGGGCTGGGATCGACGGCCACGGCCGTCACCATACTTCTGCGCCCGGAAAGCCTGACGCTGAGCCGCGAATCAGCGGGCGCCGACCCCGCGCACAGCGCCACCGGCGTCCTGGAGGACTCCATCATGATGGGCAGCACCGTGCGGCACCACGTGCGCATCGCGGGCGACCTCCTTATTACCGTGCAAGAACAGAATCAGCGTCATCGCGCGCGCGTGCCGCGCGGCTCGCCGGTCTTTATCCAGTGGTCGCCAAAGGATTGCCTGGTACTGCCCTGAGCAAACATACCAACAGATAGTTACGGAGTTGAATGTGAAGATTGAAACATCCATGGCGCTCATGGAGCAGGCATCGCGTCAACGCGAGGAGACGTTGGCGCTGGCGGAATCGCTGGGCGAATTCGTGCGGGAACAGGCCGCGCTGCTGGGCGAACAACCCGCCGCGGTCTGGTTCGAACAGAATGTCACGCTGACCTACCGGGATCTCGACGCCCAGGCCAGCCGGCTGGCCGATAGCCTGTGTTCCTTGGGAGTGCGCAAAGGCACGCATGTCGCAGTCATGTTGCACAACAGCCCCGCGTTTCCGGTCACCTGGATCGCGCTGGGCCGACTCGGCGCCGTCATGGTACCGGTCAATACCGCTTACACGGAAGACGAGGTCCGCTTCGTGCTGAACGATTCCGACGCTCAATTTCTGGTCATCGACGACGACCTGCTCGAAAGAATCGGACCCGCCATCGCATCCGTCCCCCTGTTGTCGGCGGAGCGCACCGTCGCGCGCGGCGGCTCCCATCCCATCCAATGGAACGACCTGCTGGAAAAAGGCCGCCCGGACTTCGTCGCGCCCAGCGCGGTTTCGCGCCAGGACCTGCTGAATCTGCAATACACCTCCGGCACGACGGGCTTTCCCAAAGGCTGCATGTTGACGCACGAATACTGGATGATCCATGCTCAGAACTCGGCGCGCCACCGCAGGCCCCCCGAAGCCGGGATCAAGAACGTATTGATATGGGCGCCCTTTTTCTACATGGACCCGATGTGGCAGCTTTTGATGACATTGCGCCTGGGAGGAACCGCCTGGATAGCCGACCGCATGAGCTTGAGCCGCTTCATGGACTGGCTGATCGACTACCGGATCCACTATTGCATATTCCCCGAGCCGGCGCTTGCCCACTACCCCCCTTCGGAACGGGACCGGCAAGTCGCGTTGAAATACATCAGCATCTACGGCTGGACCGAGGTCTCGCGACGCGCCGTGCAAGAAAGATTCGGCGTCATCGCCCGGGAAGGCTATGGCATGACGGAAATAGGCACCGGCTCGCTGGTGCCGGCCTGGGCGTCGGACAAAGCGCTGCTGCGGACATGCGGCCTGCCTGCTGCGTTCCGTGAACTCCGGCTGCGCGACAGCGAAGGCAAGCCGGTCGCCGACGGCGAAATCGGCGAACTGTGGGTGCGCGGGCGCGGCCTGTTTCTAGGCTACTACAAGCGGCCGGAAGCGAATGCGCAAAGCTTCGAAGGAGACTGGTTCCGCACGGGCGACCTGTTCCGCCGCGACGAGGACGGTTTTTACTACCTGGTGGGGCGCATCAAGGAAATGATCAAGCGCGCCGGGGAAAACATTTCGGCCAACGAGGTCGAGGCCGTGCTGCGCAGCATGCACGGCATATCGGAAGCCGCCGTCATCGCCGTGCCCGACGACCTGCGCCGCGAAGAAGTCAAAGCCTATCTGAAACTGAGCGAAGGATTGACCAAGGACGACATTCCTCCGTCGACGGTGCTGGCGCACTGCCGCAAGCACCTGGCCCCGTTCAAAGTGCCGCGCTATCTTCAATACATGAACGAGGATTTTCCGCGCACGCCTTCGCGCAAGATCGCCAAGAAGAGGCTGGCGGCCGACGTCGGCCGCCTGTTCGCCGACACCTATGACAGCCAAAACGATCGCTGGCTACCGTAACATCATTGAAAGGCAAGGCATATGTTCATCGATTTTTCCAGCCGCCCGCCGGGTCCGGAGTTCGTGGGGACCGCGCCGCACCTGAGCAACTACAGGCGGGTTTACGGCAATACCGAAAAACAGACCCGGGAACACGGCGAACCCACGCTGGATCAGTATCTGCAAACCTATGAGCGCCTGAATGCCCGGGCCGTCGTCATCAAGGCGCGCGATCTGCGCACGACTTTCGGCTTTCGGATCGCCAACGAAGATGTGGCGGCATTCTGCCGCGAGCACGGCGAACGCTACATCGGATTCGCCGGCGTCGACCCCCACCGTGGGGAACAGGCCGTGCAAGAGCTGGAAACCGCGATCAAGAACCTCGGCTTGCGCGGCCTGAACGTCCAGGGCTTCGAGCACAAGCTCGACATCGACGACCCCTTGCTCTACCCGCTTTATGCCAAGGCCGCCGAGCTGGACATACCCGTCAATATCCATTGCGGCACCAATTTCTCGACTCATGTGTCCATGGCCCATGGGCACCCGCTTGCCCTGGACAAGGTACTGAGAGACTTTCCGTCCCTGAAAATCTGCGCCTCCCCGCCAGGCTGGCCTTGGGTGCAGGAGCTCCTGGCGGTCGCCTGGCGCCATCCCAATCTATGGATAGGCACGGTGGCCATGCGTCCGAAACTGCTGAACACACCCCATTCGGGCTACGAGCCCCTGCTGCGGTACGGCACGACTGTGCTGAAAAACCGCATGATCTTCGGCACCTCGTATCCCATGATGCCCGTGGAGCGGACATTGGAAGAATTCCAGGCCCTTCCCATGGGTGACGATGTGCGCAAGCTCTGGCTGGAAGGCAATGCGGCTGCATTTCTGGGTTTGTGAAGGGACGCCGGAGCCTTACAATCAAAGGACGGAAAACGCCTTGCCGCTCATGAAAGCCGGGCCATTGATTACAATGCCCGCGTCACCGCAAGGCATCACCACCGTCCATTTATGCACACGTCCGCACTCGTTCTGTTTTCCGGAGGCCAGGATTCGGCCACTTGTCTGGCCTGGGCCCTGAACCGATACCAGCGTGTCGAAACCATAGGCTTCGACTACGGCCAGCGCCATGCCGTCGAACTGGAATGCAGAACGCGCTTCATCGCCGCGCTGCGCGCCGCCTACCCTGAATGGGGCGCGCGCCTGGGCGAAGACCACCTGCTGGACATGGGGCTGCTCAGCCAGATCAGCGACACGGCGCTCACCCAGTCCAAAGCCATCGAGTTCGAAAAGACCGGCATGCCCAACACCTTCGTGCCGGGCCGCAATCTTCTGTTCCTTACATTCGCGGCGGCGCTTGCCTACCGGCGCGGCTTGACGGTGCTGGTAGGCGGAATGTGCGAAACCGATTATTCGGGATATCCGGATTGCCGTGACGATACGCTCAAAGCGATGCAGGTCGCGCTGAGCCTGGGCCTGGACAGCCGCTACGTGATCGAGACGCCGCTCATGTGGCTCGACAAGGCTGCGACATGGAGCTTGGCCCAGGACCTGGGCGGGCCGGACCTGGTCTCGCTCATGCTGGAAGAAACGCATACATGCTATCTGGGAGACCGCACGACACGGCACTCCTGGGGATATGGCTGCGATGCCTGTCCCGCATGCGAGCTGCGCCGCAAAGGCCACGACGCGTTCCGCCGCGCTCAGGAGCCGCGCCGTGCCGGATAAGCCCGCCGTCACCGTTGCGCGCGGCCGATTCGAATCCGCCCGGCATATCGACGTCTTGCCCGAAGGCCATCGCAGCCGCCGCATGCACGGCCATGGCTTCGTCGCCGGCGTATTTACGGATATGTCCGGACGCAAGCCGTCGTACCGGGGCGGCGAAGTCCCCTTTCTCCAGAAGCGCCTGGACGGCTGCCTGGAGGAATTGACATATAAAGTATTGAATGACGTCATGGCCCTGCCGGACGATGGCAACCTGGCCCGATGGCTGCGCGATCGGCTCGGCCTGCAAGGCCCGACGCGCGTGGCCGTGCAAAGCACGCCGGATCAAGGCGTGGAGCTGGATGGCCGGAATCGCATGCATATCTGGCGCCGCTACCGCTTTTTCGCCGCCCATCGGTTGCCGCACGTCCCGACCGGCCACAAATGCGGCCGCATGCATGGACATGGCTTCCAGGCCGTCCTATATGCGAACCACGATCCCGGCGACCCCGCCTCGGACATCGGCTATGACCGCCTGGACGGGCTCTGGGCGCCGCTTGCCGAAAGCCTGAACCACCGGTGCCTGAACGACATCCCCGGCTTGTCGAATCCGACCAGCGAAATGATTTCCTCCTGGCTGTGGGACAAGCTGAAGCCCGGATTTCCCTTGCTTGCGCGAGTCGCCGTCTATGAGACGGAATCCTGTGGAGCCTGTTTCGACGGCGCCGGCTATCGGATCTGGAAAGACTTCACGATCGACAGCGCCGTGCGGCATGGCGACGCCCCCGAGGACGACCCGCGTCGGGCGCTCCATGGCGATACCTTCCTGCTCAGGCTGCACCTGGACGCCCCGCTCGACCGGCTCAAGGGCTGGACGGTCGACTTCGGCGACGTCAAAGCGATCTTCGATCCGTTCTTCAAGGATCTGGACCATCAGCCGCTTTACGAACGGTCCGAATTCAGGACGGGCGATACGGCATCGATCGCCCGCTGGATACACCAGCGGATCCAGGCCGATCTTCCCCAAGTGGCCCGGGTCGACGCATTCGGCTCTCGAGGCGGGGGCACCCTCGTAGGCGACGACCTCGAAGGGCCGGCTTTGCCGGCGTAAACATATGAGCTATTCGATCAAGGAAATTTTTTACACGCTGCAAGGCGAAGGCCTCCAGATCGGCAAGCCCGCCGTATTCTGCCGTTTCGCGGGCTGCAATCTGTGGACCGGCCGCGAGCAGGATCGCGGCACCGCCGTCTGTCAATTTTGCGATACGGATTTCGTGGGCGTGGATGGAACGCTGGGAGGCAAGTTCGGCAGCGCCGATGCGCTTGCGCGGCTGATCGAAGCGCAATGGCCCCAAAGCGACGTCGCCCACCGCCTGGTCGTCCTGACCGGCGGCGAACCCTTGCTCCAGGTCGACGCGCCGCTTATCGACGCCCTGCATCGGCGGCGCTTCAAGATTGCCGTGGAAACGAACGGCAGTATCGCGGCGCCGCCGGGACTCGACTGGATCTGCGTCAGCCCCAAGGCCGGCGCGCCGTTGATGCAGACAGCCGGCAACGAGCTCAAGCTGGTGTTCCCGCAAGCCCGCCTGATGCCGAACGACCTGGATGCCGATGCGCTGGACTTCGAACATTGGCTGCTGCAGCCGATGGACGGCCCCCGGGTCGAGGAAAACATCCAGGCTGCCATCGCTTACTGCCAGGCCCACCCCAAATGGCGCTTGTCCATACAAAGCCACAAGATAGTGGGGATCCGATAAGCTCGTCAGGGGCTTGCCCCTGGCGGAAACCGCTCGGCGTTACAAAACAAAATCCGGCGAATGCGTTATTCTGTCTTGCTTCACCTCAAGGAGAACTTATCCATGGCACATGCCAGCGCCCGTCACATCCTGGTTTCCACCGAAGCCAAGTGCAATGAACTGAAAACCGCCATCGAGAACGGCGCCGATTTCGCCCAAGTCGCCAGAGAAAATTCCAGTTGTCCCTCCAGCCGCGACGGCGGCAATCTGGGCACGTTCGGTCCAGGCCAAATGGTCAAAGAATTCGATACCGTCGTGTTCAGCGCTCCGTTGAACGTCGTGCAGGGCCCCGTCAAGACCCAGTTCGGCTACCACCTGCTGGAAGTGACCAGCCGCCAGGACTGATCAAGGCCGCCATGAGCGCCGTGGATCTGGAACACCTGCGACAGTGGATGGGCAAACAGGAATCGGACACCGACCAGTTGTCCGTCCGTCACGCGCGCTTGATGGCCGCCACCCTGGGACTCGACCAGGAAAGCATTCGCGCGGGGGCTCCGCTTCCCGCGCTGTGGCATTGGACGTACTTCCTGGAAGGACTGCCGCCGGACCAGCTCGGCCCCGACGGCCATCCCGCCCGAGGCGGGTTCCTGCCGCCGGTGCCCCTGCCGAACAGAATGTGGGCGGGCGGGGACGTCGTCTTTCATGCGCCGCTGCCGCTGGGCGCTACCGTGGAGAAAAGATCGCGGATCGCGTCGGTCGAGCATAAACACGGGCGCAGCGGCGATCTGGTGTTCGTAGCCGTGCTGCATGAAATCCTGCGCGATGGAAACGTCGCCGTCACGGAAACGCACGACATCGTCTATAAGCAAGCCGGCGTGGCGCCGCAAACAGCCGCGCCCATGAACATGCCCGCGCCCGCCTACAGCAAACGCATACGGCCCGACTCCACGATGCTGATGCGCTATTCCGCGCTCACGTTCAACGGCCATCGCATTCACTATGACGCCGATTATTGCCGCCAGGTGGAGGGCTATCCGAATCTGGTCATACACGGCCCCCTGTGCGCCACGCTGCTGGCGGGAACCGCGCAGGAAGCGGGCGGACGGCCCATCAGGCAATTCCGCTATCGGGGCGTTCGGCCCAACCTGCTCGGCGCGGAGCTGACCCTGCATGTCGCGCAAGTCGGCGACGACGAGCTGACTGCGTGGATCTGCCTGCCCGACGGCAGCGTCTCGATGCGCGCCGACGTCCGACTTCGGAGCAGCGAAGACCCCGCCTAGCTCCTTCCGACACGTCGTCGCGTGTCAGCCGCAAACGATCCGGCTGATGACGCCCGCCTCGGTGACGTGGATGTTGAGCCTGTCCGGACGGTAGTCGCGCGTCACCATGGTCCGAGGCCGGATAATCCTCGTCCTGTCCGGCAAGGTCTTCATATCGAGCGCATCGGCGGACGTGCCGAGCAAATGCCGCAGCGCGGAGGCGCCGCACCGGTCGGGACTGGCATCCGCCTCCACCTTGGGCGAAGCTTGGCAACCCGCCAATATCAAGACCGCGGCGATGATCAGTAAGCCTTTCATGTCCTGTCCCAACATAAAAACAAACACAAGGGTGGATACCCTGACGGCATGGCAAAAAAACAGGCGGCGCGCGTGCCCAACCTCGTTCATCATGCCATGAACGCAAGCATAAAGGCTGTCGTTCGACACATATGTCAAAACGCAATAATGAGAAACAAGCAACTTGAAAGTAGTATAAAAACAACGGGCCGCCCCCAGGCGTTTGCCGGAAAACGGGCTGGTCAAGCCTTCCGCCAAAGTTACACACGGGAACATCAAGTAGTTTTCTGCCGGATTTGCCGAATGGCGGATTGATAAGCTGTGGTCTCAAGCAACTGGGAGGACAAAGTTATGGTGTCTTACAGTAATTCGAGATTCAATGGTCGGCCGCTCATCGTCTTGAACGCGAAGGAGACGGACGAAGCAAAAAGCGCGGAACGCGAGCTCAGCCTTTATCTTCAACAATCGGCGGCGGCTTCCGCGCGAAGAAAATCTTACCCGTCCTATGGCAATGACCTGGTCTCGCCCAGGCATTGGTAGATACATAAAGCGCCAGGCCGCGCTTTACGGCCGGCTGACGGCCTCGCGGCCCGGCGGCGCCAAACCACTAGGAGGCATACATGATACAACTCGTCGCGGCCACACTGCTTGCGCCGCCTATCCTGGCCAGCGTCTACATCCTGTCGGTCGCTTATTACTGGCAACGCAAATCGAATAAAGCCTGACGCTCGGCCCGCAACGTCGTTGCGCAAACCACCTCCGGGTGGTTTTTATTTGCGCGCCGCCGCCGGCGCGGATGGAATAAAAATTGCCGATTGCGCCACCGCCCCCTGCATTCGGGCAAACTTGGTCTAGAATTGACGGTGTCCCTCCCTTCCTCCTTGAATGCCAGTACTATGACGACACTGACCGCCGACCCTACACTCGAGTTCCGCATCACCACGTCCTCCAAACCGACCGCGCAGACCGATCGCGAGGCCATCCTTGCCAATCCCGGATTCGGCCAGCATTTCACCGACCACATGGTTGCGATCGATTGGGACGTCGAAAACGGCTGGCATAATCCGCAGGTCAAGCCCTACGGTCCCTTGTCCCTGGACCCCGCCTCCTCCGTCCTGCATTACGGGCAGGAAATCTTCGAAGGCCTGAAAGCCTACCGCCATGCCGATGGCTCCATCTGGACATTCCGCCCCGAAGTGAACGCGGCCCGGATGCAGCGCTCCGCGCGTCGCCTGGCGCTGCCCGAACTACCTGTCGACATGTTCACCGAATCGATCAAGGTCCTGGTCTCGAAAGATGCGGAATGGGTGCCCAGCGGCGGCGAAACCAGCTTGTACATCCGTCCGTTCATCATCGCCAACGAAAGCTTCCTGGGCGTGCGGGCCGCCCAGAAAGCCGCTTACTACGTGATTGCCAGCCCCGCGGGGGCCTATTTCGCCAAAGGCGTCGCGCCGGTGGCGATATGGCTGTCCACGGACTACGCCCGCGCCGCCAAGGGCGGTACCGGCGCGGCCAAGTGCGGCGGCAACTACGCGGCGTCGCTGCTTCCCCAGCGGGAAGCCTATGCACAAGGGTGCTCGCAGGTGCTGTTCCTGGACGCCGAGGAAGGAAAATATCTGGAAGAATTGGGCGGCATGAACGTTTTCCTGGCGCGCAAGGACGGCACGCTGCTGACGCCCGCGCTGACAGGCAGCATACTCGAGGGCGTCGTCCGCTCCAGCATCATCCAGCTGGCCAAGGATCGCGGCCTCAAGGTCGAAGAACGCCGTATTTCCATCGACGAATGGCGCAAGGGCGCCGAATCCGGCGACATCACCGAAGCCTTCGCCTGCGGTACGGCCGCGGTGCTCACGCCCATCAACGCGCTGAAATCCAAGGACTTCACCTTGGGCGACGAGAACGCCCCCGCCGGCGAGCTATCCATGTCGTTGCGCAAAGAGCTCACCGACATCCAATACGGCCGCCTGCCCGACCGCCACGGCTGGCTGACCAGGCTGGCCTGACACGTCGCGCGTCCCCACCGCCGAGCAGCTCATGGCATACTGATGCTTTTACACGAACAGGAATAAGGCATCATTATGCAAGGCAACCCGGAAGTCATCGATTACTTCAAGGACCTGCTGCGCGGCGAATTGGCGGCCCGAGACCAGTATTTCGTGCATTCACGCATATACGAAGACTTGGGCTATCCCGCGCTCTACGAACGCATCAACCACGAAATGGAAGAGGAAACGCAGCATGCCGACGCGCTGCTGCGCCGAATACTTCTTCTCGGCGGCTCACCCGACATGTCGCCCAAGCCCTTCACGCCCGGAAAAGACGTTCCGGACATGCTGCGCAAAGACCTGGAACTGGAATACGAGGTGCGCGCCGCCTTGCGCGCCGGCATGGAGCTATGCGAGCGTGCCGCCGATTTCGTCAGCCGCGACATCTTGTTGACGCAGCTGCGCGACACCGAAGAAGACCACGCCTACTGGCTGGAAAAGCAGCTCGACCTGATCGAGAAAGTCGGCCTGCA